>Ga0209168_10000593_pt1 | contig 33328 bp, 30 predicted proteins | sample Coa_R1_FD_187156 | JGI IMG/M metagenome (GOLD analysis project Ga0209168, IMG submission 187156) | Surface soil microbial communities from Centralia Pennsylvania, which are recovering from an underground coalmine fire - Coalmine... | ecosystem: Environmental > Terrestrial > Soil > Unclassified ...
CGTTGGGTGCGGCTTGCGTTCCCGCTTCGACCTCAGCTTGCTTGATTGACTCCGTTCTGGCCAACAACGGTAACCCGGCCGGCGGTGGAAAGTCTGGCTATAAGTTCACGACTGGTACGGGCACGATCGCTGGTGGCGTCAACGTTGGATACGTCGCTCTGGCAGTTCCGTTGACGATCAACCAGACTGGTATCCGCGCCTTCTGCGCTGAGGAAGACGGTGTGGTTCGCGTCGACCCAGCCGGTGCGTGCTCCAATACCGAAGCGGGCGTCCTGACCTTCAACCCGCTCAACCAGTAATTTCGTAAGAGTTGGCGAAGTACCCGGGGAGGGTACAAGCCAGGAGCAGCGAACGCAAGTTCGCTGCTCTTTGTCTTTTTGGACCAGAAATGGCTTGCCTAGAAACCACATCCCCTGCCAGTAATTTCCATCGTGGAATGACAAATTCTGTTGAGCCTCGCATCGGTTTGTGACAGCTTCACGAGTCTCAAACCTTCGGCACACTATCATCTCTCCGGTAAGTAGCTGATTTTGATGATCCTGCCGAGAATCGAAAGTACAGTGGCCTATTTGGCATTAAGAGTGCCTTACCAAGTGCGAACCACATCTTCCGGACCGAAGGGTCGAACGTCCTCAGGAAAAACAAGAGATGCGAACACAAAAAGGTTTCTCACTCATAGAGTTGCTCATCGTAGTCGCTATCATTCTGATCATCGCTGCGATCGCAATTCCCAACCTACTGCGGGCGCGCATGGCGGCGAACGAAGCGTCTGCTGTCGCTTCGATCCGTACCATCAACACCGCTGAAGTCACCTACAACTCCACCTATCCCACAGTCGGCTTTTCGCCAAACCTGGTTGATCTCGGCGGCGCGTTGGGCGCGGCTTGCGTTCCAGCTTCGACCACGGCTTGCTTGATCGATTCCGTCCTTGCCAACAACGGCAACCCGGCCGGCGGTGGAAAGTCTGGCTACAAGTTCACCACTGGTGCTGGCACGGTGGCTGGAGGCGTCAATGTTGGATACGTCGCCCTGGCGGTTCCGATCACGATCAACCATACTGGTATTCGCGCGTTCTGTGCTGAGGAAGACGGCGTGGTTCGCGTCGACCCGGCGGGTGCGTGCTCCAACACCGAAGCGGGCGTCCTGACCTTCAACCCGCTGAATCAATAATCTCAACCCGCATCTCACGCTCGACACTGGGGCCCGAAAGATCCGAAATACAAGTTTCGGATCCCTTACGGCCCCAACCTTTTTGCCTTTTCCGCATATGACATAAATTGTCGCAGTCTCCAATTTATGGCAGGACCCCGCCCCGCCACGACTCTTCAAGCTAAACAATAATTTTATCATTTTCAATAAGTTACAAAGGATTAAAGAAGAAATCGTTTGGCATATCAAGTGCCATAGATATAGCAGGCTAAGCAGCCGAAGTCGATTCGTCTTGGGGTCACTGACATGCGAAAACAAAACGGTTTTTCACTGATCGAACTTCTGATCGTGGTGGCAATCATCCTGATCATTGCCGCGATCGCCATCCCGAACCTCATGCGCGCTCGTATGGCCGCGAATGAGTCGTCCGCGGTTTCATCGCTGCGAACGATTAACACGGGAGAGATTACCTATCAGAGCACCTATCCCACAGTCGGCTTTGCCCCGAACCTGCTTGATCTCGGGGGAGCTCTTGGCGCCGCATGCGTTCCCAGTTCGACTTCGGCTTGCCTGCTCGACTCGGTCCTGGCCAATAATGGCAACCCAGCCAATAGTGGAAAGAGTGGATATTCGTTCACGACTGGCACCGGCACCGTCGGCGCAGGCATTATCGTCGGCTACACCGTGCTTGCCGCGCCGATGATTCTGAACCAGACCGGCGTGCGTGCCTTCTGCGCTGAGCAGGATGCCGTGGTTCGTGTCGATCCCGCTGGCGTTTGCTCCAATACCGAAGCCGGCATTCTGACCTTTAATCCGCTGAACCAGAACTAAGACCGCAGTTTGTTCTTGGGAGGAAGAAAGCAGCGAACCCAAATTTGCTGCTTTTTCTTTTCCTGGCATTCCTCGTGACTCCATGGTGGGGTTTTCCGCTTCGAGGGCTGGTCGCAACGGAGACACTGAGACATGGGCACAGTTTTCCTTTCACGATTGCCCTTAAGCTCCACTCTGGCGGAAATCACCCATTTGAATTCCTCCGTGACTCCGTGACTCCGTGCCTCTGTGGTTGGGGTTGCGGTTGCGGTTTGTAACAGCCATCCCAGCAGAATCCTTGCAAGTCTTCCCCATTGCCCCGTTCTATCAACGCTGGTAGGGATGCAAGAAATTGCAATGCTGTATTTCTGCCATCAGCGAGCAATTAAGGGGTAGAATACGCGGTGCGCCGTGCTGGGCGCGGTAGTTCACCTTATCTGGAATCCAGCCACGCTTCCGGTTGTTGAGGACGCAACTGATTTGCCCCCAAACTGCGGCCTCATCCCTCGGAGCAATTCCAGACTTTAAGTATTCCAGGGGAAATATGCGAAAACAAAAAGGCTTTTCGTTAATCGAGTTGCTGATCGTGGTAGCGATCATTCTGATTATTGCCGCCATCGCGATTCCGAACCTGCTGCGCGCCCGCATGGCTGCGAATGAATCGTCGGCGGTCGCATCCGTCCGCACCGTTACGACCGGAGAAATCACCTATCAGAGTACGTATCCCACGGTGGGATATGCACCCGCTCTCGTGAACCTTGGCGGTCCACTTGGAGCCGCATGCGTTCCCAGTTCGACGACAGCGTGCCTGATCGATTCGGTTCTGGCCAATAACGGCAATCCCGCTGGCGGTGGCAAGAGCGGTTACAAGTTCGCCACCGGAACGGGCGCGAACGCCGGAGGAGTGAACACCGGATATACGATTCTGGCCGCTCCGATCACAATCAACCAGACTGGCATTCGAGCATTCTGCGCCGAGGAGGATGCGGTCATCCGCGTCGATCCCGCCGGTGTCTGCTCGAATACTGAAGCCGGCATTCTTACCTTTAATCCGCTAAATCAGTAATTTCTGCGGACGTCCTTTGCCACCCGTGGAGCAGCATCAACTGCTTCACGGGGCGCACTCCCGCTGCTCTTGTCATCGGCAGCAATGATTGAGCTTCGGAAAAAATTGTCATGCTGAGCGAGGATTGAGCTTCGTGAAACAAAGCTCAACCGCAGTTGAAGCATCCCTACCCAACCCGGCGTGAACAGGGTCCTTGACGGGGCCCGATTAGGCCTACCTAAGTCTTTATTTTAGAAGATTTTACGTACAAGTCCAATCGAGTCAAGATTTTGCGCGGCTTTGTGTGCGCCCAATCGTAGCAAGTCGTTTAAAAACAATATTTTACGTTGCGAGACCCAAAAACAAAATCGACCACCCGCGCCGAAACAGTTTGCTAAAAACTGAAGTTTTGGGTGGTAGCGCCCCACCGGCGACCGAGCTCTGATGAACGCCGCCACAAACGTGACCGTCGTAACCGGCGATGTAGTTTCAGGGCCGTCAGCATTGCTTATAATCGTCTCGTAGCACTCTTCAGGAACGATTAACGACCATGGCTGCGATCGAAATCATGGGTCTGGAAAAGACCTACATGGTGGGATTTTGGCGGAAGCGGCCTAAGCAGGCCCTTCAGCCCCTGCATCTCAACGTAGAAGAAGGCGAAATCTTCGGCTTCCTCGGCCCCAACGGAGCCGGCAAAACGACAACGTTGAAGATTTTGATGGGCCTCGTCTTTCCCACTGCGGGAAGCGCTCGCATTTTGGGGAAGGACTGGACCGATCCCGAAGTAAAAGCTCAAATCGGATTTCTTCCCGAGCAGCCGTATTTCTACGACTACCTGACCGCGCACGAATTGCTCGATTACTACGGACAGCTATCGGGAGTTCCAGCAAAGGAACGCAAGCACAAGGTTGAGGAAGTGCTGCAGCGCGTGGGATTGACCGACGTCAGAGGAGTGCAGCTCAGAAAATTTTCCAAGGGGATGCTGCAGCGCACGGGAATTGCGCAGGCGATTCTGCACAATCCGAAGCTCGTGTTCTTTGACGAACCCATGTCGGGACTGGATCCGCTCGGCCGACGCGAAGTTCGCGACCTCATTGAGCAACTGAAGTATGAGGGCAAGACCGTATTCTTCTCGACCCACATTCTTTCCGATGCTGAGGCGCTCTGCGATCGTGTAGCTATTCTTCACAAAGGAGAACTGCGCGGCGTTGGAGCAATTGAGGAACTCACCGCGTCCGTTCAGGGCAAGGTCGAAGTGATCTGGAAAGGCACGCAGATTCCGGCATCGATGAAAGCGCTCGGAGCCGACTGCCACGTGACGGGTGAAACCGTCCGCGCGATCCTCCCGGAGAGCCAGCAGGATGCCGCGATTGATGCGCTACGCCGCGAACGTTTGCGCCTGATTGCCATCACGCCATTGCGCACTTCGCTGGAAGCCTATTTCGTGGAAAAATTGCAGCATTCTCAAACGACCGCGGGGAGTGCGAAATGAGCGCCCGAATCATTCACATTGCGTCTAATACCTTTCGCGAAGCGGTTCGCGACCGCGTTCTTTACAACCTGATCGCGTTTGCTGTGCTGCTCTCCGGCGCGGCCATCTTCGTTGGTCAGATTTCGATCGAGATCGAACGCCTGGTTGTGGTCAATCTCGGATTGACCGCGGTATCGCTGTTCGGAGTTGTAATCGCGATCTTTATCGGAATCGGCCTGGTTTCAAAAGAAATCGAGAAGCGGACGTTGTACACGGTTTTGTCGCGGCCCGTTCGCCGGTGGGAGTTCATCGTCGGAAAGTTCTTTGGCCTTGCTGGCACGTTGGTGGTGAACACGTTTTTTATGGGCATTGGGGTTTTCGGCGCCCTGCTCTACGTGGCCCACAAATTCGCCGGACCGGACGCTCGTATCCTGATCGCGCTCTATTTCATCGTTTTGCAGTTCCTGATTATCTGCGCATTGGCTTTGCTGTTCTCGTCGTTCTCTTCCCCGCTTCTTTCGGCGATCTTTGCGTTTTCGCTGTTCATCATTGGGAGCTTTGCCGATGACCTTCGCGGCTTCGCTGGGCTAACCCACGGCATGGCACGCTGGATCGCGACCGGTGCGGCGTACCTCGTACCGAACTTCTCAGCCTTAAACGTGATCAGCGCGGTTGCCCACCAGCAGCCGATTGGTTTGCAGCTGATCTTGCAGAATACGTTGTACGCCATGGTCTACGCAGCAATGGCACTGAGCGGAGCTGTGCTCATTTTCGAGCGCAGGAATTTGAAATGATGTTGGGAAATGCCAACGGGAGTTGCAGGTAATGAATTCGCGGCAACGCACTACTGTTTTTGCCGCAGCCGTCCTCGCTCTGTCGATGGTGAGCAGCGTACTCCTGTTGCGTCATATTGATGAAATCCGTCCGCGCGAGATCGTGGACGACACGCTATATATCGCATCGCCGAAGCTGGTAGAGCGTGCCAGCCTGGGATTCAACGGCCTGATGGCCTGCGTCTATTGGACGCGAGCAGTGCAGTATTTCGGACATCGACACTTCCTTCGCGAACGCAGCTACAACGAACTGGCGCCACTTCTGGAAATTACGACTTCGCTGGATCCGCAACTTCTTCCCGCGTACCAGTTCGGGGCGAATTTCCTCGCTCCCGCTCCACCTAACGGAGCCGGTCAACCGGAACGCGCAATCCGGCTCATTCAATATGGGATTCAGCACAATCCGGATAACTGGCGTATGTATTACGATCTCGGGTTCATCTACTACACCGAACTCAAGGATTACAAAAAGGCAGCCGAAGTGTTTGCGCAAGGATCAAAAGTTCCGAATGCGCACCCGTTCCTTAAAATTTTGGCCGCTGTGATGGCGGAGCACGCCGAAGATTTTAATACGGCACGATTGTTGTGGAGCGCCGCATACCAGTCGAGCAGTGAGGCCAACATCCGGCAAAATGCGATGGAACACCTGCGCGCCATTCAGGTCGACGAGGACGTGACCAACCTGCAGGATGCCGTCACCCGTTTCGTCCAGCAGAATGGGCGAATTCCCACGAGCTTGTGGGAGATTGCCGCCGCGGAGCATTTGCGAGGTATTCCGGTGGACCCCGATGGAGTTCCCTACGAGTTATCTCTCGACGGCCAGGTGCTGGTTGCGAACCCTGACGACTTTCCATTCGTCACCAAAGGAACGCCTCCGGGATATAAGCCGGGGCCACTAAAGTTCCACAACAAACTTCCAGCCTCGTAAGCTGACCGCGTTCCCCGATCGTTGAACGAGTCGTGTCCCGAGTCGTCTGGATTATCCTTCTGCGTCAATTTCTGAAAAAATGCTGGCTGTGAGCCACTCACCGCAGAAGCCACCCAGCATTCTCCTCGCAGCGCACACCTATTGGAAGGAACGGCGATTGCACCGAGGATTCCTCAGAGGGACTGGCGACTTGGTGGTCTCGGTGTGGGAGTTTGCGCGCGATTCCACCCCATCACGGTCGCGCTTACGTTTTGGGGATGCGGACTACGACTGGGACTATCGCGTGAACACCACGAGCGGCGCCGTTGGCTGGCGCGATCGCTTGCTGGGGACCTTTTATTCGCTTTATCAGCCAACCGAACCGTCGGCATTCAAGGAAATGATCGAAACGCTTCAGGAAAATAGGAATCTGAATCTTGAGGAGTTCGCATTCATTGATCTTGGATCCGGCAAGGGCCGCACCTTGCTGATGGCTTCCGATTACCCCTTTCACCGGATCGTTGGCGTGGAACTGCTTCCCTCTCTGCACAAGATTGCGCAGGAGAATGTGTCCCGTTACAAGAGCGAGTCGCAGCGGTGCTTCGCGCTCGAGTCAGTCTGTGCCGACGCAACGTCATTCCCTCTTCCGGAGGAACCGCTGCTGCTTTATCTCTTCAATCCATTTCCAGAATCGGGTATCCGGCGTACAGTCGAGAATTTGAAAAACAGTCTCCAACTGCATCCAAGAACTGCGTATGTGCTTTACCACAACCCACAGAATGAGCACGTGCTGGCCGAGCAATCTTTCCTGAGAAAAATCGCCGGCAGCCACCAGTACTCAATCTTTGCTGCCGTTTATTGAAACGTGCTAGAACGAGAAACCGACCCCGCCAGAGATCAAATTGCTTTTCCAGTTGTAGAGATTGCTGGGATTGCCTGCGTTCTCGATGAACTTGAAATATCGAGTCTCGTAGGTAGCCTTGGCGTACCAGTTCCCGAAGGTGTATCCCAGAGTCCCACGCACGAAATATGCATGATCGAAATTGGGATTGGGCAGCGACACTAGCGAAGCAGAAGAATGGCGGTAGTGCGGGGTGAATTCCGGAGCTCCCTGAACCTCAGCGAAGGCTCGTTTCGCAGGCCCAAACTTGTACTTGATTACAATCGGCAGTTCCACGAGTCGCAAACTGTCACGGGCAAAAACCTGATTGTCAACATTGGCAGCCGGCAGAACGATTTTGCGAACCTGGACGTGCACGCCGAAAACAAAGTTGTGCGCATTGAATTCCGGCCCACCGAAAATGGCATACTCGCGGGCATGATTCCCCGTGTCCGTGGGGAGACGGATTTCCCCTCCCGCGACAATGGCGGGGCGCCCGCTCTTCGGATTCGCCTGGAGCACGGCGATTTGACCATCAATTCCGAATTCCAGGCCGTTGACGGAAGGAAGAGAATCAAATCGGTCTGCGGTGTCGCCTACGTTAATTCCAAAAGTCCCTCGTTGACAATAGGCTGGGACCACGGCCAAGAAAATCAAACAAACGCACACGAGCAGCGTTTTGCAGCGCTTCATCCCTGCGTTTCCTCCGGAAAGTAGACACTTCCGCGAAATAACCCGACACCGAGCGGTTGTGGTTTCTAAGATTCTAATTGTATTTGTGTGATGCTGCTTTGTGGGATGCGGAACCGAGGGGAATCGTTTTGTGGATGAAGCAGGCGGCCGATGAGGAAGGCCACGAAGGAGAGGGCCGCCCCGCCGACAAAACTCGACCAGAAGACGACCTTATGGCTAAGATCCTTGCTTCTCGAGGATGACGCCTGCCTTTTTGGCTACCACTTTCTCTTTGCGATAAGCGCGCGCGACATCGCCCAATGGAACGGGCTCAGACACAGGGCCGAACTCCCATAAGGGCCGTTCTCCTTGAGCGAAAGTGTAGGTGTCGGCGCCTCCACCGACAATCGGGTGTTCGCAGGCCATCGGAGTAACCGATGCGTGTTGCGGGTGGTCCGGTAACTCGAGCACCATCGGCTGGTTCGACAGAGCGGCCTGTCCAAAGGCGCCGGCGGCACAAAAGAGAATCCAAACAAGCAGTACGTTTTTCATGCGTTTTCCCTATTCCACAGCAGGGAGGAGCAAGATGGCTGCCAACCTGAGGGTCTTGCCAATGAACAGCTTAGAGGCCATTCTCGAAGCTAAACGCAAATACTTTGCACATTCACGGAAACCAGAAGATTCCTAAGGTCGCCGCGCGCGTTGCTCAGATAGGTCCAGCAGTGTATGTTTTCCGCTACTCGATTCATGGAGGCAATTGTGATCGCCGTTCAGGCAGAAGGCTGCAAAGGCCGATTTCACATCACGCTTATGGCGCTCCTGATGGCAATGGCGTCAGTCGCAACCCCGACAATGGCACAGACTGACTGCGCTGCCGGCGATAGTCCGCTGGAAAATGCACCGCCAAAGAATATGACCCCTCAGGAATTGATCCAACAGTTTACCGCCGCGGAAAACCGGGTGAAAGAAGCACGATCGCACTACACCTACACGCAGGATGTTCTGGTGCAGACATTGAACGATAAAGCCGCTGACGGGCAGTGGCACGAGGTCGCGCGAATTTCGTACGACGACAAGGGCAAGAGAGTGGAAAGTGTTGCCTTTTCGGAAGTCTCCACTTTGCGTGACATCCAGATTTCCTCCGAGGATATGGAAGACATCCGCGTCTTCATGCAATGGATTCTCACTTCGGATCAATTGCCGGATTACAAACTGACGTATGCGGGCCAGCAGCACGTCGACGATCTGGACACTTACGTTTTCCACGTGGAACCGGTGAAGGAAGAAAAGAACAAGCGTTACTTCCAAGGAAGAATCTGGATCGACAACCGGGACCTGCAGGTAGTGAAGCTCTGCGGGAAAAGCGTTCCCGACCAGATTCACGTGAAGAAGCATCAGCCGATGGATGTCCGGCCGACCTTTGTGGGATACCGCCAGTACATTGATGGATTGTGGTTTCCGGGGTATGCGCGCGTGGATGACACGCTGCACTTTCAGGCGGCATCCATCCATGTGCGAGAGATTGTGAAGTTCAAAGACTATGCAAAGGTAGCATCGAACCCGGCGACGGCGCGGCAGTAAGCCCAAGGGACCGCAAGGAAATCAGGGCGATACTTGATCCACAATTTCGTGTATGCTGTACTCCCACTATGGCAGAACCCAAAGAGAAGAACCGCGCAAAAGACATCGTGCTCTGGATCATCACTGTTGCCTTGGTCGCTCTCGCGATCTTCTGGTACCAGAAACCGAGATAATCTTCTGCAGGGGGATTCATTTCTGCTGCGAAGGTCGCAGTGTGCGCGAGCGGGCCCCGGGTTCTCGGGTGTTGAGTTTATCCCCGCTGTTAAGAACTCCTGGATCGCCCCATTAAGAACATCTGTTGAAATAAAAAGCGGCTCGCCATTCTCCACACAACCGTTGTTCGGTGTGAAAGAGAAAAGCGAACCGCGATTAACGTTTACTGCGATCTAACTAGCCGCCGTTTTGGCAAACGCTAAGCTTCTGACCCTGGAAGGTGAAGAAGCCGTTCACCGATGTGGTCGTCGGAGCACCGAAGTACGGCATCGTGACCAGGTCTTGCGGGTGGTACGTGAAGCCGTTGACCGTATACGGATAGTCTCCGAAGTCTGGACCGCCCTCGAGCGGATCGCCATTTTCCAACAGCGAGTTGCCGCGGATTGCGCAGAGGTTTGGAGCGATGTTGTCGACAAACGGATCGAGGAGCCACTCTCCCAGTTCATGCGACAAAGCGCTGATGTCCTGCGAGAAGACCGGACCAACACCCTGCGAGATCGTGGTGGTGTAGGAGTAAGTCTGACCGTTGGGCTGCACGCCGTTCGCGCTGTGATATCCGCCGATACAGCATCCTCCGGACGTCAGGTACACGTTGTACGTGAGGAAAATGGGCAGAACGTTTGGCGTAATCTGTTTGAACTTCAAAATGATGGTCTGCAGCTGCGCGTCAAAAGCATTGATATCCATGGTGCCGGTTGGAATACCGCTCCACGGATTTGAAATCACGTTGCCCTCCGACGGAGTAACGTTGATCGTTTGCTCAGGTGCAATAATTGGCTTGGCAAACAGAAGATGGTAGTTGGTGTTCGTCGAAACGCTACCCCAGAAATTGGCGCGCTCGTACGCATCTTCGTATTGAGTCTTGCCAATGTTCACCCCTCCTTGAACATAGTCAACGGAGGAAGCGAAAATCGGGGAACCGGCGATCATCTGAGTCGCCGTCTGGGTGCCCGAGTATTTTGTGTTCGGGTCGAACGTCATGTTGCCGTTATTGGCGCCGTATACCATCTTGATCGGGATGATTCCAACCTTGATGGTTGTCGTGGTATTGGTCTTTGAAGGATCAGTACCAACGATCGTGGCGGTCAGATTTTGGCCAGAATACGTCCACTTGTAAGTCCATTGAGTTAGCGGTGTAACCGGCGCATCGCGCTCTATGGCAGGATTGGGCGTGCGTACAACGAACATTGGCTTAGCCGTCGGATCATAAACGGGTTCCTGGGCGGAAACGGTGGCAGTGAAGCAGAACGCGCAGACGATGGCCAGTACAACAAGCACACCGAGAGCGCGGCAGCGGTGATTCATGGAATTCACTCCTTGATTGAACTTTTGATTGACCCACAGAAGCAGCGCGGATTCTAGCACGTAAACGAGGTCGTCACCGTCAAAAATTCGCTAAATCTGAGATCAGATTTTCGATACGCCGAAATGTTGCAAAAACGTTCACAATCGATTTGCTTCTTCTGAAAATGTCGCAAAAACGTTCACATTCATAGCCCCCGGACCACACTCCCCTGTGTACGTTTACATTCCGAGAATGGGAGATTACTGCTGCATGGCAGTTACCCCCAATGACTGGACCTTCGCCGACGGTCGGGGTTGCCACAACAACGACTGGCAGCTCCATTCTTGACACCAGCCCGTTATTTACGAAAACGGAACAAAACACAACATCAGTGTTTTTCCACATTGACTAGCGCTCTACTCACTCTAGACAATCCTGGATCCGAACTCGCAGGGGTTGGAATGCGATTCCGTCCAACTGGGGATAGTGTTACTTGCGATTCGTCCGTGCCACTTGGTTGAAAGCAATCCCAAGGAGATAAAACATGACTAGAAAGAGTTGTGCCTGTCTTTGCGCAATTGCTGTCCTGTGTCTTCTGACATGCCCAGGTTCCACGGGAAGTGCGCGGGCGCAGGATGCCCAAGTCAACACCAATCGTCCAATGTATGTCGTGATGCCACCACATCTCCGCAATGATGTCGCTCCGCCACCTGCTTCTTTGCAGAGCTGGAATGGCTCGTTCACCTATGGCGGAACGAACTATACATACAACATGGTGGGTGCAGCACCATCCACGAACCTGAGCGCGACGATCACGACGTACATTATCCCGGTGAAGATCGTCATCACCAATCGCAATGGGACCAAGACCACATACGATCCCTCGCATGTGCTTTCAAACGGGAATACGGTCACCACAAACACGTTGGATTCGCCCCTCTTCGATTCGACCACAACTTACACCCAAGGCGGTGTCGACGTGGGAACGACCCAGTACATTGACGCTTTTCAACGCGCTAATTTCTGGGGCACGGTTAAGTCGAACACGAACTCGCATTTACTCTTGAGTCCGACCGTGCTGGCCGAACAGACGCTCAGCCCATCGCGCACCTACGGTAAGACTGGATCGGAATTCGGGTTCACCGCGGCACTGGTAGACATCAACTGGTTCGACTCACAGGTGCCGAATCTCATCAGCAAACTGGGGATTCAGCCGAATCAATTCCCGATTTTCTTGCTTTACGATACGTATCTCACGCAAGGTAGCTGCTGCATCGGTGGGTATCACAGCTCCGAAGGCAGCATTAGTAATCCGCAGGCATATGCGGAAGCCACCTACGTCGACCACGTTGGAGCCTTTTCGCAGGACGTCTCCGCGCTCTCCCATGAGATTGGCGAGTGGGCGGACGATCCTCTTACCGTCAATTACAACGGAAACAATACTCCCTGCGGGATTCTGGAAGTGGGCGATCCGCTGGAAGGCAACGCGAACTATGGAGCGTATAAGTATTCACTGCACGGTTTTACCTACAACCTGCAGGACCTTGTGACGCTGCCGTACTTCGGAGCGCCGGCGAGCACCTCGGTCAACGACTGGCTGAGCTTCCAGGGCGAGTCCTTGGGGGTATGCTCGAACGGCTCATAAAGACCTTTACTCCTTCCCCCATCGCGAGCCCGCTCCATTTCGGGGCGGGCCTTTTTGTGCTTTGCGGAGAGCAACGTCGCGGGTTCCCCAATCCGCCTCGGCTGGATTGCGACTGGGCCGACATTTATCTCAGGGTATACGCCGCGGATCACAAAAACACCCATACTTCTATGCGCTGAGTTGTTAGGTTGAGAACGCGGCTATCGCGTAATATACTCCGGCTGCTGCGAGTGCCGGGTCCTCTTCACCCAATGAATCGCGAATACCACAAAGCTTATAGCCAGGAACTGCACCGGGACATGGAGGCCCTCGTCTTTGGACATGCGGGGACTCCGGTGATCGTGTTTCCGACCTCGATGGGGAAATTCTTCGAGTACGAAGACCGCGGCATGATTGCAGTGCTTGCCCCGAAGATTGAGCGCGGCGAACTTCAATTGTTTTGCCCGGATGGAGTCGATACCGAAAGTTGGTACAACAAGAGCGTCCATCCGCGGGTGCGGGTGCTACGGCATTTGCAGTATGAACGCTATATCCTGCACGAACTTCTTCCCTTCGTACGCTGGAAGAACCAGGCTTGGCAGCTGGGAGTCACCGGATGCAGCTTCGGCGGCTACCATTGTGTGAATTTCGCCATGAAGCATCCAGACGTGGTCACGCACTGCGTAAGCATGAGCGGCGCATTCGACATTCACCAATTTCTCGACGGCTATTACGATAACGACTGCTACTTCAATAATCCGCCAGACTTTATCCCGAATATGTCGGACGATTGGTTTCTCAGCCGCTACCGTCAGATGAAGATTGTCCTCGGCTCGGCTGATTGGGATATTTGTTTGGATGCCAACATCAAGTTCTCCGGGGTATTGAACGGCAAAGCGATACCGCACTGGCTCGACGTGTGGAATGACAATTCGAAGCATGACTGGCCACTATGGCTCAGGATGGCGGGGAAATATTTTTGACGACGTCCGGAGATGATAGGGATTCGACTGTGGTTGACGGTCACTATCGCGGCCTTCAATCCTCGCTCAGGATGACAATGCTGAGAGCATCGCAAAGACAACAAGGAGAGTGGATGTGAAGAAGATCGGCATTCTGTTTGGCATGGAAACTACGTTTCCACCGGCCATCGTCGAAAAAATCAATTCGATGAACGTCGACGGCATTACTGCTGAGTTCGTGAAGATCGGCGGCATCCGTATGGATGAGCCGAAGAAGTACGACGTCATCATCGACCGGATTTCGCAGGACATCCAGTTCTACCGCGCGTACCTGAAAAACGCTGTGCTTCATGGAACGATTGTCGTGAACAATCCATTCTGGTGGACGGCGGACGACAAGTTCTTCAATTATTCGCTGGCTCACAAACTTGGGATAGCGATCCCGCCGACGGTCATCCTGCCACATAACAAACATCCGGAAGGCACGACCGATCAATCGATGCGAAACCTGATCTTCCCGCTGAATTGGCAGGAGATTTTCGACTACATCGGCTTCCCGGCCTTCCTCAAGCCCTACTCCGGCGGCGGGTGGAAGCACGTCTACAAAGTGCACTCGCCGGAAGAATTCTTTCATCACTACAACCAGACCGGCGATCTGTGCATGACGCTGCAGCATGGCGTGGAGTTTGATGAGTACTTCCGCTGCTATGTCGTGGGGCAGGAAAAGGTCCACATCATGAAGTACGATCCGAGGGCGCCCCATCACGAGCGTTACGTCAAGGGGAATCCGCCGCCGTCGTCTCCGGCGCTGCGCGATCGCATTGAGAAAGATGCGCTGACTCTGTGCCAGGTCTTAGGGTACGACCTGAACACGGTTGAATTCGCGGTCGAAGGCGGAGTGCCTTACGCAATTGACTTTCTGAATCCGGCGCCGGATGCTGACGTCAATTCCGTCGGCCAGGAAAACTTCGATTGGATCATCAATGCCGTGGCCGAAATGGCGATCAAAATGGCGCGGAGCGGGACAAATCCAGCGAAAGAACTTCGATGGGCGGAATTCCTTTCCGGCGAGGCGGTCGTCAAGCCGGCATCACGGAAAAAATCCAAAGGCTGAGAGTCGCGATGAAGAAATCCAAGCCCTCGAGGATGAGCGGCAAACCTGCCAAGACACCCGACGAATACCTTGCTGGCATTCCCGAGCCTGCTCGAAGCACGCTACAACATGTCCGCGAGGTCATTCGGTCTGTCGTGCCGCCTGAGACCACCGAAGTCATCAGCTACCGGATGCCAATGTTCAAGTACAACGGCATGCTGGTTGCCTATGCCGCATTCGCAAATCATTGCAGTCTCTTCCCCACTGGCTCCGGAGTGCTCGATCGGTTCGCGAAAGAACTCAAGGGGTATCGCACCTCCAAGGGAACCATCCAATTTCCGGCAGACAAGCCTCTTCCCGACGCGTTGATCAAAAAGATCGTCAAAGCGCGCGTCGCCGAAAACAAAGAGTGGGACTAAGCGGCAGAGTGCCGCCGTGTCGGCACGCCCGTCGTTGGTATACTGTCTGGGGAACTTCCACCTTTTCCTCTTAGGATTGGGTGTCCAAACTTTCAATTCCAGGCTAGCTTTGGCGGGCGTTAGTGCCCGTTGCCGCATTCATTATGTTGCCGACTTTCACCATCGGAATCGAAGAGGAATATCAGACCGTAGATCCGGTCACCGGCGATCTGCGTTCACACATTCAGGTCGAACTCCTGGAAAAAGGCAAGATGGTGCTCCAGGAACGCGTGAAAGCGGAGATGCACCAGTCCGTCGTGGAGGTCGGAACCGGTATTTGCAAGAACATCAAGGAAGCCCGACTCGAGGTCAAATCGCTTCGACGGGAGATCATCCGGCTCGCCAATGAGAATGGACTTCGCGTAGCTTCGGTCGCGACGCATCCCTTCTCAGACTGGCGCACGCAGGAAATTCATCCCGACGAGCGCTATAAGAACATCGTGGAAGACATGCAGTTGGTGGCCCGGGCCAATCTGATCTTTGGCTTGCATGTGCATATCGGCATCGACGACCGCGAAACTGCGATCCACATGATGAATCATGCGCGCTATTTCCTGCCGCACATTCTGGCGCTTTCGACGAATTCCCCCTTCTGGCTGGGGATGAACACGGGCTTGAAGTCGTACCGCTGCAAAGTGTTTGATAAATTTCCGCGCACCAACATTCCTGACTACTTCCCAAGTTGGGGTGAATACGAAAACTTCATCAAGCTATTAATCAAGACCAACTGCATCGATAACGCAAAGAAGATCTGGTGGGACATACGGCCGCATCCGTTCTTCAACACGATTGAATTCCGGGTGTGCGATATCCCAATGCGCGCAGACGAAACGATCGCGCTGGCCGCGTTAATTCAGGCTACGGTGGCGAAACTGTACAAGCTCTATACAGCAAATCAGGGATTTCGCCTCTATCGCCGCGCCTTGATCATGGAAAACAAGTGGCGTGCGGCGCGCTATGGGTTGGATGGCAAGCTGATCGATTTCGGCAAGCAAAAAGAAGTGCCCGCGCGCGACCTGGTTCGCGAATATCTCGAGTTCGTTGATGACGTGGTCGACGAACTGGATTCGCGTGAGGAACTCGAGTACGTTCACAAAATCCTGGAGACCGGCAGCGGCGCCGACCGTCAGTTGCGCGTATTCGAACAAACCGGGGATCTGAAAAAAGTAGTCGATTACATCATTGAGGAGACAGAAGCGGGACTGGCGGAAAGCGAAGAGCCGGTCGCTGCAAGAAAAATCGTTTGATGACCACCTCCGTACGTTCGAACCGCACACAACTCAACGAAATTCCATTCGACAGAGAATTTTCCCCGGGCGGGCGCAACGCGGTCAATGTCTGCCTGCGTATACAGCCTGAAGAAAAAGTCTGCGTCATCACCGACGATGCAACGATTGAAATCGCTGCGGCAGTAGTATCCGAACTTGAACGGATCGGGGCGCCCTATCACGCATGGATTCTGGAAGAACTCGCAGAGCGGCCGCTAATCGATCTGCCACACGAGATCCTCGATGATCTTGAAACGAGTCAGGTCTCGATCTTCGCCGTGCAAGCGCAAAGAAACGAGCTGCGCTCGCGCATTCAGATGACCGATGTCGTGAACCGGCGGAAGATTCGCCATGCCCACATGGTCAACATCAACCGGCAGATTATGCTCGAAGGCATGCGCGCGGATTTCCAACGTGTTGACCGGCTCAGTCAGAAAGTCGTTGAGATGGTCCGCAAGGCTTCCAAAATCCGCGCGAAGACCGCGGCTGGCACTGATCTGACCGCCGATCTGAATCCAAACTACAAGTGGCTCAAGACCAGCGGGATTATCTCTCCCGAAAAATGGGGTAACCTGCCGGGCGGCGAGATTTTCACGACCCCGGGTGAAGTGAATGGAACTTTCGTGATTGACGGCGTCGTCGGCGATTATCTGTGCGCCAAGTTTGGGAACCTGAAAGAAAATCCGCTGACGATTCAGATGAAGGGCAATCGTTTGACCGAGGCTCATTCCGAAAATCGCGAACTGGAAAATGATTTCTGGAAGTACACGCACACCGACCAGAACAGCGATCGCGTGGGTGAGTTCGCCATTGGCACAAACATCGACCTGAAAGAAGTGATCGGCCAGATTCTGCAGGATGAGAAATATCCTGGCGTACACATTGCATTTGGCAATCCCTACGGCGCGCACACGGGTGCCGAGTGGGACTCCACCACGCACATCGATGTTGTCGGACGCAAATTCAACATATGGGTCGACGACGAGCAGATCATGCGGGAAGGCAAGTTCCTGGTCGAAGCGTAGCCGCCGCAGGAGGTCAAAGATGGCGACAGCGACATCATCGAATATGGAGCTGCTAAAAAGGGCGTACACGGCCTTCAACGCCCGCGATATCGATGCAGCTTTGGCAACAATGAAGCCCGATGTCGTATGGCCGAATGGTATGGAAGGCGGCACAGTCCTGGGTCACGATGGAGTTCGCGCCTACTGGACGCGCCAGTGGGGCACACTCGATCCACATGTCGAACCCAAGACTTTTGACCTCGATCCTTCCGGTCGACTTGTCGTGGGAGTTCACCAGGTGGTGCATGACCGAGCCGGCAAACTGCTGATGGATCGCATGGTGGAACATATTTACACGATCGAGGACGGTCTGATTCGGAGCATGGACATCCGCGAGTAGCCGCTTCATACTGCCTCACTATGATTCCCAGCCTGCGCCGGCAGTTCAACGACAACTTCACGGCTGAGAAATATCAGACGTTTACCCGTCGAATCGATGACGTCTGCGGAACGCATGTGCAGTTTCGCGTGTCGGAGACTCCCTGTTTCTTCCCAAAAGAATTGATCGATCGCATGGCTGTCAGCGGCGAGGACTTAATAAGGCAGTTGGTGGTCAGTCCGGCATATCGCGCAAAATCCGACGAGGCGGTGCCGGCAGAATTCAAAGTCCCGAACGAAGCGTCTCATCCGATGTTTGTGCAAGTCGATTTTGGGCTGGTGCGCGGGGCAAACGGACAGTTGCAACCGAAGCTGGTTGAGCTGCAGGCATTTCCCTCTCTGTACGCGTATCAAGGTCCGCTGGCGCAAGCCTACATTGATGTGTACGGACTGGACGAGTCGGCTTCCGGCTCCCGCCTTCCGGCTTCCAAACGACTGAAATACTTTTTGAGCGGGCTTGAAACTGACTCCTACCGAGCCCTATTGCGCCAAGCGATCGTGGGATCGCATGATCCGGAGAATGTCATCCTGATGGAAATCGATCCCCAGCATCAGAAGACGCTGCCCGACTTCCTGCTGACCGAAAAAATGCTGGGCGTCCGCGCTGTCGATATCGTCGACATCAAGAAAGAGGGATCGCGTCTCTTCTACGAGCGAGATGGAAAACGGGTGCCGATTCGACGCATTTACAATCGCGCGATCGTCGACGAGTTAGAGCGCAAGAACGTCAAGCTTGCATTCGACTGGCGCGACGATCTTGACGTCGAGTGGGCTGGCCATCCCAACTGGTATTTCCGCATCAGCAAATTTTCCATTCCGTATCTCAAGCATGAGTCCGTGCCGAAGACGTGGTTCCTCGATCAGCTTCGGGACATTCCGCCGGATTTGGAAAACTATGCGCTGAAACCGCTCTATTCCTTTGCCGGGTTGGGTGTCGTGATCGCTCCGAAAAAAGAAGATGTCGCCGCGATCCCAGAAGACAAGCGGCCGTATTACATCCTGCAGGAGCGCCTGAATTTTGAACCGGTGATCGAGACGCCGTTCGGCGGCACCAAGGCGGAAGTACGTGTCATGTACGTCTGGCTCGACAGACCTTTGCCGGTTCTGACGATCATTCGCATGGGCCGAGGGCTCATGATGGGCGTCGACCACAACAAGAATATGGAATGGGTGGGCGCTTCGGCAGGCTTGTATCTGGATTGAGCGCGAGCTATTCGGCCTTAACCCTCCACTGGAACGGCTTCCAGGCGGCGGCTGAGCAACATCCCTCCAATCAGCAAAGAGAGAGTCAGAGCAACGAACAGTGCCAACCATCCCCAGTGCTGTAAAGGATGCCGTAGCACGCGCAGGAAATGCCGGCCATAATGGCCGGCGATGAAGGCGATCCCGAAATATCGCACACCACGGCAGATCGTCACAATCGCGATGAATCTTCCCAGCGGATAATCGCCGGCTCCGGCCGCCGCGAAGAACATACTCGTGGGTGAGGGCAGCGGGATTGCCGTCGAAGCGATAAGCGTGCCCGTCCCCCACTGTCGGAAGAGTTTCAAAAACTTCGAGACTCTTCCTTTCTTGAATTTCTTGTCGAAGTACGCGGAGCCGGCCGTTCGCGCCAGCCGAAAGGTAAAATACGCTCCGAGCACTGATCCCGCAGTCGCGCAGGCGGCGAACTCATACCAAAGCGGCCGGTGGCTAGCCGCCAGAATCGCCGTAAGAATATCGGGGCCGCCGAATGTAGGCACCGGCGAACTATCCAGGATGGCAAGAAAAAACAAACCCGCCGCCCCTAAATGCCGCAGCGTGGAAAAAAGAGTCTGGTGACTGGGCGGCCTTCGTGTCGGAGCCAGCAGGTACAGCATCCCCGCAATATATCAACAGGATGATCACTACAATCTATAGAAGTGTATTCGTGACCAGGTGTGTTAACTGTTTCTCTGGACGATCTCTGTTCGTAGCACCTTCCCGTTAGGTCTTTTCACCAGCATCGTATTGCCGTCGAGGCGCACGACGACCGAACATCCTGGTGTGAACTCGCCTGGAGTATAGCCCTCCGCCGTCTCGGCGCGATATTCCCCCACGTACTGGACGCCGTTTATTTTGACAATAATTGCGGTGCGGCGGGCAGATTTCCCGGTCTCGCTTCGGATTTCCAGCTCTGCCTGCGTCCAGTTTTCCAGATCGCGACCCGGAATTCTTCCATTGCGAATATAGACTTCCTCAGCGCGGCGGCGGATGACTTCATATAAGTCGGTTTCCGAAAGCGGACTGTCGGATGTGAGCGAATCCGAGTGCGAATCAGGCTCCATGTCACTCTCCAGAACTTCTTCTCCTAATCTAGTCCCTCCGAACCACGCCGGATAGCCGCGCATCTTACTGAAGGACGTACCGGATAAGAGATTGGGAATGGGGTCTCTAAAGTTCAAAAAAGGAATTCGCAGCGTCGGTCAGAGTGCAGCCTCTCTGTTCGACGGACCTGCCATAAGGCAGTTGACCGGAATCGGCGGTCAGCCTAACATTACCGCGACTAGCGCCGGGCAGCGTCTCGCGTCCTTATGATCGGTCAGCAGGTATCCCATTACCGCATCCTCGGCAAGCTGGGGGGCGGTGGTATGGGCGTGGTCTATGAGGCGGAAGATCTCAAGCTCGGCCGTCATGTGGCCCTGAAGTTTATCCCCGAAAACCTGACCGGTGATCCCAAGTCCCTGGAACGATTTACCCGGGAAGCGCGCGCTGCGTCCCTGCTCAACCATCCGAACATCTGTACCATCCACGGCATTGAGGACAACAACGGACATCCCTTCATTGTGATGGAACGGCTTGAAGGCGAGAGCCTGAAGCAGCATATCGCCGGCCACCCGATGGAAGTGGAGAGAGTGCTGGAGGTAGGCGTCCAGGTCGCCGACGCTTTAATTGCCTCTCACGCCAAGAACATTGTTCATCGCGACATCAAGCCGGCCAACATCTTCCTGACGCCCACTGGGCAGGTGAAGGTCCTCGACTTTGGACTGGCAAAGCTCGTACACAATCTCGGAACGGAAGATGATGCAGCTGGCGACAACTCTCTCACAGCGATCGGAGTGATTCCCGGCACAGCCGTGTACATGTCTCCGGAGCAGGCCCGCAGCGAAACCGTGGACGCGCGCAGTGATCTGTTCTCTTTCGGCGTGGTGCTGTATGAAATGGCGACTGGCAAAAAGCCGTTCACCGGCGCGAATTCACTGGTGACACTGGAGGCGGTGCTGCATTCCAAACCGGTGCCTCCCAAGGAACTGAATCCCAAGATCCCCATCGAACTGCAGGGCATTATCGGAAAAGCGATGGAGAAGGACCGCAACCATCGCTACCAAAGTGCAGCCGAGATGAAGTCGGACCTGGCGCTGCTCAAGCGCGAGGCGGAATCCGGCCAACTGAAGACTGGCAGCCACACGGCGATGCTACGCGCCGCCAACAGGACGTTTGGGCACAACACGCGGTTGCAAACCTATTTGCTCTTGGGAACGGCGGCCGTTCTGGTGACCGTGCTGGCCGCTGTGGGTACATGGTGGTATAAGCATCGCGAAATCGCAAATGCAGAGCAACACAACGCAATCGCTGTGCTCCCGCTGCAGAATATGAACGGCGATTACAACGTCGACTATCTGCGTTTCGCCTTGGCCGATGAATTGACCAGTGTTCTTACCTATTCCAGAACCCTTGAAGTTCGCCCGTCTTCGGTTACGCGGAAATATGTTGCCCTCGATCTCGATCCAAAGAAAGTTGGGCAGGAACTGCGCGTCGGACGCATTCTCACCGGCTCGTTTCGCAAGCAGGGTGACCAGTTGCTGGTCACGCTGGAAGCCATCGATGTGCCCACAGACCGTCTGCTCTGGGAGACGACCGTGACAGAAAAAGCCGATAACTTGATCGGCCTCCAGGAGCAACTGACAACGCAGGTCCAGCACGGACTCCTGCCCATTCTCGGCGGCGGGGGCGGGGCGGTCGATGCAGCAGCGTCCCGTCCAAAGAACCAGCAGGCTTATGACTTCTACCTGCGCAGCGTAGCTGTTCCTCATGACCCGGCCCCGAACAAGGAAGCCATCAAGATGCTCGAATGGGCGGTGGGTATTGACCCGACATATGCCCCGGCCTGGGAAGCTCTCGGCCAGAGATATTACTTCGACTCCACCTACGGTGGTGGCGGCGAAGAAATGTTCCAGCGGTCCAATTCAGCCTATGAGAGAGCGGTGTCGCTCGATCCCAATCGTGTAATGGCGGCCAGCAATTTGATTACAAATCGCGTAGAACGGGGCGAATTGGGTCGCGCCTACGACGCTGCTACCGATCTTGTCCGTCGCCGTCCGCAAAGCGCCGACGCGCATTTTGCACTGGCCTATGTGCTTCGCTATGCCGGAATGCTCGATCAGTCCACGCAGGAGTGCAACACCGCGCGGCAACTGGATCCCGGGAATTTCAGCTTCCGCTCCTGCGCGTGGTCGTTCCTTGAGATGGGCAAGACCGACCGGGCCATGGATTTTGTCCACCTCGACGCTGGCTCGGAATGGGCTGCATGGGTCACGCCTTACATTTACCTGGCGGAAGGCCGTGTCGCGGACGCCCACGAGGCCTCCAAGAGTATGGGCAAGGCTTCCTCGTATCACCGCGAGCTGATGGAAGCGTGTACGGCAACCCAGAAGCCGGCAGACCTGGCGAAGATCGTGCGCGATACGGAGTCCTCGGTCATGATGGAACCCGATGCAGAAAACTGGTATCGCGTCGGCGCTCTGATGGCTGCCTGCGGGCAGAATGAGCCGGCGCTACGTCTGTTAAAAGCAGCAGTGCAACAAAACTACTGCGGCTACGGAGCTTTGCTGGATGATCCGCTTCTGAAGGATCTACGAAAAGAAACGGCCTTCAACGAAGTGCTGACTGCTGCCAGCAATTGCCAGAACGTGCTCAAAGAAGGCCGACAATAACCCTGTCGACATTTCATGCCCACCCTCACGCGTCGCGAACTGCTGAAGTCTTCAGTATTGGGAGTAGCTGTCTCTCCGCTATTATCCAGCGCTGCATCGTCTGTCGCGCGCAAAGGGCGTATTCACCAGTCCGTCTGTCAATGGTGCTATTCCAAGATTCCTGTCGAGCAACTGGCAGAATTTGCTTCGAAGGTTGGACTCATGGGAGTGGATCTGCTGCATCCGGAGCAGTACGAACTTCCCCGCCGATATGGCTTGCTTTGCACTATGGGATACGCGGGCGCAGGAGAAATTGGCAATGCTTTGAATCGCAGTGAGAATCACGTCGCGATCGAACAAGGGTTCCGGACAAATATTCCGCGTGCCGCCAAAGCAGGCGTGCCGAACGTCATCACTTTTTCCGGCAATCGCGCCGGGATGTCCGACGAAGAAGGCGCGCGCAACACGATCTTAGGGCTGAACCGCGTCAAGAAGATCGCGGAAGACAATGGCGTGACCATCTGCCTGGAATTGCTCAACAGCAAACGCGATCATCACGATTACATGTGCGATCACACGGCGTGGGGAGTTCGAGTCATGCAGGAGGTGAATTCGCCGAACGTGAAGCTGCTTTACGACATCTATCACATGCAGATCATGGAAGGCGATCTCATCGATACCATCCGTCAGAATATCCAATGGATTGGTCACTTTCACACGGGCGGAGTACCCGGCCGGCATGAACTGGATGACACCCAGGAAGTCCGGTGGGACGGCGTGATGCGCGCCATCGCCGACACCGGGTTCAAGGGGTACGTAGCCCACGAATTCGTACCCACGGGTGATCCGCTGGTGTCATTGCGTAGCGCTGTCGACCTGTGCGATGTCTAAGATCGCGTCATTGCGTAAGCCCGCGATCTGCCCTGAAAACCCCATCGCTAACGATCGACCTTGCCGGGAGTCTAAAGAACGTAGGCTACATATGAAAGAATTTGCGTCCGAGCGGGGGTAGGCCCCATCCTTGTAGCGTGAGACATTCCGGACCTGCCAGCCTGCCGCGCGGCATTGGCCGCGGCTTCCTTAAACCTATTCAAGATCTTCACCTTTTCGGGCTCAAGTTCGCTTGCTTGCTTGTGATCTGCGCTCTGGCGGCGCCAGCCCAGGCTCCCTCGAAGGGTAGCAATCCTGGCGCAGAGGATCACTCCTCGCCGCAGGTGAATGCTGATCCCCCGGGGCTGTTGTACCAGGGAGTTCCGGCGGCGATTCCGCAGGATGAAGGAATTGCGGGGTTACGGCTCGAATCATTGCGACTCGGGACGACGGCCCGATTGATGCAGGTAGTCGCTCATCCGGACGACGAAGACGGCGGCTTGCTTACCTTGGAGGCTCGTGGACATGGCGTCAGCACGTTGTTGATGACTCTGAATCGGGGCGAGGGCGGACAAAATAAGATTGGCAGCAATTTGTCGGATGTGCTGGGCGTTTTGCGAACCGAGGAACTACTGGCCGCCGATCAACATTACGGAGTGCAAGACCGCTTCTCTCGCGTAGCCGATTTCGGATTCTCAAAAACTGCCGCGGAAACCTTTCAGAAGTGGGGCGGACACGACGTAGCGCTCGCAGACATGGTGCGAGTCATCCGCACGTTCCGTCCTGATGTTCTGGTGGCGCGTTTCTCCGGCACGGAGCGCGATGGCCACGGAAATCATCAGGCGTCCAGCATTCTCACCAAGGAGGCCTTCCGAGCCGCTGCCGATCCCAAACGCTTTCCGGAACAGATCAAGCAAGGCCTCGAGCCCTGGCAGGCCAAGAAGCTCTATATCGGAAATGTCTGCCCCTGGGGATCAATGACCTGCCCCGACAAAGATTGGACCGTGAAGTTCAACACCGGAGAGCGCGATCCGAATCTTGGGATGTCATACGTTCAGTTCGCGATGGAAGGATTGCGCCACCAGATGTCGCAGGGTGCGGCCAACTGGACCGTAGATCCCGGCGACCGATTCACCTTTTATAAGCTCGTGGACTCCACTCTTCCCGGAGGTGCGGAGAAGGTAGGACACGAGACCAGCTTCTTCGACGGAATCGACACTACCTGGCCGGGGGTGGCAGCCCGGTTCGATTCCACCGAAACCAAGCTACCCGGACTCAAGTCCGAATTCACGAAGATTGGCGAATTCGTTGCCGAAGCTTCCGGCGCGGCGAAAGGAACCGATGCATCCGCTGCAGCCGCGCCATTGAAGAAAGTCGTGAGCGAGTTGAATCTCATGGCTGCACAGATTCGCATCAGCAAGCTCAGCGCTCAGGCCAAACTCGATCTGCTCACGCGCATTGCTGAGAAGCAGCAGCAGGCTGAGACCGCGTTGAATCTTGCGCTTGGCGTGACGTTGACTGCAAACGTCAAAGCAAACGATGGCCGCGTCAAGGAATTCCCGAAAGAGGCGGACGCACTCACCGCCGTTTCGCCGGGTCAGGAGTTCGTGATTGGCATGACCTTCCGCAATGGGTCGAAGCTGCCCCTTACGATTGATCAAATCAAGCTTGACGTTCCAGCAGGCTGGAGCACGATCAATGGCAAAACCAGGCCCGAGATTGTTCAGCCGGGCAAAGATCTGCACGCCGATTTTCGTCTGCGCGTACCCATACACACGCCATACACGCGTCCTTACTGGCACCGCGACGACCCGAACACTGAAGCGATCAATCACATCGACAACGAGAAGTACGCGACGCTTCCTTTCCCTCCACCGGCTTTGCGTGCTCGAATCGAGTATGCGGTAAATGAGGCAAAAGGACCCGCAATACGAAATGGCATCACGGTGCCCGTCGTCACGCCTTATGTTGACGACGTAGGCAAACAGCACTCGCGAACTCTGGCGATCGTCCCGGGTTTTTCGGTGATGCTTGAGCCCGGCATGCAAGTCTTTTCGATCCACAACGGATCGGATTTCACGGTCACGGTGGGCGTAACCACCAATCTGCTTCGTCCGGTGAACGGCAATTTGCGCCTGGAACTTCCGCAGGGCTGGCGCTCCGAGCCGAATCAAATCTCTATCAGTCTGCAGCATCGCGGCGATAAGCAAGACTCGCACTTCAAAGTCTTCCCTGCCGCATTGCAGCCAGGACGCGCGACGATCCGGGCAATCTTCGATTCAGACGGCGAGAAATACAGTGAAGGCTACACCCTGGTAGCTCGTGAGGACCTCGGAAGCTTCTACTACTATCAACCTGCCCGGCAGCGCGTGAGCATCGTTGACGTGAAAGTACCGCACGACCTGAAGGTCGGCTACATCATGGGCGCAGGCGACGACATTCCGACGATTTTGAAACAGCTAGGGATGGATGTCACCTTGATTCCAGCGGAGCAGTTGGCCGGCGCCGATCTCAGCAAATTTGGGACGATCGTGCTCGGCATCCGCGCATACGACACACAAAAAGATGTCGTGACGAACAATAAGAAGTTGCTTGATTTCGCGTCTGCAGGTGGAACTCTGGTCGTGCAATACAACGCCAGCGTTGGCGACTTTAACAGCGACAAGCTGACACCATATCCTGCCGATCTGAGCCGGGCGCGAGTGTCAGTGGAAGAAGCACCGGTCGATATCCTCGCGCAGCAAGATTCGATCTTTCATTATCCGAATACGATCACAGAAGCCGATTTCAACGACTGGGTGCAAGAGCGCGGCCTGTATTTCATGAGCAAGTGGGACGATCACTTCACGCCGCTGCTGGCCTGCCATGATCCCGGGGAAGATCCGCAGAAGGGCGGCTTGCTGCGCGCGCAATACGGCAAGGGCACTTACATCTACGCAGCTTATGCTTTCTTCCGGCAATTGCCCGCTGGCGTTCCCGGAGCAGTACGGCTGTATGTGAACATTTTGAGTGCAGGACACGAAAAGCCGTAATCATTGCCGGCGATCAGTTCGAAGCAACGAGTCAGATCGCCGGATACTTGACTGCTCGCCACTGACCATCTAACTAACGAATGCAATCCTCCGACGACTCCAAGGCAGGTTCTCCGACCCTTATCCGCGGTATGGGACTGGGCAGCGCCACCGCGCTGAACATGATTGACATGATCGGAGTCGGCCCGTTCATCACTATGCCTCTGGTGCTGAGCGCGATGGGCGGTCCGCAAGCTCTGCTGGGTTGGGTCTTGGGCGCGGGGCTTGCCGTTTGTGACGGACTTGTCTCTGCGGAATTGAGCGCATCCCTTCCCGGATCGGGAGGATCCTATCAATATCTGCGCGAGAGCTACGGCTCCCAGAAGTGGGGGCGCCTGATTTCGTTTCTTTTCATTTGGCAAGTCTCATTCAGCGCGCCTCTCTCCATTGCCAGCGGCTGCATCGGATTGGCCGGATACGCCGCGTACTACTGGCCGGAATTGGAAACGGTGTATGCCCATCACGAGGCTGGATTTCATATTCCCTGGGCCGGAACGCTGCAAGTCAGTTGGATCGTCACACCGGGAACCGCGCTCTCCGTCGCAATTTGTTTGTTTACCGTCTTGCTGCTCTACCGTCGCATCACCGCAATCGGCCGGCTTTCGAAGATTCTCTGGTTCGGAGTCATGGGAACGATTGGCTGGATCATCTATGCCGGCCTGACCCATTTCAGCGCTGCGCGGGTGTTCGACTTTCCTCCCGGGGCATTCAACCTCTCCCCCGCGTTTTTCAGCGGGCTCGGCGGGGCAATGTTAGTCGCGACCTACGATTATTGGGGTTATTACAATGTCGCCTTTCTGGGCGACGAGATCAAGGAGCCCGAAAAGAACATTCCGCGGGCAATGCTGCTTTCCATTCTGCTCGTCGCCTGTCTATATCTACTGATGAACGTTTGCATTCTGGCCGTCGTCCCGTGGCGCGAGATGCTGAAAATCGGCCAGAACAATACTGGTCTGTATGTTGTGTCGGTATTCATGGAGAGAGTTTATGGCACTTGGGCTGCGCGGCTCGTCACTGGCCTGGTCATCGCAGCTGCATTTGCTTCGGTATTTTCTCTAATGCTGGGATACTCGCGCGTTCCTTATGCAGCGGCCAAAGACGGCAACTACTTCAAGGCATTCGCCAAAGTCCATCCGGTCTATCGCTTTCCGCACGTCTCTTTGCTGGCACTGGGAGTGGTCGCAGCAATGTTCTGTTTTCTTCGGTTGAAAGACGCCATCGCCGCTCTCGTGGTGATCCGCCTCATTCTGCAGTTTCTGGTGCAAGCAGTCGGCCTGATTGTGTTGAGGATCCGGCGGCCAGATCTTCCTCGTCCATTTCGCATGTGGTTTTATCCCGTGCCTGTTCTGCTGGCTAGCGCAGGTTTTCTTTACATACTGTTCGGGCGTCCGAACTGGGAAAAAGAAGTTCGCTATGCCGCGGTAATTTTGCTGACCGGCCTGATTATTTTCATGATTCGATCCTGGAAGTATTCGGAATGGCCCTTCACAGGCATTCCAGAAGAAGTTCTTACGAAGCCCTGAGGTATAACGAGCGACGCAATGGCGGATCACATCACAGTTCCATCGGTGAGAGGTACTGGCAGCCGTCAGGCTGACTCCGCGTTGGCACCGCTCCGTGAACCGCTATTCCGATCACTTTGGATCGCTGCGGTCGTTTCGTATACCGGCACATGGATGCAGAACGTCGGCGCAGGCTGGCTCATGACCGAGCTTACGACGTCGCCACTGGTGGTCAGCCTGGTACAAGCCGCTGCCGCAGTGCCAGTCTTCCTGGTTGTGCTCCCAGCCGGCGCCCTCGCCGATATGGTCGATCGCCGTCGTCTCCTCTTGTTCACTCAGAGTTGGATGGTGTTGGCGGCGGTTGCGCTCGGCATTCTGACTCAGTTCCGCGCGGTCACTCCCTGGATGTTGCTGGTTTTCACGTTTCTGATGGGAGTGGGAGCGGTTATGAACGATCCAGCATGGCAGGCTATCACTCCCGACGTGATCTCTCCGCCACGCCATGCTTCCGCAGTGGCACTTAACTCCGCGGGATTCAACGTGGCCCGAGCCGTTGGTCCAGCACTCGGCGGAATTGTTGTGGCTGCCGCTGGCGCCGGTTGGTCGTTTCTGTTGAATGCCGCTTCTTTTTTTGGCGTGATTTTATTTCTTTATTCCTGGAAGCAAGCACCTCAGGCCACGCCTGCCAAGCGCACAATGCGGGAAGCCATCGCCGAAGGGTTCCATTACGTACGCGGCGCTCCCCAAGTCCGATCGGTGCTGATTCGCACCGGCGCCTTTAGCTTTGGCGCAGCTTCCCTGCTCGCCCTTTTGCCGGTTATTTGCCAGCGACATGGCGCGCAAGGGTATGGATTCCTGCTGACGTGCTTCGGACTCGGCGCTTTGGCAGGAGCGGCAGTATTGCCTCATCTGCGCCTTCAGTACTCGGTTGACGGTCTCGTCGCTGGCGCCACTATCCTTTTTGCGCTGTTGACCTTTGCTGCCGGACAGGTGCATATCTTTGAATGGCTCTGTCTGGTATTGTTTACGGCGGGCGCCGCATGGATTGGCATTCTGGCCTGCTTCAACGTGGTGGCGCAGACCATGTGTCCTTCGTGGATGCGGGCACGGGCGCTCTCAATGTATTTGCTGGTTCTGCAGGGAGGTATGGCCATCGGCAGCGCACTCTGGGGAGCCGTCGCAGCACGGCGCGGAGTGCCTGAGGCGCTTGCCTGGTCGGCGCTGGCAATGGTATTGGGGTTGGCCACGATCCGTCGCCATCGGTTGACGGCGACAGAATTGGAGATGGCTCCGGCCGTTGTCAGGGACTAATGCGTCACGGGGGACCTATGCAGAAGAAGACGGGAGTGATCGCGTTTCTGGTGCTCGCAACGATCTGCGCCGCTCAAGCTCCCAAGCCCAAAGAAGAACGCCGCACCGTCACCATGATCTTGGATCACACCGTCAGCAATCTCGAAAGTGAATTCATCCCTGCGGCTGAAGCGATGCCCGAAGACAAGTACGGGTTCGCGCCCATGAATGGTGAATTTAAAGGCGTCCGCACATTCGGACAGCAGATTAAACACGTGGCCGCCGTAAACTACGAACTCGGAGCAGCGCTGCTCGAGCAAAAGCCGCCCGTGGACATCGGCGATGAGTCAGGTCCGGCTTCCGTCACATCCAAGGCGGAAATCCTCAAGTACCTTAAAGATTCCTTCGCATACGTACACAAAGCGATTGCCACGATCAACGATACCAATCTGACCGGAACGGTGCGTAGTCCATTTGGCGAAGGATGGGTCTCACGCTTGGGCCTGGCGAGTGCCGTTTCATCCCATGGATATGATCACTATGGGCAGATGGTGGAATATTTACGCATGAATGGGATCATTCCACCTGCCAGCAGGTAGACTCCGCGTTCGTTCGCATCAGTCCAGCCCATGGCCATCGATTGGCAAACATTTCGCCTGACATTGGAACTGGCATTCACGGTGTCGGCGATTCTCTTCCTGATCGGGCTGCCTATCGCTTATTGGATCGCGTTCTCCCGATCGCGTTGGAAATTTCTGATCGAGGCCATTGTCGCGCTTCCAATCGTGCTTCCTCCCACAGTGCTTGGCTTTTACGTTTTAGTGGCGCTGGGCCCGCGAAGTCCGCTCGGCCGGTGGTGGATTTCTCTTACGGGACACACCCTGGCCTTTACGTTTTCAGGACTGGTGATCGGATCCATCCTCTACAGCCTTCCGTTCGCTGTGCAGCCCTTCGCCGCCTCATTTTCCGGCGTAGATCGCAGGCTCATTGCTGCCTCAGCAACACTGGGCGCGTCTTCGTTTCGTACCTTCGTTCGCGTCATTGCTCCGCTCTCCCGCGCAGGGCTTATCACGGGCACCGCTCTGTCGTTTGCCCATACCATGGGGGAATTCGGCGTCGTACTCATGGTCGGCGGCAATATTCCCGGCGTGACTCGCACGGTCTCGATTGATATCTACGACCGCGTCCAGTCCTCTGATTATGGTGGGGCGAACCAGACAGCGCTGGTCCTGCTTCTTGTGTGTTTTGCCCTGTTGGTCCTGGTTTACGGCCTGAATCGCAAAGCTTGGATCATCGATCCCATAAAATAGACCGATGAACGAGACACGGACGCCTGCCTTGGAACCGACCACTGCGATTCCTCAGGTCTCTGACGGCGGCCCGCGCCTTCGCTGCAACTTCCGCAAACTTCTTCGAACAAACGATCGCGATTTTTCTTTGGACGTCGCGTTCGACGCAAATCCAGGATTCACCATCCTCTTTGGCGCTTCCGGAGCCGGAAAGACAACTTTGCTCGACTGCATCGCTGGCCTCACTCGGCCAGACGATGGGAGTATTTCCGTTCGTGAACGCACCCTGTTTGATTCGTCGAAGCGAATCGATCTTGCAATAGCTCGTCGTCGCGCTGGATACGTTCTGCAAAACCTGGCGCTGTTCCCCAACATGACCGTTGCTCAGAACGTCGCCTATGGTCTTGCGCATTTGTATGAAGCGCACCGAAACCAGCGCGTCACCTCGATGCTCGAGAGCTTTCGTATCGCCCATCTCGCACCGCGCAACATTCGGCAAATCTCCGGTGGAGAAGCTCAGCGTGTTGCCTTGGCCAGAACTCTGATCACCGAGCCAGGGGTCTTACTGCTCGATGAACCACTGGCTGCGCTCGATTCTCCGACAAAGTCGCAAATTATCGACGACCTGCGCCGATGGAACGAAAAGCACCTTATCCCGATTCTCTATGTGACCCACAGCCGGGACGAGGTCTTTGCCCTTGGAGAGCGGGTCATCATTCTTGATGCCGGACACATCGTGGCTCAGGGCACGCCGCATGAAGTCATGAATGCGCCGATGCAGGAAACCGTCGCTCAGCTGGCAGGCTTCGAAAATGTTTTCGATGTGCTCGTGCAGGCGGTTCGCCCGGAACGCGGCACGATGACTTGTCAGGTCGCCGGAGATGGTGGGCCTTTGCTGCTTGAAACTCCGCTGGTGCGTGGCGGCGTGGGCGCGACCCTGCGAGTAGGCATTCGCGCTGGGGACATCCTTCTGGCAACATCTCCGCCAATCGGATTGAGTGCGCGCAACGTGATTCCGGGTCGCATCACTTCACTGGAGCAGCACGACGTGATCGTATCTGCACGCGTCAAGGGCCGAGTCGAGATGGAAGTTCATCTCACCCTGGCGGCTCGCGATTCACTGCAACTGGCGCGCGGAAAAGAAGTGTGGCTGGTCATCAAAACGCATTCCTGCCACCTGATGCAGCGGTAGATTTATCGATCTTCCGCGCATCCAAAATCTGTTCCTGCTTCATCTCGATCACTGCCACTCTTTGTCCTTTACGCTCCTCGGCAAAGACGATTCGCCCTCCGAGGATCTGGGCAGCCGCCGCAGCAGGCAGATCGCGCTCATAGCCGAAGAAGCGATGCTTGAGTTCGGTCCACTTCGTCCAGCGTTCCAGCAGAGGATGCGGCGGTTCGTACTTCGTCGAGAAGACGAGCGCGACATCAAAGTGGTCCCGGAAATCCGCGGCTGAGAGTACTTGCTCCAACGAGAAGTCTTCGATCCGCACTACTTGCATTGGCCGTGTCGTATAGTCGAGCCACGGCCGCGTCAACTCATCCGAGGCGGGCCATGCGGTCAGTACCCGCGCCATCGGATAACGCGCCTCAAGAAAGCGCTCGGCATTTTCGTGCATCACGACATAGTCGCGGTACGCGAGGTTGTCTTCCCGAGAGAATCCGTAGGGTGGATTCCAGAACCACGCCAGCACGAAGAGAGCCGCTACGAGAGCCACAACAGCGGGCCAATATCGCATCCGCCTGCGCAAAGTCGACACCGCCATGATGATGACCAGCGGCACCACAGGGAGCAAGTACCGAGCCAGTACCGCACCGCCAATTAAAGCCATGAAAATCACGTATGCTGCCATAAGAAGAAAAAAAACACTCTGCACCGGTATGGCAATGCGCGGCCGTTCAATCCCGCCATCTTTCAGCGGAGGCTCCCACATCGCCAGAATCATCGCTCCCGTCAAAACCCAGAGATGTAAATATCCGAAGCTCTGCCAAAGACGCAGCGCCAGCGCGAGCACAAATCGCAGAGGGTTGAGTGTGGCCGCTACGTTATATCGAAAAAACTCCGGATTGCCGAAAACGTATCCCGTTCGCGAGTAATGGTAGCCATACCACATCGCTAGCGGGATGATCGGGATCAGCAATGACGTCATTCCCTGTGTCGACGCAGGATCGAACGCGGATCCAATATCGAACTCGCAACCTGAATTGCGTCGCCGGATCCGCTCTCTTGCAAGTCCAACCCTTAGCACCAGTTCCCATCCAACCAATGCCAGTGGCGCGACAATGGCCGTTTCTTTTGCGAGCGCCGCCAGCGAGAACCAGATCGCAGCTCCGCCCCAACACCGATCGAAATAAGCTCGCAGCCCCCAGAAGATGAGCCCCGCTGCGGCCAGGTCCACCTGTGCCAGCGAACTCTGTGAAAAAAATAGTGGATATACCGCAGTACACAGCGTGGCCCCGATCGCGACATCTGTATTCGCAATACGCTCAGCCAGACGAAACACACCGAGCAACGAGAACGCCGCTACGACAATCATCGCCGAGCGTGTCACCACCGGTGCGTAGCCGACCCATTTCCACCAAAGCGCAACCCACGCCAGCACGAGCGGCGGATGCGCATTCGAAACGGTCGTGTGCGGGATCAAACTACCTGTGAGCAGTAGATCGCGCGCAGCAGGAACG
>Ga0209168_10000594_pt1 | contig 33298 bp, 24 predicted proteins | sample Coa_R1_FD_187156 | JGI IMG/M metagenome (GOLD analysis project Ga0209168, IMG submission 187156) | Surface soil microbial communities from Centralia Pennsylvania, which are recovering from an underground coalmine fire - Coalmine... | ecosystem: Environmental > Terrestrial > Soil > Unclassified ...
AACATCTGTACGATCCACGAAATCGGAGAGCACAACGGGTAGGCTTTTATCGTGATGGAGTGCTTGACCGGGCAGACGCTCAAGCACATCGTCGATCGAAAGCCAATGGAACTCGAGCGGCTGTTATCTCTCGCGATCGAAGTCGCAGACGCGCTCGACGCGGCCCACTCGAAGGGCATCGTGCATCGCGACATTAAGCCGGCGAACATCTTCGTCACCGATCGTGGACACGCCAAGATTCTCGACTTCGGCCTCGCCAAGGTGGCGCGCGCAGCCCGGCCCACCAGCGGCGATTCGCAAACGATCGCTGACGCCACTGGCTTGGACCTGACGAATCCGGGAACGGCTGTCGGCACCGTTTCCTATATGTCGCCGGAACAACTACGCGGCAAGGAACTCGATGGCCGCACGGATTTGTTCTCATTCGGTGTTGTCTTGTATGAGATGGCGACGGGAGTTCTTCCATTTCGCGGGGAAACGTCCGCGGTCATCACGGAAGCGATTCTGAACCGGACGCCTACCGCACCAGTGAAGCTGATCCGCGATCTGCCGTCCAAGCTGGAAGAGATCATCAGTAAGGCGCTGGAAAAAGACCGCGACATGCGTTGTCAGACGGCGGCTGAGTTGCGGGCCGATCTCAAGCGGCTGAAGCGCTCGATGGATTCGTCTCGCGATTCTGTCACTACACAGCAGTCGCAGGACGTGTCGTCCTCGTCGGGAACGACCGCCACCGTTGCCACATCTTCGCATCCGGTCCCGGTGAAGAAGTCTTCGCGAGCGTTTATTGCAGTGACCGCGCTGGTAATTGCAGCTGGGCTTGGCCTTTATGCCGGCAAGATGGTATTCACGCCTCCGCCGCTGCAGCCGCCGCTTTACCGCCAACTTACATTCCGCCGCGGCAGCATACGGTCCGCGCGTTTTGCGCCGGATGGGCAGACGATTCTGTATAGCGCAGCATGGCAGGGCAACCCGACGGACGTCTTCACCGCGCGCCCGGAGGCCCCGGAATCGCGCTCAATGGGACTGAGTCACACACAGTTGATGTCCGTTTCCTCGACAGCAGAGATGGCCGTCTTGCTCAACAGCAAGGCCGTCGGAGCATGGGTCAGCATGGGCACACTCGCCCGCGCGCCGCTCTCCGGAGGCGCACCGCGCGAGGTCCTCGAGCAAGTGCAGTGGGCCGACTGGTCGCCTGACGGCAACACTCTCGCTGTTGTACGTGATTTCGGCGGCAGAAACCGGCTGGAGTATCCCATCGGCAAGCCTCTATATCAAACCGGCGGATGGATCGGGCATCCTCGCGTCTCGCCCAAAGGGAACTACATTGCGTTCGCGGATCATCCGCTGCAGGGCGACGACAGCGGCTCGCTTGCCATCGTCGACATGGAGGGCAACAGGAAACTGCTGTCCGCGCAATGGTTCACGATTCAGGGATTGTCGTGGTCACCGGATGGCAAAGAGATCTGGTTCACAGCCAGCAAGTCCGGAACGGACCGAACGCTTTACGCCACATCTCTCGATGGCAAAGAACGTATCGTGGCCCGCCTGCCGGGCGCATTGATGCTGCTCGATATTGCGAAAGACGGACGCGTGCTGCTGGTGCGGGCTGACTGGCGCCGGGAACTGCTTGGTTTGTTCGCGAACGATCCCAAACAACACGAACTCTCGTGGCTCGACTACACCTATCCCGCCGATCTTTCCGCGGACGGCAAGACGCTGCTTTTCGATGAGGAAGGTGGCGGCGGGGCGCTGGATTATTCGAAATCGAGCGGCCTCACGTATGCCGTATACATTCGCAAGACGGACGGCTCGCCTGCGGTTCTGCTGGGCGAGGGCGGCGCTGTTTCCTTGTCACCGGACGGCAAGTGGGCCATCGCGCAGAGCCAGGAATCGCCTTCACAGTTCAAGTTGTTGCCAACCGGCGCTGGCGAGCCCAAGCAGTTGACCAAGGACAATATCAATCACAGCTGGGCGCATTTCTTTCCGGACGGCAAGCGCATCATCTTCACCGCCGACGAGCCGGGCAAAGGCGTGCGATTTTATGTCTACGATCTCGGCTCGGGCAAGTCGGACGCGATCTCCCCGGAAGGCGTGAACGGAACATCGTTCGCGATCTCTCCCGACTCGCTGCAGATCGCAGCCATCGGTCCAGACAAGAAGGGATACCTCTATCCGACGGCTGGTGGCGATCCGAAATTGATCGCTGGGCTCAATCCCGGCGAGCAACCGATCACCTTCAGTTCCGACGGCCACGCCCTCTACATCTATCAACCCGGAGAGCTCCCCGCCCGCGTTTATCATCTCGATATTCAAAGCGGCCAACGTACTCTCTGGAAGGAATTGATGCCGTACGACCCCGCAGGTGTGGAGAACATCGGGCCAATCCTGATGACGCCCGACGCGAAGACGTGCGTGTTTGGCTATCACCGCATGCTAGCGGATTTGTATCTGGTGGAAGGGCTGAAGTGAACCTCTGCCGCGCGCTATGGAGTCGTAACTCGATACAGCATGCTGGCGTGCGGCCTCAGTTCGGCGCGAATACCATTCTGCGATCCCGGTGACTTGTGCGTCCATAAATCACGCACTTCTGCCGCTGAACCGGTCAGCCCGATTTCTCTCCACGCGATGTTCACAGTTTTGTCGGTTTCTCCCAGGTTGAACACCGCTACGTAGCGCTCCCCCCGCTTTGTGCCATTCGCAGTCCAGACGCGGATGTCGCCTTTTTCCAGTGCTTGATGTCCGCCGCTGCTGTGCTGATCCACGTCGACAACTTCATCATTCGTGATGAGCGCAGTGGTAGCAGCATCGTTGCTCGGCAGATCGCCACCGAAGATGAGTGGTGACCGAAAGATGCTCCAGAGCGTCATTACAGTTTGCTGCTCGTCGGGCGTGAACTTGCTTGGAGCGCCGCCGCCCTCGACGCTCGTAACGCGCAGTTTGCCGAACGGAAGCATGTCGGCGTCGGGCCATGTATCGTTCTTTCCCACGAACGCCGCCCAGTCGCGCGTGTAGTCGAACTGCTGCCGCAAGAGTTTCCAGTCGTCCCAGAAGTCGTCGGAGATGCGCCACATTTGCGCGTACTTCTCAAAGAACTCGGCCTCAGAAAGCGGCGCTGGGCCGGGAGAGATACTCAGCACCATCGGACGCCCAGTTTTGCGCATCGCTTGGCTCAGCGCCTTCATCTCCGCGGGCTGATAGAGATGGCTGCCCATATCGTCAGCCTTGATGAAGTCCACGCCCCACGAGGCATACAACTCTGCAATGGAGTCGTAATAAGCCTGCGAACCAGGCTTGGTCGTGTCCACGCCCCACATGTCAGGATTCCAGCGGCATCCGTTTTCTTTGTCGGCGATGTCGGCCGCATGATACTGCGTGCCTTTGATCGGCAGATTCTTCTCCACGGCCTGTCGCGGAATGCCGCGCATGATGTGGATGCCGAATTTCAGTCCCTTGCTGTGGACATAATCAGCGAGCGGCTTGAACCCCGCGCCGTTGGCGGACGAAGGAAAGCGATTGACCGCGGGCAGTAGGCGCCCGTACTCATCCATGGTCAGCGGCGCGCCCGGCTTGTAGTCGTGCCCCTGCGCATTCGGCTCGTACCACTGAATGTCGACCACAATGTATTTCCATCCGTGTTTGGCCAGGTGTTCGGCCATCCAATCGGCGTTGGCTTTGACCTGCTCCTCGCGCACAGTGGTGCCGTAAGAATCCCAGCTATTCCATCCCATGGACGGAGTTGGCGCTACCGACAAATCGGAGGCTGATTGCGCAGCCAGGGTCGTCAGGAACAAGAGCGGGAAAAGATAACAGAGCCAAAGACGCCGCATGGTGCGCATTGTAAGGGGCCCGGCTTTAATTTTGCCGACAAAAAAAGCGGCCCGGAGGCCGCTCGATTGGATTTGCTTTACCCGCGTGAATCTGTGGCGAATCGTTCAGATATCCAGGTTCTTCACGTCCAGCGCGTTCTCTTCGATGAACTTGCGCCGTGCTTCCACGTCCTCGCCCATCAGCGTGGTGAAGATCGTTTCGCACTCCGCAATGTCTTCGAGTTTCACGGAGAGCAGCGTCCGTCGCTCGGGATCCATCGTGGTTTCCCAGAGTTGCGGCGCCGTCATCTCACCCAGGCCTTTATAGCGTTGGATGGTGAAGTCCTTGCGGCCTTCGTTGATGACATAGTCGCGAAGTTCGCGAACATTTGTCTTCTCGACGATCTCGACCTCTTTCTTTTTGGCGACCGGCTTGGCTGCTTTCCTTTCCGCCTTGCCCTCATCATCGGCAGAGGCCTCGCCATCGCCGTTGCTTGCCGGGGCGGCCTTGACCAGAGTCTCGACTACGAACGGTGGCTCCATGTACGGCTCGATCTGCTTGAACTTCGAGATCAGCTGCCGACATTCGGCACTGGACGAAAGCTCCCAGCTGATGATGTGCTCGGCCCCATGTTTATTGACGAAGCTAACTTCCCACAGATTGTGCTCTTCGTCGAAACGGGCCTCGACGCTCTTGAAGCCCTCGTCCTTCTGCAGCTTCTTAAGTTCTTTTTCAAGGCGCTCGATTTTCTTCGGCGCTGCTTTCTTGTCGCCTTCGAAATCCGCACGCTTGGCCAAGTCGAGTTTAGGAATTAATTCCGTCACCTTCTCGTTGCGCACGCGCTTATCGAGCTTCTCGAAGAATCCGAGATACTCGTCGAGCACAGCCATGAACTTGGCCAGCTCTTTGCCCTCGAGCTTGGCGGCGCCTTCGCCGTAACGGATGATCAATCCGTCGGCAGCGCGCTTCACCATGACCTTCACGAACTCGCGCTCGTCCTTGATGTACTGCTGCGACTTGCCCTTCTTCAGCGAGAACAGCGGTGGCTGGGCGATGAAGACGTTGCCACGCTTGATCAAGTCCTGCATGTGGCGGAAGAAGAACGTCAGCAGCAGCGTGCGGATGTGGCTTCCGTCGACGTCAGCATCGGTCATCAGGATGATCTTGCCGTACCGGACCTTGGTCGGATCGAAATCCTCCTTCGAGATACCGGTACCGAGCGCCGTGATCATGGCACGAATTTCTTCGTGCGCCAGCATCTTGTCGTACCGCGCTTTCTCGACGTTCAGGATTTTTCCTTTGAGCGGCAGAATCGCCTGGAAGCGGCGATCGCGTCCTTGCTTCGCGGTGCCACCTGCGGATTCGCCCTCAACCAGGAACAGCTCGCAACGATTGGGATCACGCTCGGAGCAGTCCGCCAGTTTGCCCGGCAGACCTCCGGAATCGAGAGCGCCCTTGCGCCGCGTCAGATCGCGGGCCTTGCGAGCTGCTTCACGCGCACGAGCCGCGTCGACGGCTTTATTGATGATCTTCTTCGCGACAGTAGAGTTCTGTTCAAAGAAGGCGCCCAGCCGCTCGTTCACAAACTGCGTGACGGTTCCCGCGATATCGGAATTCAGCTTGCCCTTGGTCTGGCCTTCAAACTGGGGCTGCGGCAGCTTCACACTGATCACCGCAACGAGTCCTTCGCGAACGTCGTCGCCTGTCAGATTTTCCTTTACATCTTTGAACAGGCCCAACTGCTGTCCCGCATAGTTGATGGTGCGCGTGAGGGCGGTACGGAATCCGGATAAGTGCGTACCGCCATCAATGGTGTTGATGTTGTTGGCGAAGCTGAACACCGATTCCGAGTACGCGTCGTTGTACTGCAGACCGATTTCCATGTGGACGCCATTGCGATCGTCTTCCATGTAGATCGGCTTATCGTGCAGCACCTGTTTGCCGCGGTTGAGATGCTTGATGAATTCGGCGATGCCGCCGTTGTACTTGAATTCAGTCTGCTTGGGCTCGCCAGTCTTCGCGTCGGTTGCGCGCTCGTCGGTCAGAGTGATCAGCAGTCCTTTGTTCAGGAATGCCAATTCGCGCAAGCGCTGCGCCAGCGTGTCGTAGTTGTATTCGGTCGCAGTGAAGATGCTGCGGTCGGGAAGAAAGTGAACCTTGGTTCCGGTCTTCACCTTCGCAACGCCAGTCTTCTTCAGCTTGCTGGTGGGATCGCCTTTGGAGTACGTCTGCTGCCACGTCGCGCCATCGCGCCAGATTTCGAGTTCGAGTTCTTCGCTGAGCGCGTTCACGCAAGACACACCAACGCCGTGCAGTCCGCCAGAAACTTTGTAGGTGGACGAATCAAATTTTCCGCCCGCGTGCAGTGTCGTCATGACGACTTGCGCGGCAGAAACTTTTTCGCCGTCGATGTCCATATCGTCGACGGGAATGCCGCGACCATCGTCGATTACGGTGATGGAGTTGTCGAGGTGAATCGTGACTTCAATCTTGGTCGCAAATCCGGCGAGCGCTTCGTCAACAGAGTTGTCGACGACTTCGTACACTAGATGATGCAAACCCAACTCGCCCGTCGATCCGATGTACATCGCGGGACGCTTGCGTACCGCTTCCATTCCGCCAAGGACTTTGATCGAATCCGCGTTGTAGTCGCTGGTCGAGTTGCCATTGGTCCCGTTGATGGGAGTTATCTTGCCGTTTTTTGTCTTGGTATCTGCGATGGGAGTATTAATCTCTTTGGTGGCCATTCCGCTCCGCGAAAATGCCCGAATTTGTTCTTGCGAACGCCTGGTTCGAACGCCTTGTTTTGGCTGGAAAATTCGCCTCGATCCGGGCCGTTTTTCAAGCGTTTACAATCGACTCAAGTTATTGAAATTGCAAACACTTAGGATCGATGCTGACTAATGGAATTATAGCACAAAAGAGGGCTGATTTCGAGAGTTCGTCAAGCGCTGAATCGAGGAAGTAACGCGCCTGCGGACAGCTGACGTACTTGAGCGCTGCTGGCTTCGTTTCGCCCGTCGGTCCCCTACCAACTTGCCCGCAAATTACTATGGCAGCTTCTCTGCCTCAGGCCAGATTCAGTTCATCCGCCTGTTTCTGATTTTCCCAGGATCGTGAGATATCCCCCCTCCCCCTCGAATCTCTGAAATCATCGAGTTAGCGGGAAATTCGAAAATAATCTATGGGGCTCAATGAGTTGCGGGCAAAATCTTGAACTGTAAGGATTTAGATCCTTCACTTCGCTCAGGATTTCGGCGGCGGGCTCAAACGCCCGCCTGCGCCTCAAGTTAGGAGCCATTTTCCGCCGAGATCGCTCAGTTCGCAGCTACCGCTGGTTGAAACAGGGCACCCTCTCGCCGAGATCATGATCCGCTTTTTCTAAAGCTGTGCGCAAGGTCAGATGTCACAACAGATCGGCGGACACTGTGGAAAAGTTCTTCGTGATGTTGTCCAAGCTGAATGCTTTCCAAGTTATCGATCGGCCTTCCATTTTCTTAACGAAGCAGACATGCTCGTGGCTGAGAGTGAAACCGAGCTTCGAGATGTCGAGGGGGCCGAGGACGGTTTCAACTATACCAGCGGGCGCGGGCTTGGGCGCGCCGTTGCTGGTGTTAGCTTGCGCGGCGTGAGAGATGCGGAAGGATGCGGCCGCTGCGAGGCCAGCGGCCGTGGTTCGCTGGAGAAATTCTTGGCGCGTGATCATGAGATCAAAGTCTCTCGAGAAACGCAGCATCGTACCCGCCCTTGCAAAAAGCGCAAGGACGGGTCACCCACAGTTTAGCCGCAGCCAGACAAAGCCAGGTTAGTAAGAGTGCGCCACGCGCCTCGTGCGGCACGCATTCGCGGAGCGAAATGGAAGCTTATTTATTTCCTGGAGGTCGTTCAGCCGGTAGCGATGGGCTGAAAAACTGCTTGCCCCGCAGGACGGCTTCCACTGCGGACAAGAGCTCGCGCGCGGCACCGGATTTCACCACGTAGCCATTACCGATTCGCATGGCTTCTTCGGCGATATCGCGGGAGCGGTTTTCACTGAAGAAGACGATCCGCGTGTTTGGGGCGCAGTCGCGGATTCTTCGTGCTGCTTCGAGTCCGTTTAGTTTTGGCAGGCCAATGTCGAGCACGATGAGGTCCGGCTGCAACTCCTGGACTTTCTGCACGGCTTCAAGTCCATCCGCCGCCTCGCCGACGATCCGGAATTCTGGTCTTTGTTCCAGCTCCGAAGAGATAAAACGACGCCAGACCTCGTAGTCATCGATCACAACGATCTTAGCTGTTGAGAACTGCAAGGCGCGCGAGGATCTCCCGCAGATGAAGCGTTCTAGAGTAGGTAATGGTCTTGCTTAAACCTTTTAACCAACGTCACGAAGGAAGTCCAATACTTTGTTGGGTGCAGTCCATGCCGGAAAGCGATAGAAAAATACATCTGAATCGAAAGCCTTTTGAAGCCGGACTGGTCTTACAATGCAAGCAACGTAAGCACCCTGTTTATGAAGCTCGTTCGATTGCGCTATTTTGTAGCGGTTGCAGAAGAACTGAGTTTTACTCGTGCTGCCGCAAAGCTCCGCATAGCCCAACCAGCCCTCAGCCGTCAGATCCGAATTCTGGAGAATGAAGTTGGGGCCGAATTACTCGTTCGCCACGGGAAGGCATTCAAGTTAACGCCAGCCGGAGAGACCCTGTCGGAAGAGGCTGCGATCATTCTGGCGCATTACGCTCTCGCTACTCAGCGGGCACGGGACACCGCAAACCAAGACTCGATCGTCAAAGTAGGAATTGGATTTGGCCTTGGCGAACATGTAGATAAAGTTGTGACACGTCACGCAGAATCTTTCAGCGACGTTCACGTACAACTGCAGAACATCCCTTCTACTGCTCAGAATCTCGCGCTAAAAAGGTGCGAGATTGATATCGGTTTTATGCGCCCGCCCGTGGACGCCGGATACCTTAGCTGCCACCTTTTGTTCGAAGAGCACCTCTCCGCCCTTGTACCGGCAGTATCTCCATTCACGAGGTACAAAACCGTCCGGTTATCGCAGCTCGCGAACATTCCCTTGCTGCTCCACCAGCGAAGTCTTTCCAGCGGACTGCACGATCGCATCCTCGATCTGTACCGGTTGCGCGCCCTCAACCCAGCTGTAATTCACACGCCACATCATTCCGGTCCAGGGGAAGAGGCGGGGCACATGCTCGTCGCCTCGAGAAAAGGAATCTACATCGTTTATGCTTCCTTGGCGATATTTCCGGTATTCACCAAGAGGGTAAAGGTTCTTCCACTCGACGAACCGGATGCGAGGATCCCGGTTTACGTCGCCTGGCGAAGCAATGAGAAGTCAGGCCACGTACTCAACTTCTTGCGAACGGTACGCAGCTTGTTTGAAATCAAAGATGTTTGAGTAATTTACTTTGCCTGCGGCTCAAGGCTTTCCGTCTACCCTCCCGAGGATCAACCGAAAATCCCGACTACTGCCGCGGGCCGAGTAAGTCCTCATAGGCAAAGGAAAAGGGCGACCTTGCGGTCGCCCGTTGATAAACAACTTGTTTCGCCTTACGCCGTAGCTGGCCGTTCGCCGCCTTTGGCGCGTCCGGGCTGCAAGTCCGGCTTGATCACGTGCTGTACCCCATCATCCGGCTTGACTGCCGGCGGAGGCATCGGCGGAAGTTCCTTGCCCTCGACGAGCAGCTTGATCTCGTTCGCGTCGAGCACTTCGCGCTCAATCAGGGCACGCGCGATTTTCTCGAGTGTGTCGCGATTGTCCGAGATGATTCCCTTGGCGGTCGAGTAACCGCTCTTGACCAGCTTCTGCACTTCCTGGTCGATCTTGATGGCCGTGTCTTCGCTGTAGTCGCGGTGCTGGGCGATTTCGCGTCCGAGGAAAATCTGCTCTTCTTTCTTGCCGAAGGTCAGCGGACCGAGTTCGCTCATGCCCCACTCGCAAACCATCTTGCGGGCCATGTCAGTGGCGCGTTCGATGTCGTTGCCTGCGCCGGTGCTCATCACGTTGAGGAACATCTCCTCGGCAATGCGCCCGCCCATCAGGATCGCGATCTGCGTTTCCAGATAGTTCTTGTAGTAGTTGTGCCGGTCGTCCGTGGGCAATTGCATGGTGACGCCCAACGCCATACCGCGCGGAATGATCGTCACTTTGTGCAACGGATCGGAATACGGCATCTTTGCCGCAACCAGCGCGTGACCTGCCTCGTGATAGGCCGTGTTGCGCTTCTCTTCGTCGGTTAACAGAAGAGACTTGCGCTCAACACCCATCAGGACTTTGTCCTTGGCGAGCTCAAAGTCGTATTGCAGAACCGCTTTACGGTTCTGTCGAGCAGCCGCCAAGGCCGCTTCGTTGACCATGTTGGCCAAGTCGGCGCCAGAGAATCCCGGAGTCCCGCGGGCCAGCACTGAGAGATCAACATCTTCAGCAAGAGGAATCTTGCGAGTGTGCACGCGAAGGATTTCTTCGCGTCCGCGCACATCAGGACGGCTCACGACGACCCGGCGATCGAAACGTCCAGGACGCAGCAGCGCCGGATCGAGCACATCAGGACGGTTCGTGGCAGCCATCAGGATGACGCCTTCGTTGGATTCGAAGCCATCCATCTCTACCAGCAACTGGTTTAAAGTCTGCTCACGCTCATCGTGTCCGCCGCCAAGACCAGCGCCACGGTGACGTCCAACCGCATCGATTTCGTCGATAAAGATGATGCAGGGAGCGTTCTTCTTACCCTGCTCAAAGAGGTCGCGAACGCGGCTTGCGCCAACGCCCACGAACATTTCGACGAAGTCGGAGCCGGAGATCGAGAAGAACGGAACGTTCGCCTCGCCTGCCACTGCACGAGCCAGCAGGGTCTTACCAGTTCCCGGAGGCCCGACGAGCAGGACGCCCTTGGGAATGCGTCCGCCCAACTTCTGGAACTTCTGTGCCTCGCGCAGGAATTCGATAATCTCGCGGAGCTCTTCCTTGGCCTCTTCCACACCGGCCACGTCTTTAAACGTCACTTTCTTCTGCTGCATGGAGAGCAGACGTGCGCGGCTCTTGCCGAACGACAACGCCTTGTTTCCGCCGGTCTGCATCTGGCGGATCATGAAAAACCACAACGCGCCCAGCAAGATCAGCGGTGCCCACGTGCCCAGCAACTGTAGTGGCAAACTCCCGCTATTGACGTCGCGGAAGTTGATGACCACACCCTTGCTCTGCAAGCTCTTGAGCATCTCGGGCGTGAAGTAATTGGTGGGGGCGGTGGTATGGAAAGCCGAGCCGTCGCGGAACTTGCCGCGAACCTCCATCCCGTTGACCGTGATTTCGCGAATGTTGTTCTGGTCGACGTCACTCATGAACTGGGTGACGTTTACTTCCTTGTCTTTCTGGCCGTCTCGAGCGCCCTTGACGACTTCCCACAGCAACAGGGCCGAAACCCCAATCAGCAGCCAGAACAGCACCGTCTTTACCGTTGAATTCACCTAGAAGACTCCTAAATCGGCCCCGCCTACATTTTTCTGCGGAACCGCCTACAGGCATTAGATGCCCGAGCGCCAAATTCGATTGGCTAAAATCCCACGCCTATTCTACATTTTCCGAGCGAAAAGCACAGGGTTGATTAAAAGTGACTTAAGTCACAGGGGCAGCTTAGCTTGCGGCTGCCAGATACGGCAAATTCCGGTTGGTCTGTTCGACCGCTCCCAAGCCGTATCCGACCAGGAATGTCTCATCGACCAGAAACCCGAAATAATCCGGCTGCAAGGGCACACGCCTTGCCGCCTGCCGGTCGAGAAGGGTTACCAGCTTTACGGAGGCCGCTCCCCGGGCCCGCAGGTCGCTCATCAGGAACTCGCTGGTCACGCCGGAGTGGACCAAGCCCTCCACCAGCAGAATATGCCGTCCTCGAATCTCAGGTTCGTGGCTGAAGAAGATCTCCATGACATCGGCAGCGCCGGGCTGAGGCTTGGTGTACTTCGGCTTGATGAATTGGCAGACCACGGGTACGTCCACGGCCCGGACCAGATCCGCCATGAACATAAAGGCGTTCTCGAGGACAGCCAGCATTTGAATGGTCTGGCCCTGATAATCGTCGGAAATCTGCCGCGCCAGTTCTTTGACCCGCTTTTGAATCTGCTCGGTGCTGATGACCGCTCGAATTGGCTCGACTCTCGAAGGGTTCATGGACGTTCTGTGCCCCCCGGCACGTCTTGCGAATTTTACGAGTTTCCGGCCAACAGCTTCTCTGCAATCAGGATCGCTGGCCCATTTGGCTTGGCCCGGTGCTTTGCTGAGACCGGAAAACCCCGCATCCAAAAGATCTCGTCTCCGCCAGCGACCACCGGCCAAGATCGCCGCTGTGGTTGCTCCACGTGAATCTGCTGTAGTAGTTCCTTAACCTTCTTGGGGGACTTGCTATGGGCCGGCCAGAATCGGTCTCCCGCACGCCAGTTCCGCACTCGTAACAGTCTGGGCAAGGAATCGGCGTCCAGAAGTTGGTCAGGATTATACCTCTCGACCTCGGGGGGCGGAACGCACTGAACCTCGATCGCGAGGCCGGACTCGGGTACCGCCGTTTTTCCAGGAACAGAAAGCGCGTACTCATAGTCTTCAGAAATGGGGGACGGAACGCGCAGGTCAGGGGTGACAAACCGCAACTCCTCGGGACGCCGTAGAATTTTCCACCCCAGAGGCAGCGATAATTCCTTTCCGGACTTTCCTTCTTCGGAAGCAAATCGCACGATCTCTTCGATGTGTTTGAATTCGAGCGGAATCCCGGCTTCTTCGCCAATGGCTTTGATCACGCGCCGCTGCACGGCAATCGCCTCGCCGAGGAACCAAAGGCGATCAATGGAAGCGTTCATCACCAGCCACGGAGCGTTGACGATTTTGGATTGGAGATCCTCAGATTCCGGATGCGCCTCTCTGGCGCTCTTTGCGCCAGGGTTGGAGGTTTTTGAGAGCCCGCCGATCTGAACCAGGGTCTCCGGACTCGACACATGGGCCCATTCTGGTTCGGACCAATGCACAGCGGTCCCCATCCATCCCGCAAGTTCGTTGTCCCAGAAATCCTCCTCGCCGCGGGCAATCTCGGCGAGCTCTGAAAGATTCTCTGCGACGGCGGGATTAAATTCTCTTTCGAGGAGTGGCACGAGCAGCTTGCGCACCCGGTTGCGGGTGAACGACTCATCACTGTTCGTCGCGTCCTCGCGCCATGGTTGGCCGATATCCTTTAGATATTGCACCAGTTCCCGCCGGCGAAACGGCAGCAGTGGTCGCACGATTTCGCCGCAGGATTCGCCAGTGTCATCCTCAACCGCAAGGCGCGGATGAATGCCGCCCAGTCCGCGCAGCCCGGCTCCGCGAATGATCCGCATGAGAACCGTCTCGGCCTGATCGTCGAGCGTATGCCCGGTAAGGATTTTGTTGAGTCGAGTGGCTTTGGGTGGCGCAGAGCTTTTAGCGCTGCGGTCAGACACGCCAGTAAGAAGTTGGACCTCAGCGCCTGAGGCATTCCCTTCCTCCATCAAAGACTGGAAGAATCCATACCTTAATTCTCGCGCCGCTGTCTCGATGCTGATGTGCTCCTCTGCCGAATGTTCCGCCACATCATCGCTGTCGCAGATGAATTCCAGATTATGTTCGCGTGCCAGACGAGAAACGAATTCCTCATCCGCATCCGATTCCGCGGCGCGGAGTTTGTGATTGAAATGAACGAGAGACAGAACGATCCCCAACTCGCCCCGCACTTCCAACAGCAAGCGGAACAGCGCAACAGAGTCGATGCCACCGGAAACTGCAGTGCCCACACGTTCACCGGCTCGGAGTAGATCATCCCGCCGGATGTGGTCAAGCACACGCTCTGCCAATGGGTACACGAAAACATCGTACAGCAGCGGTCGTGCCGGGACAGTGTCTTGGGTGGCGGGTCCGCAAAGGGTAGGCAACTTCTCGCGCCAAACGATTAAGCTGGAACCATGCAATACGATGAGCGCTCGGACGGCTCGGAAATCAGAGTGGGCGTGAACGAGGAATTCGAGGTGGCGCTCCCCGAGACTCGCACCGCGGGATACCACTGGATCACCGCAGAAAGCGGTGAGCCTGCTCTCAAGCTGTTGTCGGAAACAACCATACCGAACAGCGGCGCCATAGGCGGCACGGGGCAGCATGTCTGGCATTTCCGGGCAGTCTCAGCGGGAGAGACGAGGCTAAAGCTCGACTACCGGCGTCCGTGGGAGAAGTCCGCAGAGCCGACGCGGACCTTTTCGCTGAAAGTCCACGTCGGTTCCTGAAAGTACCTGGGATGCTACTTGCGACTGCGCTTGGCCGCCGCCTTCTTCGCTGTCTTACCGGTCACCTTACCTACCGCCGCCTTGCCTGCCGGAGCTTGCACCAATCGAATGGTCCAGAAATCATCCGAGAGGTTGGTCTCGAGAAGATACTGGTAGGGCAGCGTGAAGTAGCCGTTCATTCCCCACGAGTCGCCCCATGAGTTACGCACGATGAACCACTGGTTCTGGTCGTCGTAACCCACGGCCATCACGGCATGGCCCCCCGCCACCTGCTCATTGGACTGAGGCATCGGGGCATGTCCGGTCTGCGCCACGGTCGTGCTCTCAAAGCTGTCATACACGGTGAAGCCCAATACAAACGGGTAGCCCGACGCCAGGCACCCCTTGAACTGGCTGAGAGCGCGATTCACTCTTTGATACGACGTAACTTTATTCTTAGCGGCGTCGCTAAAGGCGTTCGCCGGAGGTTTCTCGGAGAATTTTGCGATGTCATATGGCCAGTCGGTTTCGGGAGGAGCGCCCTGTTTGGCGACGACTTTCATGCCATCGCGAATCTGTGCGCCACTATCGGAATTCACGGTGTTTTCGAGCACTCGCTCGTTGTAATAGATGAAGAGGCGCGACGGTACGAAGTCGTTCATGCCCTGCTTCATTTGTTCGAACTGGATCGCGCCCGCGATGGAGTTGCCGGTGCAACTGCCTAGTTGTCCCTGGTCATAGACCGGTGGGCATTTAGAAGTCAGATCGACTGTGGTGGGAAGCGCCATCAAGAACTGCGCTGGCGCTGAATAGGTGAGGTCTCGATGGTCCGGCAGATCCGGAACCCATCCATAATTTCCAATACCCATGGTTGCACCCCTTCGCGCGTGGCAGCAAAGCCCGCGCTCAGTTTCTTTTGGACATGACTGCCCGACAGCTTGGGAGGGAAGAGCAACACGTTACCCCGCGCCAGCGTTCAGACAACAGAATAGTGATTTGAGTCCGGGAATCGTAACAAGCGTGAGAGGTTGAAATGCAAAAGGCCTGAAGACAGTGACAGGAGGCTGACCGCGACACCATTTATTACTGCTGTTGCTATTGCTGCCGTTCCACGCAAACCCACAATCGCGACAGGGCTGTCATGTTGGTCCAAAAGGACGATGTTCAAGCTTCTAATCCAGCACTCTTCTGTGCGATCAGCTTTTTGATTTTCTCCACGAACTCCGTGGCGAGCATATCTTCGGTCTTCTCTTTCCCGCGGGTGCGGACGTTCACCTTTCCTGCCTCAGACTCTTTGTCTCCCACCACCAGCAGGAATGGCACTTTCTGCATCGCGTGCTCGCGGATCTTCGCGTTCATCTTTTCGTTGCGGGAATCGACCTCGACGCGAACTCCGATCGCGTTCAACTGAGCAGCAACTTTGTTTGCGTACTCCGAGTGCCGCTCGGCAATTGGGATCATCACTGCCTGAACCGGTGAGAGCCACACGGGGAACGCTCCAGCATAGTGTTCCAGCAACACGCCAAAGAAGCGCTCCACGGATCCAAACAGAGCACGATGGACCATTACTGGCTGCTTGCGTGAACCATCCTCGGCAACGTATTCAAGGCCGAAACGTTGGGGGAGATTGAAGTCGACCTGCACCGTCGATAGTTGCCACAAGCGCCCAATGGCATCGACCAACTTGATATCGATCTTCGGTCCGTAAAACGCGGCCTCGCCGGGAATCGTTTTGTACTCGACATTCTTGCGCTTCAGTACATTCTCCAGCGATTGGATCGCATGGATCCACTGCTCTTCACTGCCCACAAAATTCTTGCGATCGTCAGGATTCCAGGTCGAGAGCTCGGTCTGGAACTTCGCAAAGCCAAAATCCTTCAGCACGTCGAGGGCGAAATCGAGGCAATTGCCAATCTCGTCCTCAACCTGCTCCGGCGTGCAGAAGATGTGTGAGTCATCCTGCGTAAATCCTCGAACCCGCAAGAGGCCGTGCATCACTCCTGAACGCTCGTAGCGATACACCGTGCCCAGTTCGCCGAGCCGCACCGGGAGATCGCGATACGACTTCAGCGAGTCGCGGTAAATCAAAATGTGGCCTGGACAGTTCATCGGCTTCAGGCGGTATTCGGCGTCGTCGAGCTCCATCGCGTCGAACATGTTTTGCGAGTAATAGCCCTCATGCCCCGAGGTATAGAACAGTTGCCGGCGCGCGACATGCGGCGTGTAGACCAGGGAGTATCCGCGCCTGATGTATTGCTCGCGCATCCAGTCTTCCATCTCTTTGCGGATGATCCCGCCCTTGGGATGCCAGAAGATCAGCCCTGGCCCCGCCAGTTCCTGAATCGAAAACAGATCGAGCTGCTTGCCCAGCACGCGATGGTCGCGCTTCTTGGTCTCTTCAACTTGCTTCAGATAGTCGTCGAGATCTTTCTTCGAGAAGAACGAGGTCCCGTAAATCCGCTGCAGTTGCGGATTCTTCTCATCTCCCAGCCAGTACGCGCCCGCGATGTTCAGCAGCTTGAATGCCTTGATCTTGCCCGTCGACGGGATATGCGGGCCGCGGCAGAAATCGGTAAATTTTCCGGTGCGATAAATCGAGATCTTTTCATCGGGCTTGGTGAACTGCTCGATGAAATGGCACTTCATGAAGTCGCCGTCTTTCTTGAACTCGGCGAGTCCCTGATCGCGTGGCAGAAACTCACGCGCATAGGGCAGATTCTGCTGCACGAGTTCCTGCATCTTCTTCTCAATCTTTTCCAAATCTTCCGGAGTGAATGGAGTTGGTCGATAGAAGTCGTAAAAGAATCCGGTCTCGGTCGCCGGACCGTGCCCCAACTTCGTCTCCGGGAAAAGTTCCAGCACCGCCGCCGCCAACAAATGCGCAGACGAATGCCGGTATACCTCAAGAGATTCGGGATCTCTATCAGTCAAGAGGCGAAGGTCGGTATCTTTCTCGAGTGGACGGGCGAGGTCGATCAGATCGCCATTGGTCCTGGCTGCCAGCGCTGCGTCCGCCAAGCGCGGACTTATGGACTTGGCAATATCGAGCGCAGTCGTGCCCTTCGGAACTTCTTTTTCGCTTCCGTCTGGAAGCTTTACATGAATGCTGTCTGCCATGATTTGGGGCCTACGAGGAATTACAACCCTTTCTGGATGAAACTTCAGTGTAAAGAACCACCCAGAGAGGGTCAAACCACGGTTGGGGTGGTATATACAGACGGCAAATGCTCCCTCACTCTCCCAGAACCCGAATTTGCCTTTGGTCGGGGTCCGCCCTCGCATGGGGTGGCCGCGCCTGCAATCAAAAGTAAGAAGGGCTCGCCAGGCTGCTCTTGCCCAAGGCCAAGCCCCCCAAGTGCGGTCAGAAATGGAAGCCCAATTCGGCGGTATAGGTTCGCGGTGTCACGAAGTGCGTCCCGCTGAAGGTGGACAAAAAGTTATAAAGCGCAACTTTGTTGGTGACATTTATGGCGGTGAAACGAAGACTCCACGTGTACTTGTCGCCGCGAAAGAGGTTATCGTCTCCAACCGCGATATCGAAAAGATGACGTGGGGAGATGCGCGGTGGATTCTTGTCGTCATTTTCAGTCCCGGGCGCCGGGATGGACACACGTGTTGATCCGTACAGAGACGGCGCACAGGTCGTGAGCGGCGAGGTCAATGTTGGGAACACACTGCCGCAGTGCAGTCCGGCCTGCATCTGCTGGTCTCCTGTCAACCCAGTCAGATCGACGGGCGTCGTCGTATCCACAGCGAATGGGACCGCACCCGCGACCAGGCCGCTGTCGTAACGCCAGTTGAATCCGATCCACGGTCCGCTCTTCCATGGCTGGTATTGCAGATGGGTTGTCTGATTGAACTTCTCATCATGATCAATCCGGAATACACCTCCTGGCGCCGATGGCGTTGCGCCTGCTCCACTGGCCTGGGGCAAGAAAAATCGAGCGGCGACACTCGAGAAAACGACGAGCGCTGAGAATCCGTGGTAATCGGGCACACTCACACGTCCTGCGAATCCGGGTATCTTTGATCTGTCCCACGCGATCGGAAAGAAGATCGGAGTGTTCCCGAGGATGCTGAAGTCATAGGCATTGTGGGTGTACTTCCAAACGTATTCGCCGGAGAAGACCAGGTACTTTCCGGCAGCTTGCTGCAGTCCAGCATGAAACTCGTTTCGCCACCCGGGCGCCAGAGGTGTTGGACTTCCGGCAGAGCAACCAAGCAGCGGATTCAATACAGGACTGGCGCATCCGATGCTGCTGACTATCAAATTTTCGTTAAACGGCGTTTCGAGCGCTCTGGCGTAGGAAAGCCGAAGCACCGTATTTGTGCGCTTGATGTTGTAGGCAAGCCCGAGCCGAGGTTCGGGCTCTTTGTGCGTGGTCAGGCCATTGTAGAAATCGCTGCGCAGGCCGAGGTTGAGAGACCAGTTTCCCTTGGTGATCTGGTCTTGTGCATACAAAGCGAGTTGCTTCACATCGGTGTGACCACGGAAGCCGAACAGGCTTCCTCCACGAGTCAAGTCGTACGGAAGCAGGTCAGAGCACGGGGACGCCGCGGCAACACCGCTGATAAAGCAGGGATTGCCCTGAGCGTCCGTGAGTGAAGGTAGCAAGCCGCTGTCCACAATTCCCAACGTGTCATCCTCATTCAGGAACGTCTGTTGGTAGGTGGCTCCCAGCTTGATGTTGTGGATACCTTTGACGTAAGAAAAGGACGAACGCACCCCAGCATTCGTCAAGGTGCGGTCCTGCGCAATACTTTCCTGTTGGATCGGCGACAGATCGTTGAACAGGTTGGAGCTTGGGTAGTAGTTGTATTGATCGTGTCGGACGAAGGTCCCCAACGTGAAGACCGAAGTGCTGCTCAATACTCGCGTCCAGGACGGGGCGATGTTGAAGGTTCGGATTTGCGAACGTTGGTCCGTCGGCCCAAGCGGGTTCCCCGAGGGGCCGGTCTGGCCGAGATGCAGGACATTGTCGAAGCTGTTGGGATTCTGGAACCACGAACGAGTGAAACCAAGATTCAGTTGAATTGAATCCACTTTCGTGGCCTGGAAATCCACACGGTCGAAGACGTTCTCTTCGTTGCCCTTTGCGTGAATCACCGTGAATTCCGGAGGATCAAGGAAGCGGCCTGTATTGAGTCCACTGGCCGAGATGAAATTTCCCCAGTTTTGTCCGCCATAGCCCAGATTAAGGCCCACGGTTGAAGTTCCGAAACCGCCATAGCTCGTGGTGACGCTGCCTGTCGGTTTCGTAAGCCCTTGACCTGAGCGCGTTGTGGCGCTGATGACGACACTGGTCTTCTCTCCGTATTCAGCCGGAGGCGCGCCCGAGATGACCTCCATGGAAGCAATCGCATCCAGTGGGATCTGGTTGGAAAAAACCTTGCTCTGCTGATCGGTGATCGGCTGCCCATCGACAGAAAAAGAGTTTTCTGCGTGATCGCCCATCCCGTGGAACAGGCCGTTGGAATCGGCGGCGATGCCGGGCGTTGACAACGTCACCAGAGAACTCAGGGAGGAAGACTGACTTTCGAGCGGGAGCTTGTCGAACAGGCCACGATCCACATCGGTATGGAAGGTCGGCGTGTTCTCCAGCAGGTCTTCACCGTTCGCCTCCACGGTGACCATCTCTGATGCCCCGCTGACGGTGAGCGTGATGTTCTGAGTGACGGGCACAATGGAACGGACATCAATGTCCTGAGCGTATGAAGAAAAACCCTTGCCGGAGACCGTCAAGTGATAAGGGTTGAATGGCACGTTGGGAATGGCGAATCTTCCTGATGCGTCTGTGACCACGCTACGAGAAAAACCGCTCACCGGATTGCGCAGCTCAACTGTCGCTGATGGGACAACCGCGCCTGTGGGGTCAGCCACGGTGCCGACCACGGAGGTAGAGTTGCCAGATTGAGCTTGCGAGATGCTTACCGCCAATAAGGACAGCAGAAAAAGAGCAGCGCACGACTTCCAGAAAGAAGCCAGCATAAATCCCTCCTGAGGAGAAAAGGTTTCGTCAAAAAGCGTTTCTTTGGGCGAGACCTACGTTCCAGGAGGCGGGCGGACACTGAGAGCGAATACAACCAGGCGCTGTTGGGCGGAAACAGGTTCAGCTTGGACGCTGAGGACCGGGGTGAATGTAGCCCTTACAAGATTTTCGGTGGCTTTGGGGGCGGCTGAGTGGGCTGCCACGCAGACAGAGCATGTGGCCGATTCGACGCCGTTCGCGTGATGATGTGCGACGAACACCCCTGCTGACCACAACGTCAGCACGAGGCAGATCGACGCCAGGTATTTCCGGAAGAACGGCACGTCGTTAAAACCCCACAAAACCGTGATTTGAATCTACACCGAAAGGAGAATTCCGCGCAACAAAGGCAATGTCATCTGAGCGCCGGTCAAAACGAACGTATGCCCTGATTACGCGTGGGATTTACAGCCTAGACCTGATTTAGAACTCCGCACAGATCGCTAGGATCACCTGAAGGCTGAGTACGGGACGCGCGCCACGTCCGTGCTTTCAGATCCTTCTTGGCTCCGCATGTCCTTCCTTGGCGCATCTCGCTTGCAAGCTTCGCGACAAGGTATCGTGCAACGAAAATCAACCAATCGATAAATGAGGGCACAGAATTATGGCAACACAAGAAAACAATTTGACCAATAGTGCAAGCACTTCCAACCGTATAGTGGCATTCTTCAGCGATCGCGATAAGGCTTATCAAGCCATGTCCGAACTCAAGGATGAGGGGTTCTCCACCGAGCAGATCGGACTGGCAGTGGGACAGGAGTACGAGTCGACCGCGACAAGCTCTGGAGGTACGCGTGAGACTTCATTTTGGCAAAAGGTGAAGGATTTCTTTTCGGGAGAAGATCATCACGATCAGACGGACTTCCGCGATGCGACAGCAGATATGGGCTGGGACGAACAGCGGCATGGCTACTATCAGCAAGGCATCTCGTCGGGCGGAGCAGTCGTCACGGTGACCGGCGACCGCCTGGAGGAAGCTCGTGAAATCCTGGAAGACAACGGGGGCGACTTGCGCTCGAGCGGCTTCGAGGAAAGTAATGTCATCCCCGGCGCGGAATCTGGATCGCGCAACATTGGAGTGAACTCCAATGCCTCGGAACTCGAGGGCGAACGGCGCATCCAACTCCGCGGCGAAATGCTGCGCACCTACAAAGAGCGTGTGCAGCGCGGCGAGGTTACGTTGCGCAAGGAAGTTGTCACCGAGAACCAGAGCGTCAACGTGCCGGTTACACGCGAAGAACTGGTGATCGAACGCTCCCAGGGTACCGGACAGGCGGGGGGAGAGATCGGTACGGACCAGGAGGTTCGTGTTCCTCTCTCCGAGGAGCAGGTCCGGGTCGAGAAGCAACCAGTCGTAAACGAAGAGGTTCGCGTCGGAAAGCGCCAGGTCCAGAACAACCAGCAGGTTTCGGATCAGGTGCGGCACGAGGAACTTCGGGTCGACAAGCAAGGTGATGTCGATACTGAGGCTGAGGACCGGATGAGTAATAAGAAGAGAAAACCAGCAGCATGATATCGAGAAGCCCTGGTCCGGCCGCGCAAGTTGGTGCCGGACACAGGGTTTTCAATGCGTCTCCAGTAAAGTCTTGCAGCCTCTTCGGCAAAATATTCGCCTCCAAGTCAAAACCCCAGGATCCCCTAAGGTAAGTGATTCTCCCGGCTACTACGTTCGCTGGATGGGTTGTGATCTCGCCTCCCGCTAGTCTTCACGAGATAGTTGGAATAGTTGTGACTTGCCTGAACGGAGGGCTAGATCAATGCTTTGGACAATTGCAGTAGTGCTTCTGATCCTGTGGTTGTTGGGGATGGTCAGCTCGTACACACTGGGAGGATTTATTCACATCTTGCTGGTGCTCGCGATCATCGTGGTTTTAATCAGGGTGATTCAGGGCAGAAGCCCTGTGGTCTGACTTGCATTGAGACAAGTCCGAACGTGAATGATCCGCTCACATTGATTCAAATCAATTGGAGGAAATCATGAATAAAGATCGCGTAGAAGGAAAAACCAAAGATGTTGCGGGCCGTGTAGAACGTCAGGTTGGCGAATGGACAGGCGACGCGGAAGCCCAAGTTAAGGGCGCAGCCAAGCAGGCCGAGGGAAAAGTCCAGAATGCCTTCGGGAAAGCTAAAGATGCGGTGAAGGACGCAAACGATAACGCAAAAGCGAAGGACCGCGAAGAGACGGTCGAGACTGAAGACGAAGAATCGATCCGCCAGCGGCGCGCAAGCTAATTTCAGTTCGTAAAACTTCTGCTGATAATTTGGGGAGGGCTAACCGGCCCTCCCCATTTTATGAACCGAACTTTTCAGTCGGCCACCCATCGCGGCTCGACGTCCGACTCACATCCTCACATCTTTCACGTGCGTAGCGATGTACCACTTGTTGCCAAACGCGTCCTTCACTCCGGCGTTGCGATCGCCATAAGGCTGATCGGTGGGCTCCTGGAATGAAGTCGCGCCTGCCGCCAGGGCCTGCCGATATGCGCCCTCCATGTCGGGAACGTAGAGGTAGAACATGGCGGGCATCGGTTCGTATTTATCGTGAGCCTCGCCCATCTCGAGAACCGAATCGCCGACCTTCACCACCGCGTGATGGACGACTCCATCGGGGGACGCATACTTCGCTACTTCCTGTGCTTCGAACGCCCGCTTCAGGAAGTTGATGAAAGGTTCCGCTCGCCGCGGGTGCAGATAGGGATTCACGTTAAACAGGCCTTTCGGCTTGTAATTCGCGCCCTTGGCTGTAGCGATGTACCAGATGTTGCCGGCTGCGTCTTTGACGGTGCTGGAACGCTCACCGTACTCCTGATCGCGCGGCTCGTCGATAACAGTCGCGCCCGCGGCCACGGCCTTCTGCGTCACAGCATCCGCATCTTCGACATAGATATGGAGCGCGCCCGGCTGCAGACGGTCGGCGGGGAACTCCTTGCCCGGCAGGCCACCGCCCATCATCAGCATGGTGTCTCCGATGCGGACTTCTCCATGCACACCCGTCGGCATAATGACGCGTTCGGTTTCTTCGCCCCCAAACGCCGCCTGTACGAAATCGAGCAATGCCAAACCATCCGCGGCCACCAGGTATGGGGTGACCATCCGGAAGCCGCGCGGAACCGGGCTAACGCCTTTGCCGGACTCAGGAATTTTTCCGCCTTCCGGCCCATGAGTGACGCCTTTCATCCGGCGGTGCATCTCCTCGGCTGACATTTCTTCTTTCACCGTAAACACGCCCCACGTATACCCAAATGGATCCTGCAGGGCGGCGTCGCGGTGTCCATAGAACTGGTCTTTGGGTTCACGCACCACGGTCATTCCCTCTCCCGCGGCGTGCTCTGTGAATGAATCGACGTCGGGGACCTGGAGGGAAATTGAAATCGGCGAGCTTCCCAGAGTTTCAGCGCTGAAGCGGCCACCCTCGGGCCATTCACCGGTGATATCGATCGAGGAATCGCCGATCTTCAGCTCGGCGTGCGGGATAGTTCCGCCGACCTCGAAACGGAACGCTTCCTTCGCACCCAATGCACGCTTGTAGAACTCAATTGCTTTGGCAGGATCTCGGAAAGCTAATCTTGGTGCTGCAGACATTCGGACGGCTGCAACGGGCTCGGCTACGGTAGACATACGCTTCTTGCCTCCTAATTCGGATTTCAATCGTGCCTTGAAACTCGCACTCGGCAGATTGCGCAAGTCCGCCGCGATGCGTACCAGTGGCTCGATTTCCGACGCCGCCTTCGTTAGGTTCTTCAGGTCAAATCTGCCGTCGTTCCGGGCCAGCATTTTCTCGACAGCCTGATTGAGCTGTTCAACCTTATCCTGCCGGCCGCCATTCCCTTTGTGTAGAGAGCGCTTAGGCATCGGCACCCTCCATGCGCGCCTTCAACGTGGTCAGCGCGCGAAACTGTAGTTGCTTCACTGCTCCCTCGGTCTTGCGGATCGCACTTGCGACTTCCTTGATGCTTTTCTGCTCGACGAACCTCAGCACCACCACGCGCTTTTGCTCGGCGGGAAGTGTTTCCACCAGGCGAAACAAAGTAGCGCGCCGCTCGACTTCCTCAATCTCCGCCGGGCTCACCTGTGCCGCTTCGAGCACCGCCTCGTCTTGCATCTCTCGTCCGGAACGGTGCCAGCGGTCCGAGATTAGATTCGCCGCAATCCGGAACAGCCATGCCGCAAACGGAATCCCGCGCCACTCGAACCGTTTCAGGTTTGCCAAGGCCTGATGAAACACATCGGACGTCAAGTCTTCCGCCTCGGCATGGTCCTGCACACGCTTTACGACGTACGCGTATACGCGCTCGAAGTTGATTTGATAGAGATCGGCAAAGCGGGCGGGGTCCCGCTGCGCAGCCTCCACCAGAAGCCGCTCGTCCGCTTCTTTCTTCAAAGCCTTCAACGAATTCTCCGCGGTCTTGCCGTACACCAAGTTAAACCATCTGCGGGAGGAAAAGGTTACGGCCCGGAAAATGCCAAATTGTAAGAATTTTCTGCGACTGCCGTCCAACTCGCGTGCATCCAAAGTCAAGGCTCTCATTTTCAGGGGGCCGGGACCCTGCTTTTATCACCTTTGAACAGGAGCGAAAAGATCTATGGAAGCCATTACCGGAGTCTTCGAAACCAGAGCAGGCGCCGAGCACGCCCTGCAAAGCCTGCACCAGGCGGGCATACCCTTAGACAAACTCACGCTCCTGACTCCGGGCAGCGCCGACCAGATCGGCAAAGAAATCCAGACTGTACCCACTGATACCACTGAGCAGCCCGGGATGGGCAATGCCATCGGTGCGCTGCTAGGCGGGGGCGTCGGACTGGCAGGAGGCTCGATCCTGATGGCTCTTGTGCCGGGACTCGGCCCCGTCACCGCTCTGGGTCTGTTAGGCGCCGGGATCCTGACCGCGGCTGGGGCGACTATCGGAAGCGTAGCCGGCGGAAAGGCTGAAAACGCTTCCTATGAGGGTCTGCCCGAAGACGAGATCTTTGTCTACGAAGACGCGCTTCGCAAGGGCCGTAGCGTTGTCGTGGCCCTTACCGATGACGAACCGGCGGCATCATCCTTTCGCGATGTCATGAATCGCGAGGGCGCCGAGTCGGTCGATGCAGCGCGCGAGCAGTGGTGGACTGGCTTGCGGGACGCAGAACAGAGTCGGTATGCGAAACCCGGCCGGAGTTTTTCGGAGGACGAACAGTTCTTCCGTCTCGGGTTCCAGGCAGCCATGCACGCACGCACTCGCTGCATGGAGTTCGATCAGGTATCGGCCGAAATGGATGCGCAGTTGGAGGACGTCAAACGACGCTATCCCGAGGCCGATGTCGAGGAACCGTTCTTGCAGGGATATCAGCGAGGCCGCGAGCACTATCAGCAGCTTTGTGATGAAGATAAAAAGGCGGCCTAAGCCTTACGGGCGGTAGTAGAGATCTTCCAGTGCCTTCTGGACCTTGGCGGACAGCGGCCCCAGATCCCGCAACGTCAAGCCTGCCGTAGGAATCGGCTCGCCAACTCGCATCTCCAATGGACGCGACTTGATGTGATACGTGTTCATGGGCAGCAGTTCATACGTGCCCACCAGCGCAAGCGGGACAATATCCACCTGAGCCTTGATAGCGAGGAAAAAAGCTCCCTGCAGAAATGGCTTGATCTCTCCGTCTGGAGTGCGCCCACCTTCGGGGAAGATGACGAGCGGCAACCCAGCTTTAAGCCCTTTCAAAGCGGCGCGAATGCTGCTGATCGAGTGCGATGGATTCTGCTGGTCGATGCAAACCTGTCCCGAGCGCTTCAACTGCCAGCCTACGACCGGGTACGAAAGCAGTTCTTTCTTGAAGGCAATCCGAAACTGAAATGGCAGGTTCACATACAAGACTGGAATGTCCAAAGCCGAGGCATGATTCGCGGCGTACACGTGCGGCTTCGAAGTGTCGATCTTGTCCAGTCCGGTGACCTTCACGGGTGACACGATCGTCTTCATGATGAGCCAAGACCATGTCCGCGAAAACCAATGGAGCCGCTGGCCCGTCGAATCGAACATGCCGCCGGGAATCGCCGCCAGCCCCATGAACAACGTATAAAACCATATCAGCGGATCGAAAACGAAGTACGATCGCAGCCGGCTAAGCCAGCCATAGGGGCGTCCCGGAATTGCATGCGGGCTCAGACGAGACGGAGCGGGGGGCAGAGGCTGCGGCTCAGTTTTCGCCACCGGCTCGCTTCCGATCTGATCCACCGATGAATTCATATCCGGCATAATTCTGTTCTGAGGCGAGAACGCGGATCACACCTGGATCCCAAGCGCCTGCATTGCTTCTCCGACCAGATAAATAGATCCTGTCACTACGATTCTTCCGTCTGGACCCACAATCGTCCGAGCCCTATCGAGAGCATCCCGGACGTCGGGCACTATCTCAATGTCCGCACCGGTCCGGCTCCCCGCCTGCGCGATTTCTTCGGGCGCTGCCGCCCGCGGATTCGCCGGCTTCGTCACAATCACCCGATACGCCAGAGGAAACAGAATCTGCGTCATCTCTGAGATTGCCTTGTCGCGCATTGCCCCGAAAATGAATAGCAGCGGACGGTCGCCATAGCGCTCCGAAAGGGCGGAGCGCAGCGCCCATGCTCCCGCCGGATTATGTGCCACGTCGAAAACAATCTCAGGCCAACCATCTTTCGCGGGGACCACCTGAAATCGCCCCGGCCAGCGAGTCTCGCGAATTCCTCGCTCAATCGATTCGGGGGAGATTCCGGTTAATCCTTTCTTACTCAGCTCCTCGGCGGCCGCGAGCGCCAAGGCTATGTTCCTTAACTGATGCCGGCCAACCAGTGGCGATTCAATCACAATCTGCTTTCCCATCACCTGCAGGGGATAGCGATATAGAGACCTCCGCACCTCAGCGTTCTCTACGTGCTCGGCGGTAGAAGGATATTTCTGTGTCTCGGGTACCAGGTAATCGCCACTCCCCGGTGATACCGGCGGCACATACTGGACTGCGCTGATGCCGACGGCTTCCAGGTCGAGAATCGTATTGCCGATGACGTCGTTCGCCTCCGGCTGCTGCGGAAGGGTCACCACGACACCGCCCGGCCGCATGATCCCCGCTTTTTCTCGTGCGATCTGGCCAATCGTGTCGCCCAGAAATTTCTGATGATCCAGAGAGATGTCAGCGATGACGCTGACCAGCGGCTCGACAACGTTCGTCGCATCCAGCCGCCCTCCCATCCCCACCTCGAGGACGGCGATGGCGACGTTTTGCTGCGCGAAATAGCAGAACGCAATGGCCGTCATCATCTCGAAAAAGCTTGGATGCCACGGCAGCGCACCCTCGGCGACCAGACGCTCGGCGACTCGATCCACTTTTCCATGCAGCCTTGCGAAGTCGTCGTCGCCGATCTCGCTCTCGTTGGTCCGAATACGCTCGTTGATGCGCACCAGGTGCGGCGAAGTGTAGAGCCCGGTCTTCAGCCCTGATGCACGCAGGATCGAGGCCAAAGTCGCAGCGGTGGATCCCTTGCCGTTTGTACCAGCGATCAGGACGCTGGGAAATGCCCTCTCCGCGTGTTGCAGACCTTCGAGCAGTACCCGCATGTGTGCCAAGTCGAACTTGTTCGACGGCGTCTGGGCCAGCTCGTGCCCGAGCGCAAACATGCTCGCCACCGCGGTTTCGTAGGACATGAAAACAGCTCCCAGCTAACAGCCGTCAGCAATCAGCTTGAGTTATCAGATTACAGCAGGGGTGTCACTCTCGGGCACCACGAGGAGTCCAGCTTTGGCTGAAGGCTGTTGGCTGAGAGCTGACGACTCTTACGCCGCCATGAAATCGAGTGCGCGCGCGATATAGGTTTTTAACTGCTTGCGAGGTACCACTGCATCGAGCATCCCATGTTGCAACAGGAATTCACTGCGCTGGAAGCCGGGTGGTAGCTTCTGACGAATCGTCTGCTCTATGACGCGGGGGCCGGCGAATCCAATCAGCGCTCCCGGTTCAGCGATATTCAAATCGCCCAGCATGGCAAATGACGCCGTTACTCCTCCGGTGGTGGGATCGGTTAAGAGCGATATGTAAGGGACCTTGGCTTTATCGAGCTTCGCCAGCGCGGAGGAAATCTTCGCCAGCTGCATCAAGCTGATCACGCCTTCCATCATGCGAGCGCCGCCCGAGGCCGAGACGATGACCAGCGGCGTGCGCGAGTCGGCCGCCCGCTCCACTGCGCGCGTAATCGCTTCTCCGACGACCGCACCCATACTCCCGCCGATGAACGAATACTCCATCACACTGGCAATTACCGGACGTCCTGCCAGCTTCCCCTGAGCATTGATCACGGCGTCCTTAAGGCCCGTGTCCTTCTGGGCCTGCTTCAGCCGCGATGAATACGGTTTCAGATCCACGAACTTCAGGGGATCGGTTGAGCCAATATCTGCGTCGAAAATGCTGTACTGATTGTCGTCCAGCAGTTGGGCAAGCCGGGTGCGCGCATCGATCCGAAAGTGCTTCTCACACTTCGGACAGACGTTCATGTTCTCTTCCAGATCTTTCTTCCAAATGATCTGGCGGCAGCTTTCACACTTCACCCACAGCCCCTCGGTGCGAACTTTCTTTTCGCCCGAAGTGTCCAACTCAACGGATTCGCGTTTAAACCAAGCCATAGTCTATTTAGTCATTGAGTCATTTAATCATTTAGGCAATGAAAACGCCGGATCAGCCGATATGGCATTGACTAAATGGCTAAATGATTAAATGTTTAATTGTTCAGTATTCGATTCCTCTCTGCGCCAGCACACCCTTCTCGTACGCGTGTTTCACCTGACGCATCTCCGTTACCGTGTCGGCAAGATCGACGATCGTAGGATGAGCATTCCTGCCCGTCAGGATCACGTGCACCATCTCCGGCTTCTTCTTCAGGCTTTCAACCACCCTCGCCGGATCAAGCATGCCATAGCTGATGGCGTAGTTGATTTCGTCGAGCACGACCAGATCCCACTCGCCCGACTGCATCGCTTTCTCCGCCTCAGACCAGGCTTCTTCCACCATCCGAACATCTTCGGAGTCGGGCTTCTCGGCTCCGACTTTCACAAAACCCCGACCCATCTGCTTCATGACGAACTTGTCGCCGAAAGCCTGCACGGCATCCAGCTCGCCATAGTGCCACGAGCCTTTCAGGAATTGCAGCATTAAAACCCGCATTCCCTGGCCGACCGCCCGCAGCGCCGTACCCATCGCAGCCGTGGTCTTACCTTTCCCCGGTCCCGTATTGACGATGATGAGACCGCGGCGGATGTCACTCATGCGAACTCGACGTGCGAACTGGAAGCATGATTCTACTAGATACTGCCCCATTACCGCTGACTGGCTGGCTTTGGACTGGATGGGGTTGATCTGCTGCTCCTTTGTCCGCTTCTGGACACCTTGCCCATGGTTGGACGACAATCGTCCTTCTCGCGTACTCCAAACACCCACTTTTCAACCAGTTACTCTGAAATCAACACGGACCCTGATTTGCACGCAACCAAGCATCGGCCGCTTGGGGAGCAATCGACGAATCGGTATGTAATCTGGGGAAACGGCGGGATTTACGAACTGAACTCCGCTCATGCCGTGCACACCAGGATCGGAACAAAGTTTGAACATACGGAAATCTTCCACGGAACTCCTGCATCCAAGTTTTCGTAGCTCGGTCAGGCGGATCTCTGTCCCCTCGCAACCCGCGGAGGTCTCATTGTGATCAACAAGTGTGTAGTGTTTCTGTTGGCCGCACTTACGGCTCTTCCCGCCTTTGCTGCCCAGCATGTCTCGGTTCGTCCGAAATCGATTGGCGACTCGGGTGATCAATCGACCATTCGCGAGATCGTTGAGATGGAGCGCCAGGCTAAGGAAGCTAGTATCCGCCGCGACGCGCAATTTTCTCAGCGCACGCTCGCCGACGACTACGTCGACATCACTCCGCTAGGCCAGGTCCATACTAAAGAAGACACCATTTCTGCCCGTAAGAGCGGCCAGCTGCGATACGAGACCATCAACGTGACCGACATGGTCGTCCGCATTTATGGCGACACCGCAATCGTCACCGCCCGCGCCGACGTAAAAGGCCACCAGCTTGGAGAAGACTTCAGCGGTCCCTACCGCTACACACGAGTCTGGGTTCGTCGCGCCGGTCACTGGGAGGCCGTCAGCTATCAGGCTACCGTCACCCAGTAACGTCTTGAAACCCTGTGCTCCTCAGTGTCTCCTATGGTTCAATGTGTTGGACCTGAATCCAACAGATGGAGAAGACTGTGCGTCGAAGCCTTCTGATCGCAGCCGTGCTGCTCGGCGCCGCGGTTGCGCAAGCTCAAAAGAAAGACCACGAACTTTCCACCGCGAAGCAGACCCAGATCGAGGCTGCCGTATCGAAGTTCATGGCGTCCACGCATGTGCCCGGCGTATCGGTAGGCGTAGTTGAGAATGGCGAAATCGAGTGGGCAGCCGGATTCGGATTCGCCGACCTTGAGAACAACGCTCCCGCCAGCGAACATACCCTCTATCGCCTAGGTTCGATTTCGAAACCGCTGACAGCAGTCGGCGCGATGGAGCTCTGGCAGGATGGCAAGATCGATCTGGACGCTCCGGTCCAGAAATACTGCGCGGCTTTTCCTGAAAAATCGAGGCCGATCACAACTCGCGAAGTGATGGGACATCTCGGCGGCATCCGCCACTACAAATCCGAGTCACAAGACGATCCTGAAATTGGCAATACGAAGCACTTCGATAATCCGATCCAGGCCGGACTCGATTTTTTCAAGAACGATCCGCTGGTCGCCGATCCCGGAACACACTTTCACTATTCCACCCAGGGATACACGCTGGTTGGCTGCGTTATGGAAGGCGCCTCGGGTTCGAAGTACGTTGACTACATGCGGCAGAACGTCGTGCTTCCCGCCGGGATGAAACATACTCAGGTCGACGACCGCTTCGCCATCATCCCATACCGCACGCGCTTTTATCAGAAGACGAAAGACGGGACGGTGGAGAACGCCGACTTCCTCGACTCCAGCTACAAGATTCCTGGCGGCGGCTGGCTATCCTCGGCGGAAGACATGGCTCGCTTCGAAGTCGCCATGTTGAATGACAAGCTGCTCAAACGCTCGACCCGCGATCTGATGTGGACACCGCTGAAGCCCTCCGACGGCTCAAAGGACACCTACGGCCTCGGCTGGGGAGTCGGCGATGAGGACGGATTGAAGGTCGTCGGACACAGCGGGGGGCAACAGGGCACCAGCACCGATTTCCTGATCGCTCCCGACGAGCGTGCTGGCGTGGTGGTGCTCACGAATATGGAGGACTTGGACCTGAATTCGCTGTCCGGAGAGATTCTGAAAATCCTGGTGGGGACCGAACCGAAGAAATGAAGGTTGGGATCCCAATGAGTGCCAGGAATATAACGCCAATTGAGAGACCCCGATTGCCTGCCAGCTGGTAGCTCTGCCAGTTGCAAATCGACCTGATCCGAGCGACCTTTCGGGTGGACGTCTGCAAAGTTGCCGAAGCGTTTACCGGGAGATCCAATGTCATCAGATGAGAGCGCTAAGCTGCCAAGAAGCATCCTTCCCATCCCATCCCACGCGCCCACCGGGCTCACAACTTATGACGCCAAAGACCGAAATACAAAGTTTCCGCCGATCGAGCTTCTGCGCCCGCCCAAAGGCGCACCGAACGTACTGATCATTCTGCTCGACGACGTGGGTTTCGCGGCGTCCAGCGCCTTCGGTGGACCGTGCGCGACACCTAACTTTGAGAAGCTCGCCTCGGGCGGACTGAAATACAACCGATTCCACACTACCGCGCTCTGCTCTCCGACCCGCCAAGCGTGCCTGACTGGCCGCAACCATCACTCGGTTGGGATGGGCGGTATTACCGAGATCGCAACTTCTGCGCCCGGCTACTGCTCCATATTGCCCAAGAACAAAGCGCCGCTGGCCATGACCCTGAAGCTTAACGGCTACTCGACGGCGCAGTTCGGGAAATGCCACGAAGTACCAGTCTGGCAGACCAGCCCGATGGGTCCTTTCGACCAGTGGCCGACGGGCGGAGGGGGATTCGAGTATTTCTACGGGTTTCTCGGTGGCGAAACTAACCAGTGGGACCCCTCAATCTATGAAGGAACGACACCAGTGGAGCCGCCAAAGACTGCCGAGGAGGGCTACCACTTTACTGAGGACATGACGGATAAAGCGATCGCTTGGACGCGGCAGCAGAAAGCGCTAATGGCCGACAAGCCGTTCTTCATGTACTTCGCGCCCGGTGCTTGCCACGCGCCTCATCATGTACCCAAGGAGTGGGCGGATAAATATAAGGGCAAGTTCGATCAAGGGTGGGACAAACTGCGCGAGGAGATTTTAGCGCGGCAGAAGAAGCTGGGCGTCGTTCCAAAGAATGCCGAGCTGACGAAGCGGCCCCGGGAGATTCAGGCCTGGGATGAAATCGACCCAAAAATGAAACCTGTGCTGGCGCGTGAAATGGAAGTGTACGCTGGGTTCCTTGAGCACACCGACCATCACGTCGGGCGCCTGATCGACACGCTGAAAGACCTCCGGATTCTCGATGACACGCTGATCTATCTGATCATTGGCGACAACGGGGCCTCCGCTGAAGGTACCCCGAACGGCACGTTTAACGAGATTCTCACTCTCAACGGGATCGCAGGCGTCGAGACTCCAGAGTTCCTGACCGAACGGATCGACAAGTTTGGCAGCCCGGAGGCATACAACCATTATGCCGTGGGTTGGGCCCACGCGATGGACACACCATATCAATGGACCAAGCAGGTGGCGTCGCACTGGGGTGGCACGCGCAATGGGACGATTGTGCACTGGCCCAAGGGCATCAAAGCGAAAGGTGAGATTCGTTCGCAGTTCTGCCACGTGATTGACATCGCTCCGACCGTGCTGGAAATTGCCGGCGTGCCGGAGCCGACGATCGTTAACAGCGTGCAGCAGGCGCCTATGGAAGGCGTCAGCATGGCATACTCGTTCGACGACGCCAAGGCTGCAGAGCGGCACGACTTGCAGTATTTTGAGATGCTCTGCAACCGGGGAATCTACCATAAGGGATGGAGCGCGGTGACCCGCCACTCGACGCCCTGGCTGATGACCGAGAAGCTGCCCGCCTTCGACGACGATGTGTGGGAACTGTACGACGGCAGCAAGGACTGGAGCCAAGCGCACGATCTGGCGAAAGAGATGCCGGAGAAGCTGCACGA
>Ga0209168_10000595_pt1 | contig 33273 bp, 27 predicted proteins | sample Coa_R1_FD_187156 | JGI IMG/M metagenome (GOLD analysis project Ga0209168, IMG submission 187156) | Surface soil microbial communities from Centralia Pennsylvania, which are recovering from an underground coalmine fire - Coalmine... | ecosystem: Environmental > Terrestrial > Soil > Unclassified ...
GAGCGGTGGCGGACGGCGCCCGGCTCGGCCCGCTGCACGGCGTCCCGTTCACGGTCAAGGAGAACATCGACGTGGCGGGCACCCCGACCACGAATGCGGTCCCGGCTCTGGCCGAAGCGGTCGCTCCGGTCGATGCCCCGCAGGTGGGCCGGCTGCGCGAGGCCGGCGCGATCCCGCTGGGCCGGACCAACCTGCCGGACTTCGGCCTGCGCGTCCATACCGACTCGGCGCTGCACGGCCTGACCCGCAACCCGTGGAACCCGCAGCGCTCCCCCGGCGGGTCGAGCGGCGGCGAGGCCGCGGCCCTGGCCACCGGGATGAGCCCCCTCGGCCTGGGCAACGACCTGGGCGGTTCGTTGCGCAATCCGGCGCACTGCTGCGGTGTCGCGTCGATCAAGCCGTCCCTCGGGGCGGTGCCCGCCGCGACCGTGATCCCGCCGGAGGACTACCCGATCTCCTTCCAGCTCATGGCGGTTGAGGGAGTTCTGGCCCGCCGGGTCGCCGATGTCCGGGCGGGCTTCACCGCGATCGCGGGCCAGCACCCCCGTGACCCGCTCAGCGTCCCCGCGGTGTTCACCGACCTGGGTCCCGGCGAACGGCCGGCCGTCGCCGTGCTCGCCGAGCCGCCGGGCGGCAGCACCCATCCGGAGGTGGCCGCGGCCGTGCGCCGGGCGGCCGACGCGCTCGCGGACGACGGCTACAAGGTCACCGAGGCCGTTCCGCCCGACTATGAGCAGGCGCTCGAGCTGTGGGCCGCGATCCTCGCCGCTGACCTGAGGGTCATGCAACCGCTGCTGGATCAGCTCATGGGACCGGGCGGGCGCCAGTTCCTCGGCTACGCGCTGGAGTATCTGCCTCCCTCGGACCTGGGCGGCTGGGCGATGGCGCATACCGCCAGGCACGGACTGGCCCGCCGCTGGAGCCTGTGGTACCAGGATTACCCGGTGCTGCTCAGCCCGGTCTGGTCCCAGCCCGCGTTCCCGCTGGGCTTCGACATCGCCAGCCAGGACAACGCGGTCGCGACCCTGGAGCTGATGCGCCCGGTCCTGCCGGCGAACCTGCTCGGCACCCCGGCCGCGGTAGTACCCGCCGGGATGGCCGAGGGCCTGCCGGTCGGCGTGCAGGTCATGGGCGGTAAGTACACCGATCTTCGCTGCCTGGCGGTCGCCGAGGCGATCGAGCGGCGGCTCGGAACGCTCACCCCGATCGACCCAGTCACCGATTGAGAGGATCCATGGCAAGCGTCGAGACGGTACGCGGCCCGGTCGAGCTTGACAGTCTCGGCCAGACCCTCATGCACGAGCATGTCTTCGTGCTCTCCACCGAGCACATCCAGAACTACGGCAGCGACTGGTGGGACGAGGAGGCACGGGTCGCCGACGCGATCGCGAAGCTGAACTCGCTGTACGCCAAGGGGATCCACACGATCGTCGACCCGACGGTCTGGGGTATTGGCCGGTACATCCCGCGTATCCAGCGGATCGCCGCGCAGACACCGGTCAACATCATCGTGGCCGCCGGCCTGTACGTCTACGAGGAGCTGCCGCAGCAGTACGCCTACCGCGGCCCCGGGCTGCTGCTCGACATGCCCGAGCCGATGGTCACCGACTTCTCCCGCGACATCACCGAAGGCATCGCCGGCACCGGGGTCAAGGCGGCCTTCCTCAAGTTCGCCCTGGAGACCCCGGAGCCCAGCCCCGGTGTGGAGCGGATCGCCCGCGCGATCGCCCGCGCCCACCTCGAGACCGGCGCGCCCATCACCGTGCACACCTCGGGCCCGCACCAGACCGGGCGGACGGCGGTGCGGATCTTCACCGAGGAGGGCGTCGACCTCACCAAGGTGGTGATCGGGCACGCGGGTGACAGCAACGACCTGGACTACCTGATCGAGCTGGCCGACACCGGGGTCCTGCTCGGGATGGACCGTTTCGGGCTGGATCTGTTCAACCCGGGGCCCGAACGGATCAAGACCATCGCCCTGATGGCGAGCCAGGGCTACGCGGGCAGCATGGTGCTGGCGCACGACGCCAACTGCTTCATCGACTATTTCGGCGCCGCGCATGACGCGGCGCGCGCCGCCGCCGCGCCGAACTGGCACTACGAGCACATCACCGACGACGTCCTGCCCGCGCTGCTCCGGTCCGGCGTCACCCAGGCGCAGATCGACACCATGATGATCGAGAACCCGGTCCGCTACTTCACCAGGAAGACCGCATGACGGACCACAGCAGCCTCGGCGGCATCTTCGACATGACCGGGGTCACCCGCGGGCCGGACGGCATCAAGCGTTACGCGGGACTGCCGCCCAACCTGGTGCACATGCTGCGCGCGCCGGTCGACGGGCAGGGCGCCGCGGAGGCCGTGGCGGAGACCGGCGGCGGTCCCCGGCTGAGCTATGCCTCGCTGTGGGACCGCGCCGCCCGGGTGGCGGGCGGGCTGCGCGCCCTCGGCGTGGAGCGCGGCGACCGGGTGGCCATCCGGCTGGGCAACGGCGTCGACTGGGTGCTGGCCTTTTTCGGCGCGGTGCTGGCCGACGCCATCGTGGTGCCGGTCAACACCCGCTTCACCGAGGAGGAGGCCGCCTATGTGGTGGCCGACTCCGGCGCGAAGTACGTGTTCACGGCGGGAGCCGCGCTGCCCGACGGCGCGCCGCTCGTCGTCGACGACCAGGCCCCGGCCGACCCGGCCGCGATCTTTTACACCAGCGGCACCACTGGCTTCCCTAAGGGCGCCGTGACCAGCCACGAGAACTTCATCTCCAATGCCGAGACCTGCCGCCGCGCGCTGTATGCGGGTGTTCCGGGGGGGCCCGGGGGGGTCGTCTCCCCCGGAGCCAGCGGAGACCCGGCCGGCCTGCGCACCCTGATCTCGGTCCCGTTGTTCCATGTGACCGGCTGCAACAGCCAGCTGCTCGTGGCCATGTACGTCGGCGGCACGGCGGTGATCATGCCCGCCTTCGAGGTCGGCGCGTTCCTGCGGGCGATCGAGGACGAACGCATCGACACGATGGTCACGGTGCCGGCCATCTACTGGCTGGCGATCAACCAGCCCGCCTTCGCCAGCACCGACATCTCCCGGGTGCGCTCGGTCTCCTACGGCGGGGCGCCGATCGCACCGGACCTGGTCGCCCGGCTGGCCAAGGCGTTCCCGCAGGCCCGGCTGGGCAACGGGTTCGGCCTGACCGAGACCGCCAGCGTGTCCACGTTCCTGCCGCACGAGTTCGTGGCGCACGCCGACTCGGTGGGCTTCCCCGCCCCGGTGTGCGACGTCCGTCTCGACGCGGTGCTGGCGGACGGCACGGGTGAGCTGCTGATCCGCGGGCCGAACGTCGTTTCCGGCTACTGGAACAAGCCCGAGGCCACCGCCCAGGCGTTCGCCGACGGCTGGCTGTACAGCGGGGACCTGGCGCGGATCGACGACGAGGGCCTGGTCTACCTGGTGGACCGCAGGAAGGACATGATCAACCGCGGCGGGGAGAACGTGTACTGCGTCGAGGTCGAGAACGCCCTGGCCGGAGCGCCGGGGGTCTACGAGGCGGCGGTGCTCGGCGTCCCCGACGAGATGATGGGCGAGAAGGTGGGCGCCGTGATCGTGCCGGTCCCCGGCGCCCCGTTCGACGCGGCCGCGGTGTTCGACTACCTCGGCGCGCACATCGCCGACTTCAAGATCCCGCAGTTCGTGGCGGTCAGCGCGGCACCCCTGCCGCGCAATCCGGGTGGCAAGCTGCTCAAGCGCATGCTGCGGGACCAGACCGACTGGGCGGCCGCGATCCGGCGCTGACCGTTATCGGTTACGGGTCGAGGCGGCAGAAGCACGAGCTCTGGATCGGCACGTCGGCGAGGGCCGCGGTGAGCTTGAGCTGCTGCCCGATGATCGCGGCTTCGCCGGCCTTGCCCAGCCGGACCAGGCATTCGTGGAAGCCGTGCAGGCTCCAGACGTTGCCCGGGTGCTGGCAGGCGCGCGGCAGCGTGTCGTTGAAACCGAGGTCGGCCCGGTAGACGGCCTCCGCTTCGGCCACCCGGCCCTGCTCGAGGAGCAGCGCGCCGTAGGCGTGCCGGGTCGGCTGCATCCAGCCCCACGGCTCGTCGTAGGGCAGGCCGTCGTCGAGTTCGATGGCCCGGCGCAGGAAGGCGAAGGCGGCCTCGATGTTTCCCTTCCGGTAGTCCAGTTCGCCGTCGAGCATGGCCCCGGCGATGGCCAGGACGTCCGTGCAGGTGTTGTTGAACAGCATGCGCGTGGCCGGTACGGCCGCCTGCGCGAGCCGGAAGAGCTGCCGCTCGGCCTCGGCTTCGGCCACCCGGCCCAGCGCCGCGCAGGCGACTCCCCTGGCGTAGCGCAGCATCGCGGTGGTGACGCAGTACAGGGCCGGGTCGGCGGGCATCGGCAGGTCCAGGATGTCCTGCCACCGGCCGAACCTGATCAGCACGTGCACCCGCATGGCCAGGAAGCCCTCGAGCCAGTCGGCCATCGGCGGCGATTCGGTCCGGAGCAGATCGTCGGGGATCGAGTCGGCCAGCCGCGCGGCGGTGTCGAGGGCAACCTGCGACTGCCCGAGGAACATCGCGCCGTAGATCTTGAAGTGGTAGTCGTGACAGCGATACAGCGTGTAGAAGTTCATCGCGCCGTTGCGGGCCAGGTACCGCTCGTCGGCCGCGATCGCGTCGGTGTTGGAGGCCACCACCCGTCCGTAGTCGCCGCACAGCACGTCCAGGTGGGTGGGCATGTGGTGCAGGTGCCCGGCGTCGGGCACCAGGCCGCGCAGGTGTTCGGCCGCCGGGCGCGCCCGCTCGGGGTACGGCGACATCTCCATCAGGTGGATATACATGTGCAGGACGCCCGGGTGGGCGCGGGCACCCGGGGACCGCAGCGCCCGGTCCAGCACCGCGCGGGCCTCGGCGGTGCGGGCTCCGGCGGCCGGCTCGCCGGTGCGCAGATCCCACAGCTCCCAGGGGGTGAGGTTCAGCAGGGCGTCGGCGTACAGCGCGGCCACGTCCAGGTCGTCACCGAAGGCCTGGTAGACGCCGCCCATCGCGTCGGCGTACTTCTCGTTCCAGACCTGCCGCTCGCCTGGCAGCTCGTCCTGCGCGTACCGCCAGCGCAGCGCGCCGATCAGTGCCCGTTCCGCCAGGGCCGCCGACGGCGCCAGCGCCAGGGCGCGGGCCACCGCCGCTTGCGCGCGCGGCACCGTCGAGTTCAGGTCGGCCTCGTCGAAGGCCTCCCACGGCTTGTTGTAGTTCGGCCCGAGCGCGTAGCCGACGCCCCAGTGCGCCATGGCGCAGTCCGGGTCGTGGCGCAGCGCCTGTTCGAAGCAGTACACGGCCTCTTCGTGGTTGAAGCCGTACGTCCAGACCAGCCCGCGGTCGAACCAGGTCTGCGCCTGCGGCGAGGAGGTGGTCACCGGCCGCGAGTGGCGGCCGAGATCGTAGTACTCCATGCCGTCCTCCGCTCTGTCACCAAATGCCGCCAGGATAGAGCTCGGTCACCAGTTCCGGCGGCAGGCCGTGGGTCTGGTGCAGGTACCGCAGGTCCGCCTCGGTCAGCGGCCGGCCGGGGTCGAGCTGGGACAGCACCTTGCGGCCGCGGGTGAGCAGGCCAGCGAACCGGTGCCCCTCATCGCGGAACACCTCGCGTACCGGGTCGCTGTCCTCGAGCTGGCCGAACCGGGTCAGGGTCTGCTCGATCAGTGACGTCGGCAGGTCCTCCAGCGTCCGGGTGCGGTCGGGGCGCCATAGCAGGGTGAGGGCACGCCGCAGCAGCCGCCGCAGCACGTAGCCGCGGCCGGTGTTGGACGGGGTGACGCCGTCCCCGATGATCACGATGCTGGATCGCAGGTGGTCGCTGAGCAGGCGCAGCACGCGCTGGTCGGGCTGCCACAGGCTGGTCAGCGTGGTTCGCCACGGCCGGAAGATGTCGCAGTCGAATACCGAGGGCTGGCGCTGCACCACCATCAGGAGCCGCTCGAGGCCCATCCCGGTATCCACGCTGCGCAGCGGCAGCGGCTCCAGGCTGCGGTCGTCGTGCCGCCGGTAGCTCATGCTCACGTGGTTCCAGAGCTCCATCCAGCGCGCGTCGGTGCCCGGCGTACCTTGCGGCGGGCCGTCGCCGGTCCACGCGAACAACTCCGAGTCCGGACCGCACGGCCCGGTCGGGCCGTTGGACCACCAGTTGTCCGGTCCGAGCGGCTCGACCGGGACGCCGAGCTCGGTCCAGGTCTGCCAGGACGACAGATCGGGGCTCACCTGCTCATCGCCGCCGAACACCGTCGCGTGCAGCCGGTCCCGGCCGATGCCCAAGCGCTCGGTGAGGAGCTCCCAGCCCCAGCGCAGGCTCTGCGGGCCGTCGTAGTCGCCGAGGGACCAGGAGCCCAGCATCTGGAACACGGTCAGATGCCGGTCATCCCCGACCTCCTCCAGATCGGTGGTGCGCAGGCAGCGCTGCACGCCGGCCAGCCGCTGGCCGTCCGGATGAGGGCGGCCCTCCAGATACCGGGTCAGCGGGTGCATCCCCGCCGTGGTGAACAGCACCTGGTCACCGTCGGGCGGCACGAGCGAGCTGCCCGGGATCACCCGGTGGCCTCGTTCACCGAAGAACTCGAGAAACGTCTGCGTCACGTCCATGGCTGTGGGTCCCTTCTGGGTTCCGGCACCGGAAAGGGACCGCTGGCGCGACCGCGATCGTGAGAGCGCTAGCGAACCGTTCCCGGTCGCCAGCGTGAAATATCGTCAGGTCAGGCGGGGGCAACCGGCGAGCCGATAGCTCGCGCGGCCGCGCAGGTAAGGCTGACCTTCATGCCTTCACCGTAAGCCCGGCGGGCGGGCCGGGCCAAAGGGATTTCTCGACGCGGCCCCGCCGCGCCGCGGGACTGACGATCAATACTGGCCCTGCAGGTCCGTGGTGCGGGCGAAGTGGCGGGTCAGCAGGTCGTCGAACTCCTGCGCTTGCAGCGGTTGGGAGAAGTAGAAGCCCTGCGCCACCGGGCAGCCGAGCAGTCTGAGCCCGGCGAGCTGGTCCTCGGTCTCCACCCCCTCCGCCACCGCCGATATGCCCATGGCGTTAGCCAGGTCAATGACGGCCCGGACGATGGCGGAGTCCACCGGGCTCTCGCCTATGCCCTGGACGAAGGTGCGATCCACCTTTACTTCCTGCACCGGGAACTGCTTCAGGTAGGCAAGCGACGAATGGCCGGTGCCGAAATCGTCGATGGCCAGCCGCACGCCCAGCCGGTCGAGTTTCTTCATGACCTCGCGAGCGCCGGACAGGTCCTCCATGACCACGTTCTCGGTGATCTCGAAAATGAGGAGTTCCGAGGGCAGGCCGACGGCATCCAGGGCCGCCGCCGTCTGGGATGACAGCCCGGTCTCGGAGAACTGGCGCGGCGAGAGGTTGACGCTGATCGGCAGGTCGACATCCAACCGGTCCCGGATCGAGCGCACCTGCCGGCAGGCCGTGTCCAGGACGTAGCGGCCCAGCGGCAGGATCAGCCCGGTCTCCTCGGCCATCGGGATGAATCTCGTCGGGCTCATCAGGCCGTTTACCGGGTGACGCCAGCGCACAAGCGCCTCGGCGCCCACGATGCGCTCATCGTCGAGGGAATAGAACGGCTGGTAGTAGACCTCCAGCTCGCCTCGCTCAAGCCCCTTGCGCAGGTCGGCCTCGATCCGCAGGCGCTCCGATGATCGACTTCCCATGGAGGTCTGGTCGAACAGCCGGTAGATGCCGCCGCCGCCCCTGGCCTTGGCGTCGTACATCGCCACATCCGCGTCGCGGAGGATGTCGTCGGCGCTCTTGCCCGGCTCGGAAAGGGCGATGCCAACGGACACGCTGGCCACGACCTCATAGCCGTTGCGCAGCACGATGGGCTGCTTGAAGACCGCGCAGATGCGCCGGGCCGCCCGGACCGCTACGTCGGCCCCGGCCACATCCTCAAGCAGCACCACGAACTCATCGCCGCCGAAGCGGGCCAGCAGGTCATGGCTGCGCACCACGCCTTTCATCCGAGCCCCGATCGCGACCAGGAACTCATCCCCGATGACATGACCAAGGCTGTCGTTGATGCTCTTGAACCGATCGACGTCGACAAAGATCAGAGCGTGGGTCTTACGGTCCAGGGCTGACCGCTGCAGCGCGTGATCGAGGCGCTCCACCAGCAGCCGGCGGTTGGCCAGGCTGGTGAGGCTGTCGTAGAAGGCGTGATGGTGGAGTTCGTCCTCGAAGGCTTTGCGTTCGGTGATGTCGCGGAAGGCGATCACCGCACCTGACGGCTTGCCGTCGCTGATCACGGCGGAGGCCGTGTACGCGACCGGGATCGCGGTGCCGTCCTTGCCCCGGAACCGGGCATCGTCCTCCCGGATGGTGTGGCCGGTGCGCATGGCCTGCCTGGCCGGGACGAGCAGGAAGTCGGGCGCGGTGAGGGCCCCCTCGCTCATCGGGTTGTCGATCGTGATGCCGGACGACGACAGCTCGATCATGTCGGCGGCGGCCTGGTTGACGAAGCTCAGCTTCCCGTCCGCGCCCACGGCGCAGACGCCTTCGCCGATATTGAGCGTGATCGAGGACAGCCGCTCACGCTCCAGGCGGACCTGCTGGTACAGCTCGGCATTGCTGAGCGCTCCGCTGCCCACGGCGGCCAGGGCTCCCAGCAGGCCCCGGTCGGCGTCGTCGAAGGGCTCGTCCCGGCGCCGGCCCGCCGCCGCGAGCCACAGCCGCTGGTCGGCAATCATCATGGGCGCCGCGAGCTGGCCGGGGCCGGGGGGCTCGGTCGTGAGGATGGCCTCGGGACTGCGCAGCAGCCGCCGTGCCGACTCCAGGATCGTGTCGAGCACCGCCTGGTGGCGCAGCCCTCGGTTGGCCTCCAGAGTGACCTCGTACAACCCCTTCATCCTGGCGTGGTCGTGCAGCGCCGCGAACCGCGCGCTGATCAGGCGGCGCTGCATGATCAGGCCGGGAACCGCCAGCGCCAGCACCCACGGATGAGCCTGAATGGCCAGGGCCAGGACCACCCCGAGCAGCGCTCCCGCGGCGGCCAGCGTCACCTGGGCCGGAAGGTCGTCGGTGAGCTCGCGCCAGGCCGTGCCCATTGAGACGACCACGCCGGCCACCAGGAGGGTATTGACGACGCAGTACACGCCCACACCGACCACGACGGCGGCGATCTGGCCCGCGGTGAGGGACCCGGACGGGGTCACGATGCCATGGCTGGCCGATATTCCGAGGCCGGCGGCGATCAGGACCTGCCCGGTGTTGAACGCCGACTTGACCAGCGGGCGCCGGCGGGCTGCCTGAGCCACCACGGTGGCCAGGGCCAGGGTACCCAGGGTGACCAGCGGCGGTACGAGGAGGGCGAGGATCACGAAGAAGCCCTCGTCCATGTTGAATGCCTCGGACTCACCTTCCCGGTACACCACGACCGGCCGTATCCAGCTACCCAGAACAAGCGCGCCCATCGCCGCGGCGACGATCCACTGACGCTCGTCGACCCGCGCCAGGCCCGGCTGGCGCCACATCGCGGCCAGCAGGGTAAGAACCCCGCCCGCTACCGAAGCCGCGACCACGGCTCTGGTAGCGCGCGGGATCTTCACTGCGGACCGGGCCGGTCTCAGTTCCATGCCGAGCTGTTCCAGGCCGACCCGTTCCAAGCCGACCCGTTCCACGCTGAGCCCGCCCAGCCAGCATCGTTCCAGGCCCGGCCGTTCCAAGCCCGGCCGTTCCAGGCCGCGCCGGCCCAGTCTCCCGCATTCCACGCCCGGCCGTCCCATACCCAGCCGTTCCAATCCGCGCCGTTCCACGCCCAGCCGGACCACGTCGAGGCGTCCGACGGCCCCTGCGGGAAGGAGATCCCCGACCACAGGCTCGCGTTCCACGTGTCCGCCGGACCGGTGGGTGACAGCTGGACCGTGCTGCCGAGCAGGATCGCGAGCAGGCTGCCCGCCGACTGGCTCAGGTTCATCGGGCCCGCGGTCGCGGCGGCATAGGCGTTGAGGGCGCCGTGGCCGTCGACGAAGGGATTACCGACTGGACCACGGCTGGTCGTGCCGAGCAGGCGGGCCTTGAGCTGGTTCGGGGTCAGGCCCGGGTTGCCGGCCAGGACCAGCGCCGCCGCGCCGCTCGTGATGGCTGAGCTGAACGACGTGCCCGAGCCGACGAAGTTGGCCGATCCCACCCGCGCCGAAGGATAGTTGTTGTAGATCGTGGAGCCCGGCGCGGCCAGGCTGACCACGGACCGGCCGGAGGTGACCAGATCGGGCTTGGCCCAGCCGTCAAGCGACGTCGGCCCCGCGCTGCTGAAATCACACATCTCGTCGCCGGAGACCGACGATGAGGCCATGTCGTCCAGGGCACCGACCGTGATAACGAGCGGATCATCTCCTGGCGAGAGAATCGTGCCGTTGAACGGCCCGGCGTTACCCGCCGAGACCACGACCGCGATGCCCGAGTTCCATACCGCCTGCACCGCCAGATCCAGCGGGTTGATGACCGTGGACATGACGGCCTGGAACCCGAGGGACATGTTGAGGATCTTGATCCCGTAGCTGCCCTGGTGATCGACCGCCCACTGCAGGCCCAGGATCAGGGCGGCCAGATCGGTCTTCCCGCTCGCCCCCGCCACCTTGATCGACACCAGGTTGGCGCCCGGGGCCTCGCCCGAGTACTGACCGCCCGATGAGGCCCCGTTGCCGGCGATCAGGCCGGCCACGAACGTGCCATGACCGTAGCTGTCCTGGAACGGGTTGTTCTCACCGGTCAGGTCCACCCCGCCGATGAGCCGGCCGGAGAAGTCGGGCAGGTTATCGATGCCGGTGTCCAGGACGGCGACCGTGACGCCCTTTCCCGTATCGCCGTTGCCCGCGAGCCTGGCGGCCCCGGTCTGCTGGAGGAACACGTCAGAAGGCGTGTGGGGCCCGGTCGATACCGGCGTGTCCTGCACGCTCACCGAGACATCAGGGGTCACCACGATGCCCGGGAGCGCCGCGAGCAGCGGCTCCACGGCGGCGGGGATCACGGCCTCGACCCCGTCGATGAGGTGATACTGCGCCAAGAGCGAGCCGCCCAGTCCCAGCACCGCCGTGACCGGGCTCAGCAGCCCGGTCGCGGTGACAATCACCGTTTCACTCGGGCTCGCAGCGGCGGCAGGGGCACCGGACATCGACATACCCGTCAGCGCGACGGCGACCGCCGCACCCGCCGCGGCGATCCGGCGCCTTCCCCGGCAGCCCGCGGCCGCGCGTACTGATCTAGCATGCGACATCTCGAAGCCCTCCCCTAGGTTGCCTGATCTCATGACAAGCGAAGCGGGAGGCCTCATGCGATAGCTCCGCCACCGGTTCGGGAGCTATTAGGACATACAGTAAGTATCGATATATAAGCACAGCGTAATCACCCTCCCGGGGAGAGATTATCGCCATTTGAGATTTGCCGTATGTAAATCGCAGAATGCGTACAGTTGCGGATCCTTCAGGGTGGTCCGGTACGGGATGACCCGGCCGGTTCCCGCTTGACTACGCCGAGAGCCTCAGGGGAGCGGCACGGGAATGCGGTGGTCAGGTGCGCCGTCCTTGGCCAAGATCCAGTGCGAGTCGACGGTGGCCTGGTAGAGCCGCAGGCCGGCGCCCGGCCGGATGTCCGCGCTCGTCCACTCGCGGCCGCCGTGCCTGACCGAACGGCGGGAGAACGTCTCGATCCCGGGGACGGTCTCGCCGTCCTCAAGCAACTTCGCAACCGCGGACATGTACACGGCTTGCCCGGTGCCGATCGCGGCCTGCGTGTCGAAGACGACGATGCCCACCTCGGGCCGCACCGCGATGTTCTGAGAATGCGTCACGTCGGGCGAGGAAACCCAGAAGAACTCGGTGAGGCCGGTATGGGCGAAGTAGACGGGCGAACTCCACGGTCGTCCCGCCGCGTCGGCGGTGGCCAGGACGAGATAGCGGCTCGCCTCGATGAGATCCGATACCGTCTGCAGTGCGGCGCTCATATCAGCGGGCCTTCCGGTAGGTGAGGTCGAAGTCGTGCGCCCAGCCGCCGCCGGTGGAGCGCTTCTCCCAGGCGCCGCTGATGACGGTCCCGTCCAGGGCCCATTCGAACCGGCTGCGCACCTGCGGGGCGTCCTGTTCGGGGGCCGGCTGGTCGCCGGGGAAACGGGCCTCCAGGATCCACTCACCGGCGAAGACGCCCAGGCGCGCCGCGGCCCGGGATCCGCTCTCGGTCACGATGATCACTCCCCTCTGTCGGCTCTCACTAGTTAAAACGACTTCGAGGGCGCGAACTCATCGGCTCGGTGACCATCCGGATGAGCCGCGGCGCCTTCCAGAGGCCCATGATCACGGTCGTCTTGTGACCGGCAGCTGGCACCTCGCGCACGCTGACGCGGGCACCTACCCGGCGCATCGGTTCCAGGTACGGCGAGATGTTGCCCAGCGGGGCGACTTTGTCCCGCCGCGAGCCCACGAAGACGAACCGGCAGCCATCGAGCCGGCCGAAGTCCGGCCATTGGAGTTCAGCCCATTCTTGTGCAAGACGCGAAAGCGACCACCCTCGTTCCACGTGCCGTTGTTTCAGGTCGGGAATCTGCCACACACCTCGCGCGATGTCGCCGCCGGTGTTGAATACTCCCCAGCGCAGCTCGGGGATTTCGCGGCCAATGCAGTTGTAGAGGATGAAGGAGCCCAGGCTGCTGCCGAAGAATCCCACGTCGGTCACATCCTGCGACGATAGCTTCGCAATCCGCGCCCTGATGTCTTCGCGTACGGCCGCGATAAGCTCCGGAAGGATCGCCGGATCGGCATTCCTGAAGACAGCGCCGCTGGTCTGGTATGCCATCACGTGGTAGCCGTTTCGGCAAAGCCGACGCACCGCGAAACGCACCCGCTCGATCGGGGTATCAAACGGGCAGATAAAGATTATCGTCGCGCCAGCCGGTGAGGACGTGCCGAATTCTTCGCACTGGTACAACGGGTGTGACATGCACGCTCCACGCTGCCGGAGCCCTGTCCGAACCGGATGAAACCCGGGTTTCACCTGGCTCCTACCAGGTGAAGGTCCAGTTGCACCTGGTTCGGCGCCGGACTGACCTTCATGATCAACTTTAGCTAGAGCGGCATTGCGTCAAGGCCACCTGGGCAGCACGTCTAGAACGGTTCGGCCTGGTCAAGGACAGCGGGCCGGACGTAGCGTCGGACCATGGCCGCTCCGACCTCCGTCCCGCTTTCCGCCGACGATACCTTCTGGGCTGACGCTGACCGGTACCTGATCCGCTACGCCGGCGCCGGCTCGTTCACCCGCGAGGTCATCGACCACGCCGCCGGAAGCTTCCTGTTCACCGAGGACGGCCGGCGGATCCTCGACTTCACCTCCGGGCAGATGAGCGCGATCCTCGGCCACTCGCACCCGGAGATCGTCGCCACCGTCACGCGGCAGGCGGCCAAGCTCGACCACCTGTTCAGCGGCATGCTCAGCCGCCCGGTCGTCGATCTCGCCCGCCGTCTGGCGGCGACACTGCCGGAACCGCTGGAGAAGGCGCTGCTGCTGACCACCGGGGCCGAGTCGAACGAGGCGGCCATCCGGATGGCAAAGCTCGTCACCGGCAAACATGAGATCGTCTCGTTCGCCCGTTCCTGGCACGGCATGACGCAAGCGGCCGCGGCCGCCACCTACAGTGCGGGCCGGAAGGGCTACGGCCCGGTCGCGCCCGGCAACTTCGCCATCCCCGCGCCCTACAGCTACCGGCCCGACTTCACCACCGCCGACGGCGAACTCGACTGGCGGCGTCAGCTGGACTTCGGTTTCGGCCTGATCGACGCGCAGTCGGTCGGCAGCCTGGCTGCCTGCATCGTCGAGCCGATCCTCAGCTCCGGCGGCATCATCGAACCACCGCCTGGGTACTTCCGGGCGTTGCGGGACAAGTGCCGGGAACGCGGCATGCTGCTCATCCTCGACGAGGCCCAGACCGGGCTGTGCCGCACGGGCAACTGGTACGCCTTCGAGCGCGACGGCATCGTCCCCGACATCCTGACCCTGTCCAAGACACTCGGCGCCGGCCTCCCGCTGGCTGCCGTGCTCACCAGCGCCGAACTCGAAGCGGCGGCGCACGACCGGGGATTCCTGTTCTTCACCACGCATGTCGCGGATCCGCTGCCGGCCGCGGTCGGTAACACCGTCCTGGACGTGCTGCACCGGGACCGGCTCGACGAGCGAGCTGAGCACCTGGGCGGCGTCCTCCGGCATGGCCTCGAGCAGATCGCGCTCCGGCACGAGGTGGTGGGCGACATCCGGGGACGTGGCCTGCTGGTCGGCGTGGAACTGGTCGTCGACCGGCAGACCAAACGCAGCTCCGACGAACTGGGCGCGCTGGTGACCAGACGCTGCCTCGAACTCGGCCTGCACATGAACATCGTCCAGCTGCCCGGCATGGGCGGCGTCTTCCGGATCGCCCCGCCGCTGACCGCCACCGAGGACGAGCTTGCGCTCGGCCTGGCCATCCTCGACCAGGCGATCCGCGACGCCGCCGGACGGCTCTGATACCCGCCGGTCAGAACGGGAAGCCGTGGGCTTGCGGTCATCGGCCATCGAGGCGGCGCGCGAGTACGACGACGTCGGATCCGGCGTATCCCAGATGTTCGTAGAAACCCGTAGCGGCATGGTTCGTCTCGCGGACCATGAGCTGGATCTTCGGGATTCCCCGGGATCGCACCCAGTCCTCGCAGGCCTCCATCATCTGCCTGCCCAGTCCGCGGCCTCGCTGCGCCGCGTCCACGGCCAGGTAGTAGACCCAGCCGCGGTGACCGTCGTGGCCGACCATGGCGGTGGCCAGCAGAGCGTCATCGTTCCCGATGGCGGCAAGCACGCAGGACGAGCCGCCGCCGACCGCCCGGAGCAGGTCGGCTTCGGGATCGTTCCACGGCCGCGTCAAGCCGCTGTCGTGCCACAGCCGGACAGCGGCGTCGTACAGGCGTTCGGGAAGTGGCTCGATCCTCACCGGTGAAGCGTAGCTGGCGCTATTTGCCGGCTGCCGTGTGGTCGTAGGCTGCGCGGCTGGCCTCGATCTCGGCGATGTGCTGTTCCGCCCATGCTTTGACCGCGTTGACCGCTGGCATCAGGCTTTCCCCGAGCGGCGTGAGCTGGTAGTCGACCCGTGCCGGAACGCTAGCTGTGACGGTGCGGGTGACCAGGCCGTCGCGTTCCAGGGTGCGTAGTGTCTGGGTGAGCATTTTCTGGCTCACGCCCGCGATGATCCGGCCCAGGTCGCTGTAGCGCAGCGGGCCGCCGGCGAGGGCCACGAGGATAAGGGTCACCCATTTGTCGCTAATCCGCGCCAGCACCTGCCGAGAGGGGCAGACGGCGAGGAAGGCGTCGTACTCCGCGCGGGCGGCCGCCCGCCGCTGCGCCGCGGTGAGCGTGGGCAGCGAGATCACCTCCTGGTAGCTAACGCACTTCAAAGTGCGCATCGCGCACCCGGTATGGAGTGTAACTCTCTATTGGTTCGTGAACCGACGCAGGAACAACCCGCACTCTTGGGAGGAACGCAATGCGTGCTGTTGTCGTGCGTAGCTACGGCGGGCCGGAGGCGCTGGAGATCGTCGAGATGCCGGTCCCGGAGCCGGGGCGCGGCCAGATCAGAATCCGGGTCGAGGCCGCCGCGGTGAACCCGGTTGACATCGCCACCCGCGAAGGACTGATGAACGTGGCGCGGCCCGGTGTGATCGCCGGGCGCGGGCAGGTGGGCATCGGCTGGGACGTCGCGGGCATCATCGAGGCGACCGGGCCAGATGTCACCGGCCTCGCGCCCGCAGACCGGGTGATCGGGCTCCGCGACCGGCTGGATCAGCCGCTGGGCACCTACGCCGGACAGGTCGTCCTCGACGCGGCCGACACCGCACCCGCGCCCGCGGGCAACGACGCCATCGCCGCGTCGACGATCCCGCTGAACGGCCTTACCGCCGTCCAGGCTCTCGACGCCCTCGCCCTGCCCGCCGGCCAGACCATCCTGGTCACCGGCGCCGCGGGCGGGCTCGGCGGCTTCGGCACAGAACTCGCGGCCATGCGCGGCCTGCGGGTGATCGCCGCAGCCGGGGACGCGGACGAGGAACACGTCCGCGACCTGGGTGCCGCGGAGTTCGTCCCGCGCTCGGCCCACCTGGCCACCGCGGTCCGCGACCTTGTTCCCGGCGGGGTGGACGCGGTCTTCGACGCGGCCGTGCTCGGGTATCCGGCTCTGGATGCGGTACGGCCCGGGGGCTCGTTCGCTACCTTTGTCGGCACCGGCCCGGTCCCGCTCCGCGGCATCCGCATCGTGCCGGTCACCGTCCACGCCGACGGAGCAGCCCTGGCCGGGCTGTCCAGGCTGGCCGCAGCGGGAAAGCTGACCCTGCGTGTCGCGGACACCTACCCCTTGGCCGAAGCCGCCAAGGCCCACCAGCGCCTCCAAGCCGGCGGAGTACGCGGGCGGCTCGTCCTGGTTCCGTAATCCGCCGGCGGGCGGGCAGGGGCGCTGTGCCGCGTCGGGCCCGGGACTAGGTCAGGTCGTCCGGGGGCTGGGGCCACCGCGGTCCGAGATCGGGCAAGTCAGCGCTTATCCGCATCGGGAAACGGGGCGGGCGCTTCTCCAGGAACGCGCTAACCCCCTCGGCAACATCGGGCGCCTTGCCCAGCGCATAGATGCCCCTGGAGTCGAGGCGGTGTGCTTCCCAGGGAGAATCGGCGCCGAGCATGCGCCACATCAGCTGACGCGAGGTGGCGACCGCGACGGCGGAGGTATTGTCGGCGATCTCGGTAGCGAGCGCGCACGCGGCGGGCAGCAACTCGTCGGCCGGGTATGTCCGGGCGACCAGACCCCCGCGCAACGCCTCCGCAGCGTCGAAGACCCGGCCGGTCGCCACCCATTCCAGGGCCTGGCTGATGCCGACCACGCGCGGCAGGAACCAGCTGGAGGCCGCTTCCATGACCAGGCCGCGCCGGGAGAACACGAAGCCGAACTTCGCGGTATCGGCGGCGAGCCTGATGTCCATCGGGAGTGTCATCGTGACCCCGACCCCGACCGCGGGCCCGTTGATGGCGGCGATGACCGGCTTGAGCGAGGCGGCGATACGCAGGCTCACCTGACCGCCGCCGTCTCGCGGCACGCCGTCGATGGTCTTGGCCGTCACCGCGGATCGCTGGCGCCGGTCGGCGTTGAAGGTGTCGCGGCCGGACGAAAGGTCGGCGCCTGCGCAAAACGCCCGTCCCTGGCCGGTGACGACCACAGCCCGTACGTCGTCGTCGGCATCGGCCTGGTCGAAGCTGTCGATCAGCTCATCTCGCATCACCTGGGTGAACGCGTTGAGCTGGTCCGGGCGGCTAAGGGTGATCGTCGCTACGCGGTCAGCGACGGTATAGCTGATCTCCGAGTACGGTCGGATCGTATCTGCCACAGGCTGCCTCCTACGGCGGTCAGGCGGGCGTGGCGGTCACGAGCGACTTGACGACCAGTTGATCACCCGGGACACAGGGCAGGCCGAGAATTCACTCGTCGTTAAGACCCTACAACTAGGTTGATCAAGCGGCCGAGTACGACCATGGTCCACCGTAGCGGGAGGAAGCCGTCCACATCGGGCACTCCGCGGGCGGCGGAGAGGTGGCCCGCTATGTCGGGTCCCCGGGCCGTCGAACTGGTTAAGAACGGCACGCTGAAGACGTACCCGGGCTTCCCGCACGGGATGCTGACCACACACGCCGACGTGCTCAACCCCGACTTGCTGGCCTTCGTCCAGTCCTGACCGCGGCAGGCTTCCGCCCTCCAGCAGGCTGAAGGTCGAGGCCGGCCTGGATCTGAATGGCGCGGCCTTCAGCTCATGACTTGTCTATATTCAGTGTCCGTGACGACTACTGACGTGGGCAGGTGCCCCGAGTGCGGTGCGCCCCTCTGTCTTGACGACGTGAACTGGGCAGCCGCCCGTACCGGCGGGCTGTCGAGCGAGCAGGGCCCGGACCGGGACAGTTCCAGGGCCTGCGGTCTTTGATACCGCACTTCGGGTAGGCCAGGTCCGTGGTCATCGCGCGTCCGCGGTATGAGAGTGCGGAATCGCGTCCGGCGTGGGCTGCAGGACCTACTGTCCTGAGTCATGCATGAGCGTGGACATTTATTGTCGCTATCACAGCGGTAAGGGTCCACGATCTCGGTCTGGCTCGGCGAGCGGCAGATTTGCAGGCAGGGGGCGACCGCTATTCGGCGAATTAGCGGGTCGGCCGGTTGTCGGACTGCAGGTGAATGGCATGGTGGTTGCCAGTCAGGAGTGATGGTGCCGGCTCGGTCCGGGCCGGCCGGGCGCCGGCGCGCTCCGCGCCGAGGCCGGCGGCAACCACGAACGCGACCCCGGCCAGCGCCCACGGCCTGGGTGCCTGACCGAGCAGCACGAAGCCGGCGAGCACGGCGAATGCGGGCTCCAGGCACATCAAGGTGCCGAACGCCGCGGTGGTCAGCCGCCGCAGCGCGCACATCTCCAGGCTGAACGGCACCACCGGGAGCAGCAGGGCCAGACCGAGGCCGGCCAGCAGCAGGTGCGGCGTCAGCGCCGGGGCGATGGCCGGTCCCGCCACGGCGGTGGCCACCAGGGCGGCCACCGGGATGGACACCGCCAGCCCTTGCAGGCCCGCTACCTCGTCCCCGACCGCCTGGGTGAGCAGGATGTAGCAGGCCCAGCACACCGCCGCGCCGAGCGCGCAGGCGATGCCGGGCACGCTGGCGCCGCCCTGCCACGGGTGGGTCAGCAGCAGGACCCCGGCCGCGGCCAGGCCCGGCCACAGCAGCCGCCGGCCGCCCCGGCCGCGGGCTACGGCCACGCCGAGCGGGCCCAGGAACTCCAGGGCGGTGGCCGTGCCGAGTGGCAGCCGGGCCACGGCTTCCATGAACAAGATGGTCACCCCGGCGGTCACCGCGCCCAGGACAACCGTCGCGAGCAGGACCGGGCGGCGGAACCGCCACGGCCGGGGCCGGATCACGGCCGGCAGGACCACCGCGGCCCACGCCAGCCGCAGCCAGACCGCCCCCAGCGGACCGATCTGGCCGAACAGCGGCACGCTCAGCGCCAGGCCGGCCTGGACGCAGATGATCGAGCCCACCGCCATCGCGGTGCCGGTCCGGGCCGCAGACGGCCTCGCGCTGAGCATCACGGTGCCAGTAGACACAACCCGGATCGTCCGCGTCCACGTCATATTCGTGGACATACCGTTCACGAATAATGAATGATGTGCTCGTGGACCCGCGCCGCCTCGAGCTGCTGCTCGAGCTATCCCGTCTCGGCTCGATGCGGCAGGTAGGCCAGGCGATGCACGTCACCACGTCCACCGTCTCCCAGCAGATCGCGATGCTGGCCCGGGAAGCGGGCACCCCGCTGATCGAGCCGGACGGACGGCGGGTGCGGCTCACCCCGGCCGGCCGGCGGCTGGCCGACCACGCGGTCACCATCTTGGCCGCGCTCGAGGCCGCCCGCCGCGACTTGGACCCGGCGGCGCCGCCGGCCGGTACGGTGCGGGTGGCCGCGTTCGCCTCCGCGGTCCGCCAGATCCTGCTCCCGGTGGCCCGGATCCTGGCCGCCGGACAGCCGCACGTCCAGATGCACATGCTCGAGCACGAGCCTGCCGAAGCGCTCCAGCTGCTCGCCGCGGACGAGATCGACCTCGCACTGACCTACGACTACAACCTGGCGCCGGTGAGGTCCGGCCGCGGCCTGCACAGCCACCCGCTGGGCAGCACCCCGTGGGGGCTGGGCACACCGTCCGCCCCGCGGTCCCGGGGCGGCACCGCGCCGGAGGTGTTCGCCCGGTACCGGGAGCAGGACTGGATCGTGAACTCGCGCAACACCGCCGACGAGGAAGTGATCCGCATCCTGGCCTCGCTGGCCGGCTTCGAACCGCGCATCACCCACCGCGCCGACAGCCTCGACCTGGTGCAGGACATGATCGTGGCCGGCCTCGGAGTCGGGCTGCTCCCGGCCGCGCGGCCGGTCACCCGCGGGGTCACGGTGCGGCAGCTGCGCCAGCCCGAGGTGATCCTGCGCTCCTTTGCCGTCACCCGGCGCGGCCACGCCGGGTGGCCTCCGCTCGCGCTGGTGCTGCGGCTCGTCCAGGAGGCCACCGCACCAGGACCGGGGAGGTGCACGAGCGTTCAAGATGGTTCCCGTGGCCGCGGGTAGCGTCTGGCGGGTGACTGGAATCGAGTCAGGACGAGCAGGAATGCTGACCGAATTCGCGGGCCTGTCCACGCCGCTGGTTGCCGACGCCTGCGTCCGCCGGAACGTGCCGCTGCGCGTCGCGCCGCCTGGCATCGGCGCGGTCATCCCCGGGGGGCAGATCGCCGGCCGGGTGCTGCCGGCCCGCCACTACGGGAGCGTCGATGTGTTCTTGGAGGCGTTCAGCGGTGCCGGGCCCGGCGACGTGCTGGTCGTCGACAACGGCGGGCGGGCAGATGAGGCCTGTGTCGGCGACCTGGTCGTGCTGGAGGCACAGGCGGCGGGCCTGGCCGGGGTGGTGGTGTGGGGGCTGCATCGCGACACGCCGGAACTGACCCAGATCGGCCTGCCGGTGTTCAGCTACGGCCGCTGCCCGGCCGGGCCGGTCCGCCTCGATGAGCAGGAGCCATCCGCGCTCGTCAGCGCACGGTTCGGGTCATGCCTGGTCACCGGCACCGACATCGTGCTGGGCGACGACGACGGCGTCCTATTCATCGCGTCCGATCAGGCGGCCGAAGTCCTGGCCACAGCCCGCCAGATCGCCCAGGCCGAACGGGACCAGGCTCGCAAGATCCAGGCAGGTCAGACCCTGCGCCAGCAGACGACCTTCGGGGAGTACCTGACGCGCCGCGCAGCCGAACCGTCATACACCTTCCGGCGGCATTTGCGGCGGATCGGCGGGGCCATCGAAGAGTAAGCACATGCGGAAGGCGATGGCCCTACCGCGCCGAGGCGCTATTGCGCCTCGGCGCGTTTCTCGAAGAGCCCGGTCTGGTATACGAGTACCACCGCCTGCACGCGGTCGCGGAGGCCGAGCTTCTGGAAGATGTGCGTGATGTGCGTCTTGACCGTCGTCTCGCTGATGTAGAGGTGTCGAGCGATCTCCGCGTTGGACAGGCCGTCGGCGATGAGCAGGAGAATGTCTTGCTCTCGCGCGGTGAGCTCGGCTAGCTCCTTCGGGGGCGCCGGGCGAGGGATGCGGGTGAATTGCTTGATCACGCGCTTGGTGATCGCGGGTGACAGGAGCGCGTCTCCCGCAGCTACCGTGCGCACGGCGCCGATCAGCTGTTCGGGAGGATCGTCCTTGAGTACGAACCCGCTCGCCCCGGCACGCAGCGCTTCGTAGACGTATTCATCGAGACCGAAGGTCGTGAGGATCAGGATCCGGGCGTCGTCGTCGGCGGCGAGTATCCGCCGGGTCGCCTCGAGTCCGTCGAGCTCGGGCATCCGGATGTCCATCAGGATCACGGTCGGGTCGAGCCGCGCCGCCATAGCCACCGCCTCGAGCCCGTCTCTGGCTTCGGCCACCACCTCGATGTCCTGTTCGCCGGAGAGCAGCATCCGGAAACCGGCGCGGACCATCGCCTGATCGTCGGCGATGAGGACCCGGATCTTCACGACCGGTACCCGGTGAGCGGGAGGCGCGCGGTGAGGGTGAAACCGCCGCCGTTGGCGGTCCCGGTGGCCATCTCGCCGTCATAGAGCTTGACGCGCTCGTGGATCCCGATCAGCCCGTGACCATGAGCGTGGCTTCCCGCGGCGCCGCGACCGTTGTCGCTGACTTCGATCCGCAGCTGGTCCGCGGCGTACTTGAGCGCGACTTCGGCTTGGGTCGCGTGTGCGTGCTTGAGCGCGTTGGTGAGACCTTCCTGGACTATCCGGTAGGCGGAGATGTCGATCCCGCGGGGCAGGTCGGGGCGATCACCGTCGACGTGCAACCGCACCGGGAGTCCGGCCCGCCCGACGTCTTGCAGCAGCGCGTCAAGACGGTCGAGCCCCGGTTGCGGCCCGAGCTCGGCGCGTTCTCCCTCTTCACGCATCGCGTCCAGCAGGTGGCGCATCTCCGCCAGCGCGGCGCGCCCCGCCTGCTCGACGCCCGTCAGCGCTTCGCGGTCCTCGGACAGCGCGGCGGGGAGCTTATGCCTGACCGCTCCGACCTGGAGCACCATCACGCTGACGGCATGGGCGACGATGTCGTGCAGCTCGCGCGCGATCCGGGTCCGCTCCTCGGCCACGGCGATCCGCGTGGCCGCGTCCCGCGCCCGCTCGGCCTGAGTCGCGCGGGACTCCGCCGCCTCGGCCTGCACGACGCGCTCGCGCACGGCAAAGCCCGCGACCCAGCTGATCGCGAACTCGAGCGGGACCAGGACGAGCTGGCTGGCCGAGTGTCCGGGAATGTTGTAGACGATGGTCGCCGCCCCGCCGACGACGACCGCCAGGCCCAACGCCGCCCGGCGGAAGGCGCGGAGGTTCCCGAGCAGGAACGCGTCTGCCATGCCGATGGGGAAGAGTGCCTCGGTGTACGGGATCAGGTGCGGGTCGACGAACGAGATCCCGCCCGCGACGAGCCAGTACGCCGCCGGGCTCGCGAACGGGAAACGCCGGCGCGCGAAGACCGCGAGCACCAGGATCGCGATCGCCGGAACGCAGAACCACAGCGTCGTCCGCGGGGCTCCGGGCGATCCCCGTCCGAACACCACTTGAAGCGTGGCCACGATTCCCAGGACCGCGACCAGCACGTCAAACCAGTGGTAGCGCGCGAGGTCTCGGACTTGACTCACGCGTTGAACGTACCTCGACCCCCTTGCTCCCCGCCTCCTACCTGAGTAGGAGCGCCGGTCGTCGGCAGGTGGGAGCCGGAATCCAGCCTCGCGACGATGTGGAGCCAGGAGGCCCGCCCGTACGTTCGCTTCATGTCCAACTCAACTCTCCGCGCACCTGACACTTCCTCCTCCGCTCCGGCGGTGGCCCTGCTCGATGTCCGCAAGGTCCATGGCCGGGGAGAGGGAGCGGTCGTCGCCCTCGACGGCGTCAGCGCCCAGCTGCCCCCGGGGTCATTCACCGCGATCATGGGGCCATCGGGCTCGGGCAAGAGCACGCTCCTGAACATCGCGGCGGGGCTGGACCGGCCCACCTCGGGCACCGTGGCGCTCCGCGGCACCGGCCTGGCGCAGCTCAGCGAGCGGCGGTTGACCATCCTGCGGCGTGAGCGGATCGGGTTCGTATTCCAGTCCTTCAACCTGCTGCCCTCGCTCACTGTCGCCCAGAACATCGCCCTGCCGCTGCGCCTCGACGGTCGCCGGCCACGACGCTCGGCCGTGCGTGAGATCGCCGCCCGGGTCGGGCTGGACAAGCGCCTGCGCGACCGCCCCTCGCAGCTGTCCGGCGGCCAGCAGCAGCGGGTCGCGATCGCCCGGGCCCTCATCACCCGGCCAGAGGTGGTGTTCGCCGACGAGCCGACCGGAGCACTGGACACCCGTACCGGACGCGAGGTGCTCGCCCTGCTGCGCGGGGTCGTCGACACCGACGGGCACACGGTGGTGATGGTCACCCACGACCCGGTGGCGGCGTCGTACGCCGATCGCGTCATGCTGCTCGCCGACGGGCGGGTGGCCGGGACGCTCGACTCCCCCACCGCCGACGAGGTCGCTGAGCGCCTCGCGCATCTGGGGGGCTGAGCGATGATGCGTCTCGCCGTTATCAGCGCTCGTGGCCGCCTCGGCACGTTCACCGGCGCGCTGGTCGCGCTCTTCGCCGCGGCCGTACTCTCGATGGCCTGGGGCATGCAACTCGAGTCGATATTGCGCACGCATGCGCCCCTCGAACGTTACGTCGGCGCGGCGGCGGTCGTGACCGGGCAGCAGGAGGCCGGGACCGGCCACGGAGTCCTGCTCGGCGAGCGCGCGCGGGTGAGCTCCGCGCTCACCGCGCGGCTGGCGGCGGTGCCCGGAGTCCGGGCGGCAATCGGCGACGTGTCGGTACCCGCCCTGCTCGGCGGCCGGACCGTCGTCGCCCACGGCTGGAGCAGCGCGGCGCTGACGCCGTACGTCCTGACCGCCGGACGACCGCCCGCCGGGCCCGGCGAGGTTGTCACGACCTACCCGGTCGCGCTCGGTACGCGGCTGGCCCTCGCGGCCGCCAAGCCCGCGCGCACGATCACGGTGGTCGGCGTCGCCCGGCCCCGCCACCCTGTCTCCCAGCAGACGGCGATCTTCCTGACCGACGCCGAGGCGGCGCGGCTGGCCGGTCATCCGGGCTTGGTGGACGCGATCGGCGTGCTCGCCGCTCCCGGCTTCGACGTCTCGCACCTGCGCGCGGCGGCCGGCGGCGCCCAGGTGCTGACGGGCAACGCCCGCGGGGCGGCCGAATATCCGGAGCTCGAGCGGACCCGCACGACCCTGATCCCCGTGACAGCCGCGTTCGGCGGCCTGGCGATGTTCATCGCGGTGTTCGTGGTGGCCAGCACGCTGGGCCTGTCGATCCAGCAGCGCGAGCGCGAGATCGCGCTGCTGCGGGCGGTGGCCGCCACGCCCGGTCAGATCCGGCGCATGATCGCGTGGGAGGCGGCGATCGTCGCGCTGGCCGGCTCGGCGGCCGGGATCTGGCCCGGGATCGTGCTGGGCCGGGTCATCGCCCACGGGCTCACGAGCCACGGCATCACGCCGCCGAACGACGTCCTCAGCTACGACTGGCTGCCCGCCGCGGCGGCCATCGGCGGCGGCGTCGTCACCGCGCTGCTCGCCGTGCTGGCCGCCGGGCGGCGCGCCGCCCGGGTGCCGCCGACACTCGCGCTCACAGACGCCGCGGCCGAACCCCGGCTGCTGGGACCCGGGCGGATCATCGGCGGGGTGCTCGCGCTCGCCGGCGCGGTCCCGCTGTTCGCGGTCTCGACCACCACCACCGACCCGCAGACCGCCGCGGCGACATCCGAGATCAACGCGATCTTCCTCGTGGTGGCGGCCGCCTTCTTCGGCCCGGTCGTGGCGTACGCGGTCGCCCGGCTGCTGGGGCCCGCGCTCACGGCGCTCTCGCCGGTAGGCGGTTTCCTCGCTGCCGCGAACCTCGGCACCGCCACCAGGCGCTTCTCGTCGGCCAGCACCGCGTTGCTGCTCACCGTCGCCCTGAGCAGCACCTTCTTCTTCGGCTCCACCACCATCGAACACGCCACCAGCGAGCAGCAACGCGCGGCGCTGACGGGCCAGCTCGCCGTCACCAGCGCCGGTCCGGGACTCCCGGCCGCCGCGCTAGCCGACACGCGCGCCACACCGGGAGTGCGCTCGGCGGTGGCGCTGACGTCCACCACGCTCGGCCCGGGCCTCGGCGTCCCCGACGACATCATCCCCGCCCAGATCCTCACCGGAGGGCAGGGCGGCGGCCTCGACGTCGGCGTGATCGCCGGGTCCCTGAACGCGCTGCACGGCAACGCGATCGCCCTCGGGCGGCACCGCGCCGACGCCGTGCACGCCCGCGTCGGCGACCGCGTGGCGATCGCGCTGGGCGACGGCACCCCCGCCCAGGTCACCGTCGTGGCGATCTACAGCCGCGATCTGGCCTTCGGGGACGCCCTGCTCGCCCCCGAACTCGCCGCTGCTCACCAGACCACCCCGCTGCTCAACGAAATCCTCATCCAGACCGACCAGCCAGCGGCCGTGGTGGCCGGGCACCTGCGGGCGCTGGCTCAGCGGTACCCCGGTCTCCAGGTGAGCGACAGCGCCGCGCTCGTCACCGCGAGCGCCGCCGCCGACGAGCTGAACAGCTGGCTCGGGCCGGTCTTCGTCGCGATGATCTTCGTCTTCACGTCGATCGCCGTCCTCAACACGCTGATCATGATCGCGCTGCGGCGCCGCCGCGAACTCGCGCTCCTGCGGCTCACCGGTGCCACCGCGCGCCAGGTCCGGTCGATGGCGCGCTGGGAGGCAGCGCTGATCATCGCCATCGGCCTCGGCATCGGGCTGGCGATCACCGCCACCGCGCTGCTGCCGCTCAGCCACGCGCTCACCGGAGGCTTCCGTCCCTACGTGCCAGCCGGCTGGCTCGCGGCGATCCTCGGCGTCTCGGCGCTCCTGGCCCTGGTGGCCCTGTCGGTACCGACGCGGCGGGCGCTACGCACGCAGCCGGTCGAGGCGATCGGGATCAGAGAGTAAGCCGGAAACGGTTAGCGAGAACCACGGCCCGTTCGGAATAAAAGATTTCTACCGAACGGGCCGTGGTGCGTGTGGTCGCCTAGGGCAGGATCTCGATGTATCCGCCCGTTCCGTGCACACGGATCCGCTGCCCATCCCGAATCAGCCGGGTGGCATGCTCCACCCCTACGACGGCCGGCAAGCCGTACTCCCGTGCGATCACCGCGCCATGGGTCATCAGGCCCCCCACCTCCGTCACCAGGCCCTTGATCGCGACGAACGCAGGCGTCCAGCTGGGGTCGGTGTAGGCGGTGACCAGGATGTCGCCCGGTTCGAGATCGGCCTCGGCGATGTTCGAGATGACGCGAGCCCGCCCCTCGACGGTCCCGGCGGAAACCGGCAGGCCGGTCAGCGCGCCGGCCGGCACATCGGCGCGCCGGTACGTCCCGGCGACGGCCTCGCCATCTGAGGTGAGCACCCGGGGCGGCGTCAGCGCCTGGTACGACCTGAACGCGTCCCTGCGCTGGCGGATGAGCTGGTCATCGGCCTGGTTCGTGCGCACGACGTCGCGCAGCTCGGCGAGCCTGAGGTAGAAGATGTCGTCCGGTTCGCGAAGTACGCGGGCTTGCACCAGCCGCCCGGCTTCGTTCAGCAAGGCCTGCTTGTAGACGAAGTAGCGGCTGATCATGAAGTACTTCGGGTATTCCCGGTACCCGGCGAAGGTCCGGATCCGGTCGATCAGCCGCTTGGCCTCCTCGGCCTTCCCCGCCCCGTCCGGCAAGGCCCGCAAGCGGGTCAGCACTTCCTGCTCCTTCTTCAGGGCGTTCTGCCGACCTTGCTCGAAGCGCCGCTCGCCCGCGCCCGCCTCGAAGTTCTTGATGTTGCCGAGGATCAGGGGCACGAGCGTGGTGGGGCGTTCGCTCCACCGCGGCTTCGTGATGTCGATCTCGCCGACGCAGCGCATGCCGTACTTGTCGAGGAACGCCCGGATGGCGTCCCGGGCCTCGCGCCCGCCGGCGAGCGCGGGCAGCCGGTCCAGGAAGTTCTCGTCCTCGACGTGCTGGAGGAATGCCACCAGGGCCGGATGCGGGCGGATCACGTCCGCGACGTCCATGAGCGCCAGCCCCATTTCCGCCGTGACGTTGTGGGGGGCGGACTGGGTGAGCGTGTCGACCGCGTTCTTCTCGCCCAGCCACGCCTGTAGCTGCTCGTTGAGCTGCAAGGTGGCCTGCATCGACGCCATGATCACCGGGAGGCTTTGCGGGTCCAGCAGGATCCGCCTCAGCTCCTGGAAATCCGCCAGGATGAAGTCGAGCAGGTCCGGCCCGGACTTCGCCTCGATGCGGCGCTTCAACGTGGCGAGGGAAGCCTGGCCGCGCTCGACCAGTTCGGCGGGGATGGCCGGATCGGTCTCGATCGGGACCGGCTTGGTGTCAAGCGGCGTCCCGTCCACGGACTCGTCGGGGCGGGCCGGGACGAAGTCGCCGCGGTCGAGGATGGTCTGCAGCGCGTCGCCCATCAGCGGATCGGATCTCCCCAGGGCCGTCAGGAGGCCCGCGCGAACCGTGGGCGAACCCAGCGCCTGGGTGACGTCGACGAACAGTCTCCCGCCGGCCTCGGCCATGGGCCGCGGGGTCGTCAGCTGCCAGACCGAGAGCCCCAGGGGCTTCATGGCGTCGGTCATCATCTGCTGATGACCGACGGAGACGTAGACGTGGTTCTCTTCATCGCTGGTCGCGGGGATGGGGTACAGGGTGGTGATCGGCCGGCTCTGGACAATCTGGAACCCGTCGTCGACCAGGCACCATTCGATGTCCTGGGGGTGGCCGAAGTGCGCTTCGATCCGCCGGCCCAGCCGGGCGAGCCGCACGATCTGCGCGTCGGTTAGTGTCGCGCCGGTCTTGGCGACAACTTCACCGTTCCGCACCTGGTAGACGTCCGGGTTCACCAGGCCGGCGACCAGGGCCTCGCCGAGGCCGAAGCTGGCCTCGACGGAGACGACCTTCCGGTTGGAGGTGACCGGGTCGGCCGTGAACAGGACGCCGGCTGCCTGCGGGAAGAGCATCTGCTGCACGACCACGGCCATGTGGACCTTCCGGTGGTCGAAGCCCCCGTGGTTGAAGGCACCGCGCAGGCGATAGGTCACGGCGCGTTCGGTGAACAGGGAGGCCCAGCACCGGCGGACGTGCTGGAGGACCGCGGCCGACCCCAGGACGTTCAGGTAGGAGTCCTGCTGGCCCGCGAAGGAGGCCGTCGGCAGGTCCTCCGCCGTCGCGCTGGATCGGACGGCGTAGGCGGCGTGCTCGCCAAGCCGGGTGACCGAGCCGGTGATCGCCGCCGCTAGATCGTCGGGGATGGCGATCCCCTCGAGGGTCTGGCGGATCTCCGCGCTGAGGGTCCGGATCGCCTGCCGGTCGCCGGGGTCCAGGCGCGACAGCCGGTCGAGTTGATCGTCGATCCCAGGCGCCGCCGCCATGATCCGCCGGAAGGCGTCCGTCGTCACGCAAAAGCCGGGCGGCACGCGAATGCCGTCGATCCGCGAAAGCTCCCCCAGATTGGCGCCCTTGCCGCCCGCCAGCGCGACCTGTGTCTTGTCGATCTGTTCGAGACTAAGCACGTTGCGCTTGGTCATTCCTTCCTCTCCTGCGCGTGATTTAAAGGCCCGGCCTGCGATTATGCGGCACGACCGGGGTCTTGCCGCAAGCCCCCCGGCGTGCTATAGATTAAAAGTGGCAAGGAGATGAGGGTCTCCCTGCCTTTTGTTTTTCTATCCGCTGTAGGTTCAGCGCATGCGCTTCGGGATCATCGACCACAACGACGACACGGGACGGCCGCATGTCCGCCAGGTCGCCGAGCGTCTGGAGCTGATCGAGGCCTACGATCAGATGGGCTTTTACGCCTACCACCTGACCGAGCATCACGGGACGCCGCTGGCGGTCACGCCGTCGCCGCACCTGATGCTGGCGGCGGCCGCGCAGCGGACCTCACGGCTGCGGCTCGGGACGCTCATCACGATCTTGTCGCTCTACCACCCGATGCGAATCATCGAGGAGGCGGTGACGCTCGACCAGCTGTCCAACGGCCGGCTCGACCTGGGCGTGGGCCGGGGCGTCTCGCCCGCCGAGCTGGCGTTCCACGGCGTGTCGGGCGAGGAGGAGGCGCAGGGCCGGTTCGACGAGGCCTTCGCGATACTGCGGCAGGGGCTGGCGTCGGACAGCGTGACCTTCGACGGGACGTACTACAAGCTGGTCGACGCGCCGGTCATCTCGCGTCCGGTGCAGCGGCCGCACCCGCCGCTGTGGTACGGCACCCGGACCCTGGCGAAGGCGCAATGGTGCGCGCGGCTCGGCATGCCGATGATGGCGCTGGTCCCGTCGCAGGCCGTGCGGGCGCTGACGGACGCCTACCGGGCCGAGTGGGCGTCGCTCGGGCGCTCCGCCGATGACCTGCCGCCGCTGGGCATCTCGCGGAACATGGTGCTCGCGCCGGACCGCGCGGAGGCAATGAAGATCGCCAACCGGGCCTTCGCCCGGTTCAAGGACAGCCTCTACTACCTGTGGAAGAAATACGACATCCCGGCACCGCCGCTCTTCCCGGCCGAGACGTTCGAGGGCATCCACGCGACCGGTCACTTCTACGCCGGCGACCCGGCGGGCGCCCGCGAGTGGGTCGCCCGCCATCGCGACATCGGCGGGATCAACTACATGGCACTGGAAACATGCTTCGGCGACATGACCATCGCCGAGGCGCTGCGGTCAGCAGAACTCCTGGCCACCGAGGTGATGCCGCACTTCGCCTGACCCCGCCTGCGTGGGCCGTTACTCGTCAGCGCTACTTCTCGACGTAGAAGAGGCGCTTGTTGACGAATTCGTCGATGCCGAGGGGGCCTAGCTCGCGGCCGAAGCCGGAGCGCTTGGTGCCGCCGAACGGCAGGTCCGCACCCTCGCCGGCCGGGGTGTTGACGTTGGCCATGCCGACCTCCAGCTGCTCGGCGACGTTGACGGCCCGCTCCTCGTCGGCCGACCAGACCGCGCCGCCGAGGCCGAAGTCCACCACGTTGGCGAGCTGGACCGCCTCGGCGTCGCTGCTGACCTTGTAGACGACGGCGACCGGGCCGAACAGCTCCTCGCGGTAGGCCCGCATCTGCGGGGTCACGCCGGTGAGCACGGCCGGGGCGAAGTACGCGCCCTTGCCGTCGCCGAGGGTGCCGCCGACGTGCAGCGTGGCGCCCTTCGACACCGCGTCCTGCACCTGCGCCAGCAGGTTCTCCGCCGCCTTACGGGAGACCATCGGGCTGTAGGCCTCGTCCGAGTCGTCACCCGCCGGGCGCGGCGTCATCGCGGTGGCCCGCTTGACCAGGGCGGCCACGAAGTCGTCGTAGACGTCGTCCATGACGATCATCCGCTTGTTGGAGTTGCAGGCCTGGCCGACGTTCTCCATCCGGGTGGCCCACGCGGTGTCCGCCGCCGCCTCGACGTCGGGGGTGTCGAGGATGATGTACGGGTCGGAGCCGCCAAGCTCGAGGACGACCTTCTTCAGGTTACGGCCGGCCGTCTCGGCGACCACGGTGCCGGCCCGCTCGGAGCCGGTGAGCGACACGCCGCGCAGCCGCGGGTCGGCGATCATCGCGGCGATCTGCTCGTGGGTCGCGAAGAGGTTGACGTACGCGCCGTCCGGCACGCCCGCGTCCTTCATGATCTGCGCGATCGCCAGGGCCGAGGTAGGGCAGTTTTCCGCGTGCTTGAGGATGACGGTGTTGCCGACGATCAGGTTGGGCGCGGCGAACCTGGCCACCTGGTAGTACGGGTAGTTCCACGGCATCACGCCGAGTACGGGGCCTACGGGCCGGTACTCGACGCGCGCGGTGTCGTGGCCGGGCAGCGGTTTGTCGGCGATGAGGCTTGGGCCGTTGTCGGCGTAGTAGTTGAAGATGTCGGTGCAGAACTGCGCCTCGCCGACGGCCTGCGCGGGCCGCTTGCCCATCTCCATGGTGATCAGCGCGGCCAGGTCGGCGGCGCGCTCAGTGAACAATTCGGCGATCCGCTGCACGACCGCGGCGCGCTCGGCGACCGGGCGCTGCCGCCATGCCGCGAACGCCGCGGTCGCGGCGGCGAGCGCTTCCGCCACCTCCGCGTCCGTGGCGAAGGGGAAGGTCTGGGTCACTTCGCCGGTCGCCGGGTCGGTTACCTGATAAGGCGGGGTCTGCGTCATGCCTGCTCCCGGTGTCACTGCAGTTAAGGCCTGGTGGGACAACGCTACGGGAGCAAGCTACCAAGCCCAAGACCCCACCCCTCCCCGGGCAGGACGGTCACCCGGGGCCGTGTTTGAGCGCGGCAACCGCGTCGGGGTAGTCGGAAAGCTGGTAGGGCTTGTTCCCGGGCTCGGGCGGGCCGGAATAGGATTTAATGACAGGCGGGTTCGGAATGATATCGACGCTGAGCACCAGCTGGTAGCCTGCGTTCTCCCATGGCGCCAGAACAGGCTGCGCCGTGGCATCCGAGATTGCCTTGCGGTCGTTCAGGTAGACGCCCGCGTACTGCAGATGCCCGCCTAGCAGCTTCCCCATTCCGTTGACGGCACCGGGGCTGTTGAATTGCGCCGACGCACCCTGGCCAGCTATCAGCGGACCGCCGGGCCAGCCGGACCGGGCGACGTGGGCCTGTACCCAGTAAAGGCCGATAGCGTCATGAGCCTTCAGCCACGCCGTCATGCGGGTCAGGAAATACGTGTCGTCCTGCCCGCCGAAGCTGTGGAAATCCAGACCCCACTCGGGGACGATGATGGGCTTGCCCGTGAGCGCGGAGAACCGGGCTGTCCAGTCCAAACCGCCAGGGCTGGCGGTCAGGATCTGCCGCCAGCGACGAGCCTGGTCGAGCGCGCCGGATGCGGTAAGCGGGTACGTGCCGTCAGCGTTGCCATGCCAGTCGAAGATATCGGTTCCGATGTAATCCACGTAAGCGCTACCAGGCCAGCACTCCGTCGCCGTGGCCGCCCCGGGATAAACGGTCCACAAGAACTTGAAATGCCCGCCGGGCACTGATCGCATCGTCGTGACGACTTGCCGCCAGGCCAGGATAAACGTATCGAGTTCAGCGGCCGGCGTATGCCATACGCTCCACGCGTACCACCAGCCGTTCATCTCGCGGCTGAGATTGATAATGGCGCCCGAGAGCCCGTCCCGGACCAGCAATTCACCGAGCCGGTAAAACCGCTGATCGTAAGCGCCCGCCGCCGCCGCGATCAGGGCAGGGCTGTTCGTCGTGTGCCGGGCGGGCGCGGCGGAACTTGGCATGCCATCGTTCAGGAGCGCTTCTAGCTCGCCATCCACCGTGACGGCTGGCTTGTTCGGGCCGGCCGACGCTGGCGCTCCTTTCCACCAGGGCTCGGTCAGGACGGTAAGCCCGGCGATGACCGCGAGGCAGGTAAGGATTACCAGCCAGGTCCTCGACTTCCATGGCCCGCGCACGACATGCCCTACTTCTTGACCACGATCTCGAGGTCCGGCCGCACCGTCCGCATCATGCTGGCCAGCGACGTCGCGTTCAGCGTCGGCGAGACGATCTCCCCGAAGCTGTCGTTATCGAACCAGACGCACACGGATACCGAGTCCGGCGTGCCGGCTGCCTCGTCGACGCATGCCGCCTGGCCGCCGAGCGAACCGGCGCTGACGCTGCTGGCGCCGGTGAACTTCTGGGTGAAGTCGGCGATCGAGGTGGCGGGCGCGGCATTAGCCAGGTGACCGCCGATGAACATCATGATCTGCTCGGTGCTCCCGCCGGCCGAGTTCCCGGATTCGTACACAGCCGATTTAACGTCGCTGGCCGAGCCGGGGTTCAACTGAGTGACTTCGTCGCGCAACTGGGCGACCTTGATCTGGTTCTCCAGGTCCGCGGTGCGCACGTACGGGCCGATCCTGGCGGGGGTCACCATCTCGTGGACGGACCCGTCGGGCGGCGGGAACTCGAGCTTGATGATCGCGATCACGGCGGCTGCCGCTAGCACGACTCCGAGAAGGGCCAGCCAGAGACGGTGATCGCCGCGGCGGAGTCCCGCACGCACCCGAGTGAATGCCATGTCGCGTCCGGCTGCTCCTGCCTGGTCCCGGGCCACATCGGGTGTTGACTACCCGGTCAACCCTAGCTGGGCTCGGCGCCCGGCTGCTGGATGTGGCG
>Ga0209168_10000596_pt1 | contig 33230 bp, 18 predicted proteins | sample Coa_R1_FD_187156 | JGI IMG/M metagenome (GOLD analysis project Ga0209168, IMG submission 187156) | Surface soil microbial communities from Centralia Pennsylvania, which are recovering from an underground coalmine fire - Coalmine... | ecosystem: Environmental > Terrestrial > Soil > Unclassified ...
TGGTGATATTCAGGCCGGGCAAAAGCGGCGTGATGGTTGTGGGATCTGAAGCGGTAGCGCCTCCCGTGATGCTGGCCTGATTGACGACTTGCGCGGGGGCATTGGCGGCAACGTTGACGGACACGGAAATGGACGGCCAACTCGAGCCGGCGGCGAGAGTGTCGCTGCGGGTGCAGGTAGTGGCGGTGCAGGTCCAGCCCTGGCCAGACATGGAGACGAGGGTTAAGCCGGCCGGAAGGCTCTCAGTGACGGTGACAGGCCCAGAGGTAGACCCCGTCCCTGAATTGCTCACCAGGAGGCTGTATTGAGCGCCAGCCTGGCCTTGTGTGAACGTCCCGGTATGAGTCTTCGAAATATTTAAGATTGGCTGCAACTGCACAATCGTTGTTGGGTCAGTCGCGATCGCGCCGCCCGAGAGGCTCGCGGAATTAACCACCTGCGCGGGAGCATTGGAAGCCACGTTGACGGTAACCGTAATTGGCGGATAACTCGAGCCAGCCGCCAAGGCGTCGTTACGTGAGCAGCTCGTCCCGGTGCAAGACCAACCTTGTCCCGCCATTGAGACAAGTGTCAGCCCGGCCGGGATGGTCTCAGTCACATTCACAGGGCCGGATGTCGAACCCGCGCCTGTGTTGCTCACCACGATGCTGTATAGTGCCCCGGCTTGCCCCTGCGTGAAGCTCCCGGTATGAGTTTTGCTGATCGTTAGATTTGGCGGAGTGGAAAAATTCGCGGTCAGCGTGACAGGCGCGGCGATGGCGAACTGGAAGGGGTTGCTGGTGCTGCTCAGGGTACCCGAATAGTTGCCGAACTGAAAACCGGTGCTGGCGCTCGCAGTCACGGTGATTTGCGCATTGGCGTTGTAGAAGCCGTTGCTGCCCGCCGGCTGAATATTCAGGGTTCCGGAGTTCTGAGGCGCTACGTTCACGATCAGTTGGTACTGCGTCGTGTAGTTTGCCGTGAGCGCGGTGATTGAACTCGATGGCGTGAAGGTACGCGGGTTCGAAGTAGGTCCATCGGCCCAATTTGTGAAGAGCAGTTGGGTACCGGTTCCCAGGCTGACCGTGCCCTGAAAACTCACGCTGCAGGACGAGCCAGAAGTCATGCTGAGGGTTTGCGGCGCGGTATAGCTGCCGGCCGCGCAGCCGGCGCCGGCCAGAGTGAACGGCTGGCCTGGCGGAGTGCTCGCGATGGTGAGGGAGACCGTCACGGCGGGAGCAACGGACCGCACCGCATCGTTCGCCATGATGACGCCGGAGCCGGCATCGCGGGCGCCGGAAAAAATTCCGAGCGCGGTACTTTGCAGCGCCTGCAGGACCTGGGTATTTGTTAGCGAGAGGTTGGCGGACTTCACCAGCGCCGCGATCGCAGCGGCGTGCGGCGCCGCCGCCGAGGTCCCGCAAAACACCGGGAAGATACGATTCTGCACGCAATCCGCGGCGGTCAGGTCGGGCTTGTTGAGCGTCGTGCCGCCGTTAGTGCCGAACAGGAAATTTCCCGGCGTAATCGGGGAGCCATCCGGGTTGAAAAAAATTTTCCGCGGTCCGTCGGAGCTGAACGATTCCACTCGCGCGGCGCTGGTGAAAAGATTGGTGAAGCCCAGGGCGGTGGTAGCTGCCGTCGACACGGCGTTCGCCGCGGCATTGTGGCCGAAGGTTGTTCCGGAGGTGGCAATTGAAAGGCGGCCGAGGTCCGTATCCACGCGCAAAGCGCGCGGGCTTCCGCTAAAAAGAACGACCACGATGCGCGCCCCGGTGGGGAATTTGGACGAGCAGGTACCTTGATCCGAACAATCCAGGCTTTCGATGGGGTCAAGACCGGAACCGGGAGACTGGCGGTTGAAAGATGCATCCAGGACCGTCGTGAGAGTGGAATCCATCAAGAACAGGTCGTAATCATTGACCGCATTCCCCAACGGGTCGGACCATTTCAAGCTGATGAAGTCCGTGGACGAGGTCAGCGCATCTCCGAGAACCGGGTTGCCGTTGCTCGTTCCGAAACTATGAACCGGCTTGGATTCAGCCGCGGTGATGGTGGTGCCGCTGTTGACGAAATCCCCCTCCCAGGTGCCGGAAGTTCCGCTATCGAGATTTCCGGAATTCGCCGCGGAGGAGAAAAAGAGCGCGCCGGAGGCCACCACGCTATTGATCGCCTGGGCGATCATGCCGTCCTGGAAGGCGGCCTCGTCCAGGTAAGTGATGTCGTCGACGATGATGTCGCAGCCGTAGGTATTGCGAAGGGTGCGGATGTTTTGGGCCATTTGCGCCTCCCCGCCATTGCCGGTTGCGAAGAAGAGCTGAGCGCCGGGCGCCAGGTCGTAGATGATTTCCATCATGGCGGTACCTTCGTCGGTGCCGGCGCCGGTTTGTTGGGGGACCACGGTCACGCCGGCGGGCAGATCGCCGGTGGATTGCAGGTTCGAGATGGAAAATGCGCTGGCGCTGTCGGACAGCACGCCGACTTTCACCCCCGTGCCGTTCACGTTGAAGTTGGAACGGGCCAGGTTCGCGCCATGGGCTACGTCGCCCTGGCTGAGCGGCCGCATATTGGTATGGAACCGTGCGGCGCGCTGGATAAAGCGAACTTCGGCGCGGCCGGCCAGGGTTTCCATTTGCGAGATCGGAAGCCAGGCGCGGACGGCATCGTATTCCGGTTGAGAGTTCACGACCTCGCCGCCGAGGCCGGTGATGACGGAAAGCAGCTCCGTGTTGACCGTGGCGCGGATATCGACGAGCGCGCGGCCGGCGTTGTCCTGGCTGACGCCATTGAGGGACCAGGGGACGGTTCGCACGCCCCGCGCGACCGATATTCCCCGCGCGGTTCTCGAGGCATAAAGCAGGTGCGCGTCAATTTTTTGCTGCGTGGGGGTGCGACCCGCTTTTTCCTCAAGCAGGGCGGCAAGCTGTGCGGCACCCTGCGGGGACAGGGAGACGGGGGCCTGAGCTCTGAGAAGCCCTACTACGGCAAACAGGAATATTGCGAAGGCCGCCAGCTTACACGAGCGGCACAAGGACACAACTGCGGTCACAACAGGTTATCGCCTAATGGAGTGTTTCCATTCTATCGGCAGGGGGCCGAAATCACAACGGTTTTCCGGTGACAGATTTGAGGCCCCGGGGGTATCCGGGAGAGCCGAAAATACACTCCTCACTCCATGCCGCACACATAGTGGATGTGTTTGAAAACGTTGGAGGAGTGTCGAAAAGTGACGCAGGAATTTGGATTTTGCGGCGGAACTTTTCGGCTTTGCGTCGTGCTTTTTCGCCGCCGCGCCTATTGGAACAGGCTCTGAAATTCGTTGCTGCCTAGGAAGCCGACGCCAGGCTGTCCGTCGCCGAGGATTGTAAGTCGAGTGGCGGGGGAGTTGAAGTAGATGCCGGGGCCTCCGCCGTTGGCGACATTGAGCCAGAAGTTAAAGCCGGCAGGGTCGGAATCGCGCTGCAGGATGACGAAGTACAGCAGCTTGATGTACAAGGGGTTGCTGCGATCCTGGAACTCCGTGCCGGCGAGGAGTGCCGTGTAGAGCTGGAAGGGGGTCATGGCCAGGCCGGCGTTCAGTTCCGCGGAGGTGGGCGCCCGGCCCAGCAGGTTCAGGTAAATGGCGGTTGTGGCAGCCGTGGAATTGGTGCTGGCGCCAAGGAGTTGGGTGAATAAATCCGATGGGCTCGAGCCGGTCCGGAGGCTGGTCAGGGCCATTGAATATTCTGTGAATGTCGGGAAACGTCCCAGGGCGGCCTGATATTCAGCCAGGACCTGAAAATCGGAATTTTGCGCTTCGGGACTGATCAGGAAACTATCGGCCATTAGGCCGAGGCCTGCGGCGCCCTGGCCATTCCAGAAATTGAAGCCGCCCTGGTCGGGTTCGCGGCCGAGGAGTTGTTCGTAGAGGGCGACAACTTCGCGCTGGGCTCGGGGTAGCGGGGAGGCGGGCTCGGTAATTGAAAAGGTGGTGGGGGGGGCTCCTGCGGAGTTACCGGTGTTAGCCGGCGTGACGGTTACCGTAGCTGTGCGCCCAGTGCTATGCGGATTGCTCAGCGCGTTGAAGGTGAAGCCGGTGGGGGTCTGAGTGACGTTGAGCCATTCGGGATGATCAGCGGTGACGGTGAAGGCCGTGCCTGCAGGGCAGCTTGCGCTGGACGTAACGGTCACCCGTTGAGGAATTGACGGATAGACTCCGCCGGGCGCCATGCTGCTGAGCGTTGCGGTTCCGGTGTAAGTGAGGGTTCCGGTGCCGGTGAAGGTAAACATACACCCGGGCGGGAGAATCGCGGTTAAAGTGACGGGGATCACAATGGAAGAATTTGTCGCCCCAGTCAGATTGATTGTAACCAGGCCGGTATATTCTCCGATCGCCAGGGACATAGCGGAGGGCGATAATCCGAGCGTCAAGGTGGCTGGTGTGGCACCTGTAACGGGACCGGCGCCGCCATTCAGGGTCAGCCAAGTGGCACTCGGCGAGGCCGAAGCTGTGAATTGGACGGGTGAACTCGGTGTCACTGAATTCGTCAGATTAACCGCCATGGGTGGGGAATTGAGGTTAAAGTTCACCGACGTTGCGCCGCCCGGCAGCGTGGCCACGACGGTTGGCTCGGTCACGATAAACGTGATCGTGAGTATCAGAGGGCTTAACTGAGCATTGGTCGGCGCCAGCGAGATCGTGCCGGTATATGTGCCTGCCACGAGAGCTCCCGGAGTGGCAGTCACGGTGATGGCACCGGGAGTTGTCGTGTTGCCGTTCACTGCGGTTGCGGTCAGCCACCCCGAGGACGAGACGCTGGAAATGGTGTAGGCGATTTCGTCGCCATTGGCTGAGGCCGTGCTGGTGACGTTTACCGTCGTGGATACTGGCGCGCCGCCGGTGACTCCGATCAGCGTTGTGCCCTGCGCCTCTAACAGCGGCCCACCAATAGTCAGACTTACGTCGATTGGCTCAGTGCCGACGTTCGCAACTGCGACCATGATCTGGCCGGTGTAAGTTCCGGGCGTCAAACCCGCGGGATTGTAGCCGATCGTGATATTTCCTGGCGTTTGCCCCGTGGCGCTTGTGCCGCCGTTGATTAATAACCACGGTGCTCCGGGATTTACCGTGGCTGTGAACGAAGAATTCGATCCGTTGAGCACCATGATTGAGTCGGCCACGGTATTCGTCGCTGCATTGGTCACGTTGATCGTGTGCGCGATTCGCACTTGCGTGGTGTTGATGACGATGGTGGGCTGAGCGGAGGCTATAGCAACTGCGAGGGGAATAAAAGCGAGGAATAAAGTGCCGGACCGCATGGCACCAGTTTAAAGCTACTGGCGTTACAAACAAAAACGGCGCTCCATTTCTGGAGCGCCGTTTTTTTAGGTCAGCCGATGTTTACTGGAACAGGCCCTGGAATTCGTTGCTTCCGATGAAGCCTTCGCCAGGTTGTCCGTTGCCTTCGATCGTGATGCGGGTCGCCGGGTTATTGAAGTAGACGCCCGGTCCGCCGCCATTCGCGACACCCAGCCAGAAGTTGAATCCGGCGTTATCGGTATCGCGCTGTAGGATCACGAAGTACAGCATCTTGATGTACAGCGAGTTGGTGTGGTCTGCCGCCGTCCGGAAGCCGGTTCCATTCATGAACTCGGCGCCGCCGATGATGTTCGTGAACACCTGGAACGGAGTCAGAGACGATGCAGCGGTCAGTTCTGCTGCCGTCGGAGCCCGACCCAGCAGGTTCAGGTAGATGCTGGTGGTGATCACCGTGGAGTTGGTGCTCGTACCCAGCAACGTAGTGAACAGGCCGGAAATGGTCTGCGAACCTGCCCGGACTCCGAGCAGAGCGTGTTGATACTCGTTGAAGCTCGGGAAGCGGCCCAGGGCACCCTGGTAGGCTTCGAGAACCGCGAAGTCAGAGCCCATCGCTTCGGGGCTGGTCAGGAAGCTATCCGCCATCTGGCCGAGAGATCCGGCGCCCTGGCCCGTCCAGAAGTTGAATCCACCCTGGTCGGGTTCGCGGCCGAGGATCTGTTGGTACAGAGCGACGACTTGCCGTTGCGTGAGAGTCAGCGTCGAAGCCGGCTCCGTGATAGAGAAGGTGGTCGAGGCACCTGTCGAAGTGCCAACGTTGGTCGGGGTCACAGTGACCGTCGCCGAGCGGCCCGTGGTATGAGCATTGGCCAGAGCGACGAAACTGAACCCGGTAGCCGTCGGGGTTACCGTGAGCCACTCCGGATGATCCGCAGTGACTGTGAAGGTGGTGCCTGCCACGCAGCCGGCGCTCGGCGTTACCGTGATCGCGGTGCTGGTGGACGGGAAGACGCCGTTGGGAGCGGTGGCGCTAACGGTTGCCGTACCGGTGAACGGTAGCGTGCCGCTGCCGCTGAACGTAAACGTGCAGGTCGGCGGCGTGTTGACCGTTAAGGTCACCGGAATCGTAACAGAGCTATTCGCCGAACCGGTGAAGTTGATGGTCACCAGACCGGAGTAGGAGCCTGCAGGCAGCGCAGCCGCGGCCGGCGTCAGAGCGAGAGTGATGGTAGCCGGGTTCGGACCGGTGGTGCCGGTTACCGGACCTGCGCCGCCGTTCAGCGACAGCCAGTTGGCGCTCGGGGAGGCCGAGGCGGTGAAGGTCACCGGGGAGCTCGGGTTGACCGAGTTAGACAGGCTGAGCGTGATCGGAGCGGAGGCCGATGCCGGGTTGTTCATCGTTACCGTGAAGTTCGCGGTCGTCTGACCGTTCGACAACGTAGAAACAACCGTCGGAGCCACCACGTTGAACAGGATATTCAACGTAATCGGCGTCAGACTCGCATTAGTCGGAGTCAGCGTGACCGTACCGTTGTACGTTCCCGGCTGCAGGTTGCCAGGAGTCGCGGTCACGGTGATGGCGCTCGGCGTGGTGGTAGTGCCGCCGACCGCTGTTGCCGTGAGCCAGCCCGCCGGAACGGAGTTGCTCGTGATGGTGTAGGCGATTTCGTCGCCGTTAGCGGAGCCGCTGCTCGTGACGTTAATCGTCGAGCTTACGGCCGCGCCACCCGTGACTCCATTCAGAGCGACGCCCTGAGCCTGGAGTAACGGAGCGTTCGATACTGTCAGCGTAACGTTGATCGTTGAAGTGCTACCGTTCGCCGGGTTACCGATCGCGTTCGGGACGGAAACCGTGATGGTTCCGTTATACGTGCCGGCAGCCAAACCGCTCGGGTTGTAGCCGATGGTGAAGTTGCCAGGCGTGTTGCCAGTGGCCGGCGTGGTGTTGCTGCCGTTGATCAGCAGCCAGGAAGCACCGGCGTTCACCGTAGCAGTGAACGGATACGGCTGATTCAGCGTATTGGTCGCGGTGACCGATTCCGCAACGGTGTTCGTCGCAGCGTTGGTCACGTTGATGGTGTGCTTCAAGGTTACGTTAGTGTTGGTCAGGCCGATCGTCGGCTGGGCCGCTACGACCAGGGTGACCGGGACCGTAACCGTGCCAGTGGCCGGCGCTTGAGCCGCCAGAGTGATGGTTCCGAAGTACGAGCCAGGAGCCAAACCAGCGAGGTTGACCGTCACGGGCACCGTCGCGGCCGCATTGACCTTGGAAGTACCCGGATTGGTAGCTGTGTACGGTCCCGGCGGAACCGTGATGCAGTTGGTGCAGTTGAGATCCGTAGCCGTTGCGGTGAAGGTGGCGGAACCACCGCTGACCGCGACAACCAGGTTCTGAGTCAACTGATTCGGCGTGGTGCCGCCGCCGCCGATGATCTCGTTGAACAACAGGCCGCCGTTAACCAGGTTCGGGTTGGTACCCAGGCTGATGATCGGCTGCGAACTGACGTTCACCGTGAAGGTCTGCGATTGCGTGCAGAAGCCGCCCACCGGGTTCGCGCAGTTCAGGGCGCTCGCCGGCACGCTGGCCGTGATGGTCGCCGTGAGAGTTTGCGGGCCAGTGGTCAGCAAAGCGGTGTTCAGAGAAACGGTACCGTTCACCGTGGACAGAGCCTGCTGCGGGCTTACCGCCACAGCCGCGTTATCGCTGGTGAGCGTGACGCTTTCGGGCGTCGGGTTGGTCGTAACGATGATCGGCAGGCTCGGGGCCGGGGCGCCGATCGTGAAGTTCAGGGTGGTGTTGCCGTTCGGACCGGTCGTGCAGGCGACGTTGTTGCCGCACGTGATGCCGATGCTGCCCTGAACGTTCATCGTTACCGTAATCGATTGCGTGAGAGCCGGCGTGATGCCACCGGTCGTCGTGAACGTGACGGTTGCCGAGCACATGCCAGGAGCAACGCCCGTTTCATTGGCGGTGAAGTTAAAGGCCTGTGCCGTGCCGCTGAGCGAGGCCGGATTGCCGGCCGCAGCGGTCAGGAAGTTGCCGCACGATGCCGGGTTCCCGGCAGCGTTGACGATGCCGACGCTCACTGGCAGCGTAGTCGGATTGTCCGGCGAAGTCGAGAGCGCCACGTTAGATGTCAGAGTCGTGCTGGTAGACCCGGCAGCGATGGTCAGCGTCGGGATTGCAGAAGCGGTAATGGTCGGCGCGGCGTGGACGGTGAGAGTTACGTTCACCGTGGCCGTCTCGGCCGCATTACCAGTAATGGTGACCGTTCCAGGATAGTTACCCGGGATGGTTGGAGTCTTGGTTGTGTCAATCGAGACCGTCAGCGTATTGCTGGATGCCGACGAGGTCGCGGCGCCGCCAGTAAAGCTGGCCAGCAGCCAGGAAGCCGCCGGGTTGGTCGTGATTGTATAGGTGTCCTGACCGAGGACCGTAACGGTTGCAGTCTGCGCCGGCGGAGCCGTGGCAGCCTGACCAACTGTCCAGGAGAATGCCATCGGTACCGCGGCCGTTGCACCGTTGAGTTCGATGGTCGGCTGCGAGAACACGTTCACCGTCACGCCGATGTCGAAGGTCGGATCCGTGACCTGCGGGTTGGTGCCGTTATTCGGGATGGTTACATGGATGGTCCCGTTGTACGGACTACCCGCAACCGTGAGGGCTGCTGTATTGATCGAGATCACGACCGGTCCCCCGCCCGCTGCTTGGGTCTGAGCCGGATTCGTGGTCAGTGTGCCATTCACAGTGCCGGTCCCGCCGTTCAGCAGGATGAAGTTGCCGGCGCTAACCGGGGTCGCCGTGAAGGCGATATTCGCGCTGCCCAGCGGCAGGAAGCTCGCCGCCAAGCCCAGATTCTGTGAAGGCGGAACGGTCGCGCCACCAGGTGTGCCGATCGTGTAGCTGAACGGCGCCACCGGGCTGGCGGTGATAGTCGGATTATTCGGAGTGACGTTGAGGATGATCGTCACCGTAGTTACGGCCGGTTGGACACCGACGATCGCGGTCGCCGGAGGATTCTGCTCACCGCCGTTTCCGTTGTTGCCGGCTCCAGGGGTAGCTGTTGTGGCGTCGATATCGAAGGTCGCCCGATACTGACCCACAGGCAGGTTCTGGATGTCCGTGAAGAACGGTACGGTTAACAGCGTATTCAGCTCGATGGAGAGCGTACAAACGCTGCCGGGGCTGGTGCCCACTGGCGGAACAATGCCGGCGGCCGGCTTACAAGCGCCTGTCGGTACGTTCACGCCGGCAAAAGGATCGAGGAAGTTGTCCACGCCGGGCGAGAACGTCAGGTTGCTCACAAACACATGCTCGCCAGGCCCGGAGACCTGAACGCTGATGTTCTTGCAAGGCTGAGCGCTGGGGCAGACCGGATCGGTTCCCGTGACCACACCCGTCGTGGCCATTTCATTAAACACGAAGGTGTTCGCCGGGTTCAGACCCTGGAGTTGCGGATACTGCACCGTCAGGCCGGAAGTGACCGTGATCGGCAGAGTAAACTTCTGCGACTGCGTGCAGGTGAGGTCCGCCTGGAGGAAGCATGCGGCGTTGACGCCGGTGGTTGCACCCGCGGTCGCCGTGATGTCTTCGTTGTAGGTGTTAGCCGCCTGGTTGAACGGCGGAGAAATCGTGATCAGGTTGCTGGATGTTGTGCAAGCCGTGCCAGCGCCCGGGCAAGCCGTTGTGACGGCCGGCGGAGCGTTGACTTGTGCGGCGACCGTGACGAAGCTGTTGATCGACGGACCGGCGGCGTTGGTCTCAGGAACCGCGATCGGAGTCGGCTGTCCGTAAGTCGGGGTCGGTACACCACCGACGATCGGAGGACCGATTGCGCTTACCGTGAAGGTCGGCGTCTGGGCAGCAGCGCCCGCTTCCATCAGGATGGAGGTGATCGGGGTCACCGGAGTGGTGAACTCGAACTGGCCGTTCAGGATGGTGCCGACACTCAAGCAGACCGGGATGGTCAACGGAGTCGCATTCGTGCCGCTGACGCCAGGACCGGCCGGGGTGACCGTGATACCGGACTCATAGTAGCCGGGCGTGAGAGTGCTCGGATTGGAGATGCCAATCAGGAACACCACTGTGGGCGGATTGGCATTGGCTGCCGGAAGAGCACCGCTCGGCGGGAATTGCAGAACGGTACCCGGGATCGACGGGCTGGCCGCGCTGCAAGTGGTTGCGCCGTTCGTGGCGGTAAAGGTTGTGCCGGGGTTGGCCACCTGCGTTGCCGTATACGTGCCGGCCGTCGTGGTCAACATGTTCGTGGCATCCAGCATGACGCCGGCGCCACTGGTGATCAGGCCGCTGAACCCGAACGGCACCGCGAACTGCGTGCCGCCGGTATAGGCCAACACGCCGGTCAGAGTGGTGATCGAGATCGGAATCGGTGTCGGTGTCGGCACCTGCGCGCTGGTTACGGGAGCGCCGGCCGGGGAGTTCGGGCTCGTGATGGAGACCGCGAGACTCGAGGTATAAGTGTCGACCGGAGCGCCATTGAACGCAGCGGACGGAATCGTAACGCCGATATAGCAAGCCGTGCTGGTCGCGCTGTTATTGTTCGGGCGCGGGGAGCAAGCGGCCTCGCCCGCGGGCAGGCCAACCGGGCTAAGAGTGACGGCGCCAGGGACTACAATTACATTCCCCGAGGTCGTTCCGGTGAATGTCAGGTTGCCGCTCGCCGGATTCGGCAGGAACGCGATATCGCCGAGTGAAGGCGACAGGAACGGAACTTCGGAAACCACCGGGATGAACAGCGTCTTGGTTGCGCCGCCGCCGACGAAACCGATGCCTTCATTCACTTGATAGGTGAATGGGGTGGGGGCCGGGTTGCCGCCGCCAAGTGCATTGTTCAGATCGAGAACGCCGGTCACCGACAGGGTCACTGTCACGACGATCGGAACACCGGCGTTGTCGCCGGCGGCCGGGGTGACGGTGAAGGTAGCCGTGTACAGGCCCGGATCGAGCTTGCTGGCGTTGCTGATGTTGACCGAGAGAGTGATGGTGTCGCCAGCGACGCTGGTCTGCAACCATTGCAGGCCCGGGCTGAGCGAAGGAGCAGAACCCGAATTCGGGCCATCCGTCACCGCCGTGCCGTGCGGGGAGTAGTTAATGGCTCCCGGGGCGGGGAACGTTGCGATGTTGGGGTTGGACGGAATCACCGCGCTGATCTGGAGCGATGGCGGAGCAGTGGTGGATCCGGCCGCCATGGACGCGAAGGCCAGCGTGCTGTTGTTCAGGCCGCCGCTCGAAGTGATGACCACGTCGTTGATGAACGGGGTGCAAATGATTACGCCATCGAGATGGCCGTTCGGCGGGAAGTTGGCGTCAAAAGCACTCGCCTGGACAATCGCCGTGGTGGACGGAACCGTGGTCGGAAGCGCCTGCGCCAGGTAGCCGGCCAGGCAGGACGTGCCGGTGTTTGAATCGTAGGCTACGGAGGTGCCCACTCCAATGTCGTTGGAGAGGAACGCTACCGCGGAAGCCTGGCTTGCTGTGCCCGGGCCGCCGTTCGGCAGCGGAATCACCACCGTCGGGTTCGAGGTGCAACCCGTGAGGGCCGGGATCGGGATCATTGTGATCGCGCCGGTTCCACCATCAGCCGTTGCGGCAACCGTCCCAGGCTCGCCAGTGCAACCGCCGCCCGAGAAGGTCACGTTCGTCGGATTCGTGTAGCCGCCGCCGCCGTTCGTGATGAGAATCTTGGCAACCGTGCCGCCGGCAGCGCCTGGGCCGACCGGAATATCGCCAGTCGGCTCGATGGCTTTATTGCCAACGGTCGTCTGGCTCGGGAATGCCACGAAGAAAGGTGTGCCCGCTGTGACCTGTGTGCCGCCGGCATACGCACGGCGGTGAATGATCGCAGCCGGATTCGGCGCAGGCGTGTAGGCTGCGTCGACTATCGAAGAGATCGAACCGGTGATGTAGGCCTGGGCGATGGAATCGACCGCAACGCCGGTAACGTCGGTCGCAGAACTTGCAGGACCGCCGCCGTTGCCTTTCACTTCGTCGCCGTTGACCAACGTTGCGTACACAACAGTCGGAGTACCCTTGATTTCCATCAGGAAGCCATCAACAGCTCCCGCGCCGGCGGTCGGGGTACCCAGAAGGGTGGCAGCGACAGGAGCGGTGAGGGCGGTGCTGGCAGTGATGATGTTGCCGCCGACATAAGCATTACCGTTGGAGTCGACCGCGATGGCGTTGCCCATTTCAGTGGTGGCATTGCTGACACCGATCGGCAGCGCGTACACCAGCGAACTCAAGCCGGTTTTGCTCGGATCGAAGGAAGCGGCGAAAGCGTGGGTTCCGGCCGAGAAGCACTCCGCGGAGCCGCAAATGGTGCTGGGCTTCTGCACGAAGAGAGCAGAACCCCCGGCGCTTATCCAGGAACTGCTGGTTCCAGCGATATAGGCTTTGCCATTGCTGTCAACCGCGATTCCGTTGGCGACATCCGTCTGGCCGCCGCCGTAGAAGGTGGCGTACACAAAGGCGCTGCCCGTGGGATTGATCGCGACGTAAAACGCGTTGGTGCTGCCGATGATCGACTTCAGAGTGTTCTGAGCACCGTTGGCCGCGAAGCCCATGTTGCCGAGGAAGTTCGAGGAGGAAGTCGAACCACTAACGTGAATGCGGCCCGCGTTGGCGCCGGCCTGCTCGATGGCAACGCCCGTGGCGTCATCAACGCCGGGTTGCAGGGAGCCGCCGGACAGCAGCGTGGAGAATTGCAGCGCACCAGCAGCGCTCAGTCGCGCGACGAAAGCGTGGGGGGCGATGTTGTTCGGAGAAGGTTCCAGCGGGTTAACGGTCGGGAATCCGGCGCCGGGAGTCGTGCTGCCGGAGCTCGTCTGGCCGACGATGGCCGGAGAACCGTTCTGCACCGCGATGGCGTTACCTTCGTCGTTGTTGACGCCGCCGATGATGGTGTTAAAAGATGCCGCGTTCAGGGTGCCGAGCGGCAGCTTGGAAACGAAGACATCGGAGCCGCCTACCAGCGCGCCGCCCGCGCCCGGGAACAGCGGATCGGAAGTGGTACCGGTAACGTATACGAAAGCACCGTCTTCGGCCACGCCGTTGATCAGGGTGTCGCCCGTATCGCCGAACTGGGGACCCAGGTATGTGCCATAGGCCTGCAGGTCGGTGGTGGGGTCGATAACCAGCGCGCGGCTGGTGTCATACTGCCCGATCTGGAAGGTGATTTCATTCTTGGCCGACAGGACATAGCTGCCGTCCACGACGTGCTTCTGGTTGCCGTATTCCTGATAAATGTAGGGCTTCTGTCCAACCAGTTGGCGGTGACCGGTAGCGATCAACAGGTTGCCATTCTGGTCGATGCTGAGGCTCTTATTGCCTTCATAGGCCATACGGATGGCCTTGGGGTCGGCGCCGGGCTTCACCTGGAAGTCGTAGCGCAGACGCTTGGCGTTGCCCTGGTAGACCACGTCGATACCGGGATACATGTCGCTGAAGCGGACCTGGGCATAATTCGGGATGCCCGTAAGCCACTTGGAGCGATCATTGCCAAGGTAGTAGTTGCTGACTCCACCGGTCGGCTGCTCGGCCCGCGCCTGAGCGGCGGGATTCGCGCCAACCATTTTCATGGAGACTACGTCCGCCTTCCGCGCTTTGGGATCGGCTGTGAAAACCAGCGCGGTGGTGGGCCCGGCGAGGTATGCCTTGTAGCCACTGCTCCGGGCAAAGAACTGGAAGCGGCTATCGGTCTGGCCGCGGTTGGGCTCGAACACCAGAGGCAGAGTCTGCATCCGGGTCTGCACATCCGTCTTACTTACCGCCGACGACACGGCGGTTTTGGCCTTTACAGCTCCATGGCCCCAAAAACCGACTAAGCCGACCATCACGGCCAGGAGCACCAATGCGGCCACCCTGACTCTACTGTCGCTCTTGAAAATTCTATTCATAACCTTTGCGTATCTCCCTTGGTCAGTCAAAACCCTTTCATCACAACTGAAGCCAGCTTGCTTTAGAAGTCTGTCCATTGTCCGGGCGTTGTTATCTGCCTCCGCCCGTTACTCTGCGGCCGCTTCCGCCATGATCGCGTTCGCGGCGCTGCATGAATTTCATTAAGTCTTCTTCGGTAATGCGCCAGTACTGACCGGCCCGCAACCCATGCAGCTTTCCTGCTGACAACCACTCATAAACGGAGCGCCGACTTACTTTCAACAATTCCGCTATTTCCTCGGGTGTATAGAAGCTCGGTATGCTCATGCCCGTCTCAGTACTCGCCGGCCCAATGATTTCGGCCTCGACGGGCCGCGTTAGGATCATAGTTTCCTACGTCCACTTTCAGTTGGCCTTCCTTGCTCTAGAGCCACTCGTCTCGACTCCCACGCTGGGTCGCTTGTACTCTTTCTTCACTGGGCTAAACCACCCTCGGCTGTTTACAGCACTCATGTCAGGCGCGGTTGGAGCGAGCGCCCTGCGAGTTAAGCCACGGATGTGCTAACCAACACTCTCGAAGTTGTAATGATAAGTGGCTGTCGATATGAAGTCAATGCCTTTTATCGACGTTCAGTGACGTTTCTATATACTCCATTACGGTGGGGCGCGGACCTACGGAGAGACCAACCTACCAGACTACCTACCAACCCGAGAAATATTCGCTTTTGTGTGGATACAATGGTTTAGGATATTTATCCACAACTACCTACCTACCAACCTGGTAATGTAGTGATCTTGAGCCGTCCCGGAGTAATGAAGTATTTTTAATGTTTCTTCCGCATGAATGCCTTCAGTACAATCAAGGTTCGGAACCGCACCGCCTGGCGTGCGGTCGCCTGGCCATGACCCACCCCTTTGCGCCTCGGCGCAGCCAAACCGAGTTGGAGAAGGAGATCGACTTCTTCGGGCTCAAGGAAAACCCCTTTTCGCTGAGCCCCGACCCGCGTTTCATGTATCTCAGCTTTCAACACACGAAGGCTCTCAAGCGGGCGAAGCGCAATATAGACGACAAGCAGGGGTTGACGGTGCTGCTGGGCGATGTGGGCGTGGGGAAATCGACGGTCGCGCGGCGGCTGTTCGGGATGTATACCGACGATCCCGAACTGGCGCCGGTGCATACGATCCGCTACATCACGAATCCGAGCCACTGGAACACGCCGCATAAGATGCTGGCGACGATCTGCGAGGAGTTTGCCATCGCGCCGCGGCGTTCGGAGACCAAGCAGTGGCAGGAATTTCAGGCGCACATGGCGCTGCTTTTCGAGCGCGGCATCACGGTGGTTCTGCTGCTCGACGAGGCGCAGCTCATTCCGCGGCGGCAGCTCCAGCGCGTGCGCGAGATCCTGAATTTCGAGTCGAACTCGAGCAAGTTCATCCAGATCGTACTGTTTGGGACCCTGGAGATGGGGGCGACCCTGGCGGAGCCGGATTTCAAAGCCTTGCGCAGCCGCGCGGCCGGCGGGGTCATCACGCTGAATCCGCTGGATGAGCCGGAGATGATCGATGCCCTGCAGTTCCGGATCAAGGTCGCCGGCGAGTCGCATCCCGAGCTGCTGTTCCAGCAGGATTGCTTTGGCATGATCGCGAAGGCTTCGAACGGGATTATTCGCCAGGCGGTTGATTACTGTCGCATGGCGATGTATCTGGCTTATACCGCGGGGTCGAAGACTATTACGCCGAGTATTGTGGAATCGACGATCGAGAGCGTGCTGCGGCTGACGGTGGAGTAGCGGCCGGTTTTAGCGCCGCATTGCCGCCTTCGTGGCCTTTGGACCGGCTGGCCGCCGGTGTTACATAATTCCTTAAATCGTTATTTCTACCAGACAAGCTGAAGTCTTGTCCTCACCGTGAGGAACCCTTGGAATACCCTTGCTTCGGCTGAGTCTTTGTGTAATTATCCTATTTCCGGGCAATTGTCCTTGAGTTAGCTCTACAGGCGCCTGTAGCTGCTGTGTTGGGCCTTACTATGCTAAATGGCAAAGAATAAGCGGCTTCCCGAACCCGTGCTGGCCCACTTACACGGAAGGGGCTCTCTTTCCGAAGTCCTGCAAATCGAACGCGCTCACCTGATGCATGAAGCACAGAATGAGATGCAGCGGACGATCACGCGGGAAGAACCCGTGGCTCCGACATATATAGAGGTACGGGTAAGGCGCGACGGGTTATCCGCTTCCAGCCGCGTGGTGGGCGACGACCTTTCAGAGTTTGGCCGCATCGTGGTGCATTCCGAGGAGACGGTGCTATCGGCCGGGCCCTGGAATCACATGGAAGCGCCTTATATTCAGGAAGTAGAGGCTACGCTTCCATTTTCCGGGCAGCGGCAGATCTACAACGCAATTCACCGGCTGACCGTGGGGTGGGGCGCCTTCACTTGCCAGGTGACGCTCGATCTGTTGTCGCGGGTCTCGGGGATCCGCAACTCCAAGACGCTGCGGAAGTGGATCGGCGACCTGGACGCGCGCAAGCACATCCGCTATACACCGGTGCATGGCGATCTGCGCGGCTCCATCATCACGCTCGCCCCGCCGGAACATGCGCGGCTGGCCATTGAGCGCTTCTGGCGTACCAGCCGGACGCGCACCTGATCGATGGAGCAAATAACGAATTCGTTATTACGTCCTTTCCTTCCTCTATCCCAAACAAAAATGGGTTGCTGTGGTTTTCTTGTTCCTGTATTATTCCATTACAGGTTTCAAAGGTTTTTTTTAAACCAGGACCCTAAACCGGGTGTCTGTGTCTTACTGTTTTTAGTCTCCTGACTCGCTAAGCAGGGGTGGAAGGCAGCGCGGATTTTTTGGTCAGGGTTCTCAATTCCCAAGGAGGACACAAATGGGACACAATCGGACAATTTTGAGGTGTGCTCGCGCATTCATGTATCTCGGCGCCATCGCCACACTGTTTACTGCGACGTCGGGCCGGCTTTATGCAATTCTGCCGCCGGGCCCCACCGTGAGCCATGTATTCAACCCGTCGACCGTCAACATCCGCCAGACGTCGGTCGTGACGTTTACAATTTCCAACCCGGCGCCGATCGACATTACCGGCGTGTCATTCACCGACTCGTTGCCCTCGGCCACGGGAGCCGGTCCGTTTCACATGCTGGTGGAAGCAGTCAGTAATTTGCAGGGATCGTGCGGCGGCACCGTGACCGCTGTGGGCGGCAGCAATATGATCAGCTTGACCGGCGGAAGCATTCCGGCAAACGGCTCCTGCAGCTTTTCATTGCATGTCAATGCGCAATATCCGAACTCGACCCCGAGCTTTGTCGGGGTCAGCCTGGACAACACACCCGGGGCCGCAACATCGGACCAGAGTATAGCGAATCAAACGCTGGCCGGCGCCACCCCTGCCACACAGACGCTTACGGTGAGCGGCTTCGAACTCGGTATTGTCGACAAGGGTTTCAATCCGGCGACGGTTCAAGTGGCCCACACCACGACGTTGACCTTCAACGTGTACGGGACATACGTCATCGTTCAGACATTGTCGGGCGCCGCTTTCACCGACACCCTGCCGGCCGGCCTGGTGGTCGCAAATCCTCCCAATATCCAGAACTCAGGTACCGCGCCAGGTTGTGGCTTTTATGGCGGGATGGTAAGCGCCACGGCAGGCATGTCGACGATTTCGCTGTCGGGCGCCTCATTGCCACTCGGCCCCGATTCGAACTGTACCTTTTCAGTGGACGTAACCCCGACGGGTCCGCTGAACCCGGCAAACATGCCGGCGTCGATCACGAACACGGTCACCGACATGACGAGCACCAACCCGAACATCTCGGATACGTCGCAAATGGCCACCGCCACTCTGATTGTGACGCCAGGCCCGTTGGCGCCGACCATCACGAAGTCTTTCAGTCCGAATATGGTCCCGCTGAACGGCGCCAGCACGTTGTCATTCACCATCACCAATCCGAACATCAGCACCAGCCTGAGCGCGATTGGATTTACCGATACATTCCCGAGCGGGCTCGCGCTCACCTCCTCCACCGTAACGGGGTCGTGCGGCGGGGGAACGATTACAGCCAATACTTCCGTTAATCCAAATACTGTGACGTTGGCCACGACAACCCTTGCCGCCGGGACGAGCTGCACGTTCTCGGTCAATGTGAAGGTAACGGGTACGGGAACCATCACCAACACAACGGGGGCGATCAGCGCGTTCGAAAGCGGTCCCGGATCCACCGCCTCGGCGAGTATCAGCACCACCGGCGGCACCCTCACGGTAGATTCGCAAGGCCATGTCCTGGTAGCCCTGGCCGGTTCCAACACGGTCCAGGTCTATGACAATAAAAACGGCACGCTGGTCGCGGATGCGGCTCACCCCTCCTTGAATCCCGGGATCTTCGGAGCGTTCGGCGGTCCTGGCGGTATTGCGGTCGATTCCAAGGACAACATCTTTGTTTCCGACACCGGACATAACCGCATCGTCGCCTTCAATAGCATCGTCAACGGCGCGGCGCCGCAAACCCAGATCACTATGGGGGCCGGTGTAGCCTTCAATCAGCCCGGCAACCTGGCGGTCGATTCCACAGACCACCTTTTGGCGCTGGATGCCGGCAACCATCGCATCGTGTTGCTCACCATCAACCATAGCGGCAATAATGTTTCGGGCTTCACGCAAGCCGGCACCATCGGTCCCAGCGTTGGGATTTTAGGACAATTCAATCTTCCGCTCGATGTCGCCGTGGATTCCGTGGACCACATCCTGGTGGCCGACAGCGGCAATCATCGCATCGCCGTGTTCAAGAGCGTGGCTCAAGGTTTTAGCCCTCTCATGCAAATCGGCCCCGGCGTCGGTGTGCTCGGCCAACTCTCCAATCCCACCGGAGTGGCGGCCAACCTGAAAGATCCCACTTCTACCAACAAGGACGAGATCGTGATCGTAGACAGCGGGGCCGCTACCCCCCGAATCGTGATCTTAGCCAGCATTGCGCAAGGAAATAGTGCGCGCGGTCAGATTGTATCCAGCGCGCAGAATGGGCAACTGACTGGAATTCTCGGTGGGCTCAGAACGGGACTGAACGGGAACATTCTATTGCTGGAGCCATCGAGCAGCCGTCTGGCGGAATTTTCCGACACCGGCACCAGCTTCCTGTTCTCGATTCCGATCACATTTTAAAAACTCGAAGCCAGCCTTTTTGCAAGATCATGAAGCCGGACCAACCCAGGTTCGGCTTCATGCATTTCCGCCCTCCTGCTTACCTTCTCCGAGTGGATCGATTGCTTAGCATTAAATCCTGGAGTATTATCAGGTTACAAGTCTTAGAAAACTGCTCCAGCAGAGCCGCTGGGAAAAAGTAGCTCTGCATCCCTACAACGCGCCCGCCTTGCAGTGAATACGCTTTCAAGATTTGCGCACATAAGGCTAATACACAGCAGGAGGAATTTCGATTCCGATGAAGAAAGTCCTTGCGATACTCGCGCTTGTCTGCGCATCAGCTCTGGCCGACGACACCATCTCGATTGCGAAGGCGTTCAGTCCCAATTTGATTCAAGTGAATCAGACCACCACCCTGACATTTACGATTACGGTGGGGGGGCCGGATACTTTGAACGCTACCTTTTCAGATAACCTGCCCAGCGGGTTGGTATTTGTTTTTAATGCCAATCAGAATCCCGTTTCGGTCTGTGGGGGAACGGGCCAGATCACCTACACCACGAACAGCGTGAGTATGACACTGCCGGCGGCCGTCGTTCCCGGGTCGCCGTGTATGATCTCGACCACGGTCCAGGCCCAGCAAACCGGGATTTTCATCAATACGACAAGCCAGGTCTCTGGGATTGTGTGTCTCGATTCCTGTACGACGGTCACGGGGACCCCGGCTTCCGACACACTTACAGTGCCCGCTCCCCCGGCGCCTCCGACACTGACGAAGAGCTTCGGTGCATCACACATTACAGTAAATGCCACGGCGTCCCTGACCTTTACCGTGGGTAACCCTAATGCTGTGACGTTATCCCAAGTCGCATTCAACGATACCTTACCAACGGGCTTGATCATCGCAACACCCAATGGGTTGTCAACGACGTGCTCGGGTACCGCCACCGCAAATGCCGGAAGCAACGTCATCAGCTTGAGCGGAAGTAGTCTTGCCGTGAGTCCCGCAACGTGCTCCGTTTCGGTGAACGTTGCCGGCACAACGGCGGGACCGAAGAACAATACATCCGATCCGGCCAGCGCCCTGGAAAGCGGGACAGGAAGTGTGGGCACCGGAAGCGTAGCCACCGCGACTCTTCAGGTGGTTGGGCCGCCTACCATCACGAAATCGTTCATGCCTTCTGTTATTCCCTTGAACGGGACGACCAAACTAAGCTTTACTCTCACCAACCCGACACCAAACGCAATCCCTCTCAACTCAGTGGCGTTCAGCGATACGCTGCCGGCAGGATTGGTTATTGCGACACCAAATGGCCTGACAGGGAGTTGTGGCGGGACGATCACGGCAACTGAGGCAACCAATCTGATCAGTCTCGCGACAGCAACTCTCGCCGCGAACTCATCGTGCACCTTCTCGGTGAATGTCGTGGCAACTGCCTCAGGAAGTTTCGTCAACACCACTGGAAATGTTTCGTCCGATGAAGGCGGCACGGGAGGCTCGGCCTCAGCCACTGTCAGTACCAGCGTCGGCGCCGTCACGGTAGATTCGCAAGGCCACGTTTTGATGGCTTTGACTAAATCCGGCAAGGTCCTGGTCTTCGATAATAAGGGCGGTTCGCTGACACCGGATTCTGCCCACCCCTTCCTGAATCCCGGCATGTTTGGAAGCATCAGCAATCCCACTGGTGTTGCTGTCGACTCCAAAGACAACATCTTCGTTTCCGATACGGCTCACAACCGTATTATTGTTTTCACCAGCATTGTCGCCGGCGCGGCGCCGGTCAATCAGATCACTGTGGGAGCGGGTGTGGCACTCAATCAGCCCGGCAACCTGGCGGTGGACTCGGCCGATCACCTGGCAGCGCTGGACGCCGGCAATAACCGCATTGTGTTGCTCACCATCCTCCATGCAGCCAACAACACGGTTTCCGGCTTCATGCAACTCGGACAGATCGGTCCTACGGTTGGGATTCTTGGCCAATTCAATGCGCCGCTCGATGTAGCCGTGGATTCTCAAGACCACATCTTAGTGGCCGACAGCGGTAACCATCGCATCGCCGTGTTCAAGAGCATTGTTCAAGGCGCCAGTCCGCTCATGCAAATCGGTCCCTCCCTCGGCGGTATGCTGGGCCAGCTTTCCAATCCCACCGGGGTTGCGGCCAATTTGAAGGATCCCAATCCTACGAACAAGGATGGGATCGCGATCATGGATACCAGCGCGACAAGTCCACGGGTCGTCCTCCTCGCCAGTATTGCGCAAGGGAACGGCGCCCGTAGCCAGATCGCATCCAGCGCTCAGAACGGGCAACTGAACGGCAGCGTAGGTGGGCTCAGGACCGCTCTGAATGGCAACATTCTGTTGCTGGAACCCGGCAGCAGCCGTTTGGCGGAATTCTCCGATATCGGCACGTTCCTGTTCTCGGTTCCTCTGACGTTCTAGCCGCAGGCTCTTTCTTCGCGGCATTTGAAGCCGGCCTCCCGCTCTCCGGGGGGCCGGCTTTTTTGCCATATTTAACGCTTTCGTTATTGCGTTCTTTCCTTCTTTCTTCTATACTGCTCCCAATGGCCCTCTTCGCCGGCATCGTCTCCCAGAAAGGAGGCGTGGGCAAAAGCAGCCTGGCCCGCCTCATCGCCCGTGAATACGCCGCCGCGGGTTGGTCGGTCAAAATCGCCGACCTCGACCTCTCGCAAGGCACCAGCTTCCACTGGCAAGCCCGGCGCCTGCAAAACGCCATCGAACCCGCCGTTCCAGTGGAGCGTTTCGGCAGCGTCGAAGCGGTGCTCAAGATCGGCGACCACTACGACCTGGTTATCCTCGACGGCGCGCCGCACTCCACCGCCACTACGCTTCGTATCGCCCAGGTCTCGGAGTTGGTGCTGCTGCCGACCGGCCTCGCTCTCGACGACCTGGAACCCGCCGTCTTGCTGGCGCACGAACTCGTCAAGAAAGGCGTCGACCGCGACAAGCTCGCTTTCTGCCTCTGCCGGGTCGGCGACAGCGACCTCGAGATCTCCGAAGCACGCGATTATCTGGCGCGGGCCGGCTACCAGATCCTGCCCGGCTCCATCCCGGAAAAGATCGCTTACCGCCGTGCCAGCGACGAAGGCAAGGCGTTGACGGAAACCCGTTTCCCGTCTCTTAACCAGCGCAGTGACGAGCTGGCGCAGAGCATTATCGATTTTATTTCGCCGCGAAAGGTGCTTTTGGATGGCCAAAATACCACCTCCCGCGCCTCGTAAAGGGGCTCCGCCGAAAGAGGCGGAAGCGGTTTTTGCGAACCTCGAAAAGAGCGATCCAAACGCCTTAAAACCGCTCAATTTCAAAGTCCCGGCCGACTTCCACCGGGAGTTCAAGACCTATGCCGCCGCGCGCTCCATCTCGATGGTCGACCTGCTGCGCCGCGGCTTCGATCTGGTGAAGAAGGAGTACGGTAGTTAAAGAACGATTTCTGGAATTCGTTACCAATGCCGATCCGTCCCGAGCTGCGCTGCTTCTACCGCCGGGATTGGTATGTCTTGCGGCGCAGCCTGCTGGCGGCGCATGGGCCGGTTTGCGACAACTGCCGGCGCCCACACCCCGGCCTGAACCTCGCGCACCTCTCCCATGACCCGCGCGATCGCTACCACCTGGCGCTGCTGTGCCCCTCTTGCCATATGTGCAACGACACCCCGCAGCGCATCGCCATCACACGGCGCACTCGCGCCCGCCGTTGTGGCCAGCTGTGGCTTTCTGCCGAACTCGAGTGGGCCCCCGAGCCTCTCTGGCGCTGGCCCGACCTGGCGCGGCAGCTCAATCTGTTTTGAGCCGGGCGCAAAACCCGTCAAAGTCGCGCGCTGCCGCCTGGGATAACAGGAAAAGGCGCTCGAGCAGCTCTTCCACGCTCTCGAAACCGATCGTGAGCCGGCCGGGTTCGAGCTGGATGCCCGAAGGCAGTTCCGCGGCAGAAGCCTTCACATCCACGACCCGGATCCGTACTGCGCTGAGTTCGTCGGTAAGTCGGCGGCGCCGCTGCACCTCGGCCTGGACGTCCGCGCCGTTCGCAAGCCGTTTCAGTTTCCGGAGCAGGGCAGTGCGCTCGATCAGGGACGTACGGCCACTCTGAAAACCTCCCCACGTCCGCATCAGTTTCTGCGCCTGACGGCGGCGTAACGCAAAGAGGCTCTCGATCGAGGAACGGTCGAGCACCGGCGCCGTGATGCCATTCAAGGCCTGAATTATTCCCGGAAGTCTATGCAGCCATTGAGCATGGGAAGGCACACGCCAAATCCTCCGCTTCCTTACATTTAGTGCGCATATGCGCACTATGTGCATATTATAATGCTTGTTATAAAATGCATCGCGTGCCTTCCAGGCAGTTTTTGGCTTTTTTCGGGCCTCTGGAGGGCCTGAGGATGCGGGATGGCCCTCCAGCCTCATCGCAGGCCGCCGGAAGGCTCTGAAGGGCTAAAAACGCCAGGAATGGCCATTCCAAAAACAATCAGGGGCAACAGCGAGGTGATCGCCATTGCCCCTGTGTCTCGTAGGGTGGTTTGAAGGCGCTTCGCTCTGGCAAGCTGGCGGCGTTCGAGACCCTCCGAGTTTCTCGTGAAGCTCGTTAGGACGAGCGTTTGCGGCGCAGCAGCGCCAGCCCGCTTAGCCCTGCCCCGATCAAGCCCATCGTTGCGGGCTCGGGCACGCCACCACCACCGCCGCCGGGGACCACGATCGGTCCTACCACCTGGTCGGTGAGGCCCGATTGGCTATCGACGTTCTTCGTCGATTGGCTGGTAAACGTACTGGGCACCAGATTCGAATCCGTGGAATTGATCAGGAAACCCGTGAAATGCTGGTCAACCCCATTGCCGTCAACCACCGGTCCGGTGTAGAAGAACGTGACGTTCACCAGACTCGGGTTGTCAAAAACCGAGCCGTTGATGGTGGAGGGTGTGATGCCGACGAGCTGGTCGGTGAATCCCCAGCCTGTGGGCGCATTCGGCGCCAGGCCGGCGCTTTGAAAACCGCCGACGTCGTAAATCGTGAAGAACGTCCCGGGAGGGTTGCACTGAACGGCGGTACTGCCGGGGCCCGGACAGGTGGCGCCGTTCGTTGCGGCCGGATCCAGCCGCTCGTCACCGCTCAGGGTGACGCCATAAGTGTAAGTAAATGGGCTGCTTCCTGTAGGACCACCATCCAGGGTGGCAATTAGTGAGGCGTGTGCCGCTGTGGTCAGGCACGCCGTCGTGAACGCTACTGCTAGAAACTGTCTCATCTCTGCTCCTTCAAAAGCCGCTTGCCAGCCAATCCAGTATGGGGAGCTCAAAGTCAAGCAGGCAGATTACGGCGGTACTTGGCCGTACTAGAGCGTAGTTTGGGGAGACCGAGCGTTGTTTGGGGAGACCCGAGCATGGTTCGAGGAGACCGAGCGTTGTTTGGGGAGACCGCTAATGTAACGTGGCATACGTTAAAAAGGGTGAAAAAGGCCGAGCGTTGTTTGGGGAGACCCGGAGCGTTGTTTGGGGAGACCGAGCGTTGTTTGGGGAGACCCGGAGCGTTGTTTGGGGAGACCCGGAGCGTTGTTTGGGGAGACCCGGAGCGTTGTTTGGGGAGACCCGGAGCGTTGTTTGGGGAGACCCGAAACTGTGGAAAATTCTCGTAAGCTGCTTTGTTTCAATAGCTTCTGGACAGGCCGATTTTCCTATACAGTAAACCTACAGATAATACTACAAGAACAACAACAGCAACAGTGAACCCTTGCTGCTGCTGTTAAACCCGCTTACGATAGGGGGAATCCGTGAGCAAAGACAAACCTTCCGACCCACCCCAGGGGGAGAACCTACCCCTAAACCGCATACGGGTAGAAACGGCTCTGTCCCGCTTCCCAATTCACCGCCTGGCCAAAAAAGGCAATATCGCGATTGACGTCCACCGGCTTACCGAGCAGGGCGATGCCGACTTCAAGTGGGAGGTCACCTACAACGTCAAGCATGGCCAGCCAGGCCCCCTGGCCTACAAACTCGACACCCTGATCGTCAACCGGCGGCTCGACGAGCTGGGACGGCCGCTGCCGGAGCTGGTCAAACTCGGCACTTTGAGCGAGATTTGTCGCGACCTGGGCTGCCGTGATACCGGCCCCAATATCGCCGACATCAAGCAGGCCTTCCTCCAGAACGCCAGTGTCTTCATCAACGCCAAAATCCGCTACAAGACCAAAACCGGCAAAGAACGCTGGGCCGAAATTGGGTATAGCCGCTACTCGGTGATCTTCACGGGCGAAACCCTTCCGGATGGCCACACGGCCGACGCCGTGTATATTTACCTGAACCGGCCATATCGCGATCTGCTGAACCAGATCGAGATGCGCCCTCTCGACTACGACTACCTCATGCTGCTGGCGCCCGGACCTCAGCGCTTCTACGAGTTGCTGAGTTTCCAGGTCTATGGCGCTCTGGCCGGGGACCGCCCGCGCGCCCGGATGCTTTACTCCGACTACTGCAAGTACGCTCCCCAGATGCGCTGCCCCGACTTCCGGCACATGAAAAAACAGATGTACAAAATACATCTGCCGCACCGTAAATCCGGGTACATTTCCGACGTAGAATACGAAGAAATAAAGACAGAAAGCGGCTTGGTTGACTGGGAAATGCTCTATACACCAGGCCCGAAAGCCAGGGCTGAATTTCTGGCATTTACAAACCGCCAGATCCGGCAGGCTGCCGCCGAGCTCCCCGCCGCTGAACAGCCCGTGTTGGACCTCCTGGCTGGTTTGCCTCCCGAAACCCCGCTTTTAACCGAGTTGACTCACCGCGGCGTGAGCCAGAAGAAAGCGCGGGAGCTTCTCGCAAACCTCAAACCTGGCCAGGAGGTCATGGATCAGGTCGAATACGTGGATTGGCTCGTGGCCAAGGACAGACATGGTAAGTTCGACAACCCGCCAGGGATGTATGTCCTTTATATCCGCGATAACATCCAGCCGCCGGAGAACTTCGTCAGCAGCCGCAAGCAGCGGCTTCAGGAAGCTGCCCATCAGACGCAAAACTCCGATCGTGCCCGCCGCGCGCAGCTTGAAATTGCATACGAAGAGTTTCAACATGAGGCCGTCAACAGGTACATTGCTGACCTGGCGCCGGAAAACTTGCAGAAAATGGTTACGGCAGCCAAACAGCAGCTCAGAAATACCTATGGAAAGATGACCGAATCGCAACTGGACGCTTTAACCACAACCTGGGTGCGAGCCGACCTTCGCAATAGCGGAAGGGTGCCGCTGATCACGTTCGCGGAATTCTGCGCTCAGAATTCCGGTAAGTAAATTACTAGTACCGCGGTATAGACCAACGCCCTGGGTGTACTAGACGCAATCCAACTTCCGTTTCATTCTCACAACAGCGAATAACAGCAATGCTAGCGTATGCGAATCTCAATGTCGCTGAAGAGTATTGCTCTCTGCCTCGCAGCCCCTCTTTGCTGTGTGATCGCAAGTGCTGACACCATTTCATTTGCAAGTCTTGGCACTGCCGCTGATCCCAACGAAAGTGTGACTCTAGCCCCCGGAACTCCCGGATCCGGCGGAGTTCTGCTGTGCCCTGGTAGCACCCCCTGTACTGCTAATGCCCTTGCAATTGACCAGCATCCATTCTGGGCGTCGCCGCTTGCGGGTTCCAGTTGGATTTCTTACGGCATTACGGGAAACCCAGCCGATCCAGGGTATTTCGTCGTCCCCAACGGCGACGTCGAGACATTCACGGAAACGTTCTTTGTCACGGGTACGCCGAGTTCTGGCTCTGTCCAGGTAATGTCGGACGACTCCACGTCTGTCTCGCTTAACGGTGTGCTTTTGATGGCCGAGGCGAGCCAGGTCGGAAACAAGTATACGGTTTGCTCCGACTTCCCCATTACCTGTACAACACCGACGACGGTAGATCTCAGCTCCGCATTAAAGCCCGGGTTGAACGTTCTGACGTTCGGGTTGGCTCAAAGAAACGCGGTTTCCTATGGCCTGGATTTCGTCGGCACTGTGAATTCGGGACCCGGCCCCGGTGGCGTTCCTGAACCAGCTTCCATGCTTCTGCTCGGCGGCGGCCTGATGGGATTGGGTGTTGCCAAACGCCGTAAGGCTCGGCAATAACTCGTTCTACAAAATCGTAAGAATCACTGGCCTCGCGATCACTCCTGGAGCATCTGCGAACCACTGGCCTCCTCGAGGCGAAGTGGAGAACCAGCATACTCCTTCGTGAACCATGTCCAGCTTGAGGCAAAACGTACCTCCCAAGCCAGGATCCGGAACTGTGAATTCCAGAACAGCGGATCCTCCCGGCTGCAGGCGGCGTGGTAACGATGCCCGAATAAAATCCAATTTCAAAACCCCATGATCCGAATCCAGTAACTGAACCCCCAGGTTTGTCGCGTCCGCGCCGGTGTTGTTCCACTCATATCGCCCCGTGTTAACCACCTCAGCCGAGATACGAATCGCTCCACCCTTGCTCACATGGTTGTCATAACGAAGCACGCGGATGATCGCATTGTGCTCGGGAACATCGTATTCATAAAGAGCTTCCGGATAGGACTGGAACGCGGCATCACTCTTAAGCCCTTTGTAGAAGATGTTCTGATTGCGTAGCGTCAGGTCGTCGTTGAGTTCCGCCAGGGCCCGCCGCGCGATCGACAGGTCGCTATGGATGGGATAAACGTCGTAAGTGGTGATCTGCTCGGTAGCAAAACCGCTGCTTTCCCCCAGGAGTCGAAGTTCGTGGGGAGCATATTCCCGATTGTGCCGGCCATACGGTCCATAAGGAGAATAAGGCCCAAAACTATAGGGCGACCGATTGAGAAGAGAGAACAGAACTCCTTCTAATCTGGCGACGTTGGGGGTGGTCACAACGAAGTGTCCCTGCGGCTTGAGAACCCGGTGGCACTCCCGGAACATAAAGCAGGGATCCCACAAAAGATGCTCGAGAATTTCCATTGACAGCACCAGGTCAAAAGAAGCCGTATCCAGAGGCCATATGTCGCGCTCCGCATTGAACCGGCACGTCTCCAACGAGACGTTCCGAAAGCGGGGATCTTTCGAGCGCAGTTCGACGCGGCCGTTCTGAAGGAAGGAATCGAAGTACCGGACGGACACGCCGTCGCTGTTATAGGCGATCGCAATTTCCGACCCCGGAAAGCGATCCGCCAACATTGCCGTAAACGCGAAAGGCGGCGCCGCTCCCAACTCCAAAATCTTAAGCGGGTGAGTCAGACTCAGGAAAGAAAGGGTCGTCCGATAGCGTAGGTAGTGCGTTTCCAGATAGGTAGTGTTCGAGGTCCCGGTTTCTTCGAGACACCCATATGCATCGAACAGGGCCCGATCGCGATCACCGAAAATCACACATCATCCGCGCGTTTTAAAAACGTCCTACATACTCAGGACTCGTTATGAACCCGTTGAGAACGACTTGGGGCGGAGAACCTGCGTTCAACTGATTCCACCAGAACGCCATTCCGTTAGGGTCTGTTGATCTTCTGAGAAATCCTAAGTACAACAGCGTGGCCAGGGCTCTGTTGTTGATCTTAGTGATGTAATCGCTGCTCGTTACTATCGCAAGGAGTACTTGTGCTTGATTTATCGTTCCCGCATTCAGTTGCATCGTGTAATTTGATACCCACGCCGGGTCCGGATCCTTGCCGAACATGTTCTGATAGGAACGTTGTACAAACCCCTGGTTATCCAGGGCGCCGTAGATAATTCGAAACTCTGTAAATTGCGTGAGCTGCTGCACTACCTGCAATTGTGTTAGTCCCTGCGCCATAGCGTTCCGGTAATACTGCCAGCCCGCAAAATCGGGGTCCCGCCCCAAAACGCCAACGTAACTTGCGATCAGGAAAAATCCCCGCGTCTGGAACTCCGGACTCATGAAAAAGTTGTATGCCACCTGGGTCCGAGTCATATCACCCGCGATCAGATGTCCCAGCCAAAAGCTGAGGCCATTCGGATCGGGTTCGCGTCCCAAAATATCCCGATACAGGTTCGCAATGAAAACAGTATTGTCGGTAATGCGGCTATCGGCCAAGCCCGCCTGAGTCAGCGTCACGATTGCCCCATTAACCGTGAGAGTTCCCATCCGCATGGCGCCTGGATTGACTCCCACGCTATAGATCAGGAATCCGTTTCCGTTTCCGGAACCACCATTCTCTATGGTGATCCAGGGAGAAAAACTGATTGCCTGCCAAGTACAGTTCGATGTCGGAGTGGACACGCTGATCGTGCCGCTGCCCCCGTTGGCGATGGTGTCCAATTGTTGGCCGGCGCCACCATTAGCTACTAATCCGAAGCTGGTGGGAGCCACGGATACGAGGCAAGACTGCGCCCATACCGGGATCCCGACTGCGATCAACGCACACAACCGGATTGTAGGGAGTATGAGCAAACGCATACCATACCTCCTGTTTCTGTCGCGTTAGTCTCTTTGGAACATTAGTAGTATATATTGTTTTAGAAGTCGTGTACACAGCGCGTGAGAATTGAGGTTGGACGGCTTCGGCGAAATGTCTTTGAAGCGCGTCTCTAAGTAGAAGGAAACTCGATTCGGATGGGTCTGAAGAACTTTACTCGATGTCTGGCCGCCGGTTGCGCCGCAATCCTGTTATGGCACGCCGCGGCGGCTTCTTCCGAGGGCATCGAAACCATTAAGAGCACCCTCGCTAAGTTGTGGGAATATCAGGCCGAAAACGGAAAAGACCGCGGCTGGAAGCTCTCCTTCGGCTTTCCGGAGCTGGCCGTCAATGAGTACATCAAGTACCTGATCGCCACCAACGCCCGTCCGGGAGTTAAAGAGGCGGAAGTGCACTTCGCCGGTAATAACGTCGTCGACCTGACCTGCACCATCGACCTGGACCAGGTGCGGTTGTGGGATCCCAAGGCCATCCCGGAGGATTCGCCATTGCGCGCCCGCGGTACCTTGAAGGTCAATTCCAAAATCGACGTCAAGGTCACCGATAGCCTGGCGACGTTCTCGGTGGTCTCAGCCAAAGAAGTGGGCGGCGACACCCCCATGCCGGTGATCGCGACCCTGTTCCGCGTGGTTGCCTTGCATCAACCGGAGCACTTCGATATCGACAAACCGATCCGCCTGCCGTTCCCCATCAAGCAGGTGAAAATCGGCAGCGGCTCCGTCAGCGCCGAGACGCCGTAACTAAACCTTCCTCCCAATCACCGCGTAATCCTGCGGCCCATAGAAGTATTCATTGAACCGCTGCACCACCGGGCTACCGTCTTCGTTCGGCACCAGGTTGCAGGGATCGCACGGATTCAGCGGCAGCACTTCCACCTGGCAGAGGCCTCGCGATTCCACCAGAAAGCGCAGCGTCTCACTCGGAATCGGATTGCGGTGGGTGGGGTCAAAATAAAAATTTCGCGATCCGACCAGGAGATTATTCGGGTTTGGCGTTTCGAAAATCGCGACGCCGCCAGGCTGGAGTATGCGGGTCACGTCGTCCAGAAGCTGGATAAGCTTCCGGAACGGCACATGCTCCACCATGTGGAACACCGTCACAGCGCCGAGGGAAGCATCCGGGACACGGCCAAGGTATTCGAGAGCGTCGGCCTCTTCGACTTCCAAACCATGCTCGCGGCACTCTTGCACCATGAAGCGGTTCCAATCCACTCCGCGCGCCGGGATTTCTTCGTGCCGCAGCAACTCCAGCCACTCGCCCCGGCCGCAGCCAACGTCAAGCACGCTTCCGGCGCCCTGAAGGTACGGCAGGTAGATTCGCAGGCGCTCCTGGATCTCATCGCGCGTGCCGCGGAGCTCGTCCTCAAAGGAGATGTATAACGAGTCGAGGTCGTGCGAGAGCTCTGTCTCAAAAATTTCCGGCGCCGGCGTGGCTTTACGCGTCTCTTCCAGGAATCGCGACACGCGCCGCGACTGTCCCAAAACCTCGCGCCGCAGCGATTGCCTGGCGAGGCCTTCTTTGCGCTGTGCGGAAGCGCTGTCTTCGCGCAGCGATGCCAACCGTTCCTCCAAGCCGCGAATGTCTCCGAGCAGGTGCTCCCGCAGTTCGGGCAGCCGGCCTTCAAAGGCGTAAAGCTGCTCCTGCTGGCCCTGCAGATCGCGGAGAAGGTTCTGCTCAATGGCGCGGAGGAACTTCTGCTCCTGCTGCAGGGTCTTCTCCAGCTCGGCGGCGCGGCGGCGCTCCTGCTCGAGCTCCTCGCGCTGGTTTTTCAGGAGACCGTCCGCCTCGAGCATGCGCTTCTCGAACGACTCCGCAGTCTGCTCGATGCTCTGCAGCGTGCCCTCCATGACCTGCGTAAACCCATCCAGCACGTATTGCAGCGGCGGCGTGTACCAGAACAGCATCCGGCGCACGATGGAGACCAGAAAAGCGCCCATGCCGGCGCGCAGGGTGGGCGGGCGCGGCGGCGGCTGGCCGATTTTGCGGCAATCCTCGCGCAGCAGCAGCAAACGGCTCCGCAGGTTCGACAAGTCGGCGAATTCTTTGGGCATCTCCGGAACATCCCGGCTCGCGCCGTCGGATTGATTCAGCTTCCGAAGGATGCGCTCGCGGATCTCGAGCGGCGTCAAGTGGAGGCTGGACACGGGATCACGTACTATCTTACTGGAACAACCCCTGGAATTCGGGACTGCCGATGAATCCTTCACCGGGTTGTCCGGTGCCCAGGATCGTAATCCGGGTCGCGGGAGAATTGAAGTAAATTTCGCTGCTGCCCTGGTTTGCAACCCCCACCCAGAAATTGAAGCCCGCCTGGTCGGGAGTTCGGCTCAGGATCAGGAAATACAGCATCTGAATGTACAGCGGGTTGGTGTTATTCCGGAATTCCTGACTTGCAGTCAGGGTCTGGAAAAGCGTGTAGGGGGGCTGGTTCACGCCGATGTTCATTTCCGCGGTTGTGGGAGCACGGCCCAACAGGCTGAGGTACATGCTGACGGTCACAGCGGCGGAGTTGGACGATGTTCCGAGCAGCGTGTTGAACATCTGCTGCGCTGCCTGCGAATTGCTACGAATGCCGGCCAGGGCGGTGAAGTACTCAGTGAACGACGGCAGGCGGCCCAGCGCGCCCTGGTAGATCGTCACAGCCTGGAAATCGGACCCCTGGGCCTCGGTACTGATCAGGAAGCTATCGGCCATCTGCCCAAGGCCTGCCGTGCCCTGACCCGTCCAGAAGTTGAACCCGGCGGCATCCGGTTCGCGGCCGAGGAGTTGCTGATACAAAGCGACCACCTGGCGAATCAACAGCGGCTGCGAAGAGAGGGCTTCGGTCACGGTGAACATGGCGGGAGAAACCCCGGAACCCGCCACCGTTATGGTCGCTGTGCGGGCCGAGCTATGCGGATTGCTGAGAGCCTGGAACGAAATGGTGGCCGGCGCGGATCCGCTGCCGCTCGCCCCCGAAGAAATAGTGAGCCAGGACGTGTCTGAGGAAGTCGCGGTCCATGAACCGGCGCAAGCTGCGCCAGGGGTCAAGGTGAAGCTCTGGGCGACAGAGGGAATGAAGCCGCCAGTCGAGGTTCCGGTTGAGCTCAGAGCCATGGAAGGGGAGCTGAGCGAGAATGAACAGGCCGCCGGCGGCGCGATGGTTGTGGGGTCTGAAGCGGTAGCGCCTCCCGTGATGCTGGCTTGATTGACGACTTGCGCGGGGGCATTGGCGGCAACGTTGACGGACACGGAGATGGACGGCCAGCTCGAGCCGGCAGCGAGAGTATCGCTGCGAGTGCAGGTGGCGGCGGTGCAGGTCCAGCCCTGGCCGGACATGGAGACGAGGGTTAAGCCGGCCGGAAGGTTTTCAGTGACGGTGACAGAGCCGGAAGAAGGACCGGGGCCGGAATTGCTGACCAGGAGGGTGTAAAGAGCGGCGGACTGGCCTTGCGTGAAAGAGCCGGAGTGCGACTTGGTGATATTCAGGCCGGGCAAAAGCGGCGTGATGGTTG
>Ga0209168_10000604_pt1 | contig 32954 bp, 30 predicted proteins | sample Coa_R1_FD_187156 | JGI IMG/M metagenome (GOLD analysis project Ga0209168, IMG submission 187156) | Surface soil microbial communities from Centralia Pennsylvania, which are recovering from an underground coalmine fire - Coalmine... | ecosystem: Environmental > Terrestrial > Soil > Unclassified ...
ATTTCGGACAGGGGGTGTACAGCTCATTTCGTCCACCGCTCGGACCGAATGACGAGTCGCTGGTGATCGACGGAATAGCGCCGGGGCGCTACTGGATCCGACTGCACTCTGCCCGTGGTTACATTGCGGCCGCGACCATGGGCTCAACTGACGTGCTGCATCAGCCTGTGGCGATTGGGACCGGTTCCACTGCGTCGGTCGATGTGGTCTTGCGAGATGACTATGCCACCATCGATGGCAGCGTGTCAGGCGTGGGGCCCGCACCTCTGACAGTGGGCCCGTGGACTGCGCTCGCGTGGATCTCTTGCGTCCCATTGCCTGACAGTCCGGGGGAATTTCAACAGGTTCCAATCCAATCTGATGGAAAATTCGATTTCACCTTGCCGCCGGGCAGCTATCGCGTTTTAGCGTTTCAACTTCAGCATCCTAATCTCCCGTATCGCGATCCCGAAGCCATGCGGGCTTTCGAAAACAAAGGACAAGTGATCCACGTGGAAGGCAATCAGAAAGTGAGCCTCCAGTTGCAGTTGATTCCTGGGGATGAGTAGCGGAAGAACCCGTATGCGATTTCGATCACGGATGAATTGGTTGGCGCTCGTTACTGCTCTTGCGATCTTGCCTTCTATCGCCTTGGCACAGAGTGCCACTCTTGCGAGACGAAGCTCCACGACTCCTTTTCGAGTAGCCGGAACCGTGGTCAGCAAGACGGACGGGCATCCGCTCGCGGGCGCTCGTGTCTCCCTCGTGAGCGTAAAGAATCCGCAGCAACAGGAAGCCATCGTTACTGGGGACGACGGCAAGTTCGGATTTACGAGTGTAGCCGCTGGAAAATATTCCTTGAATGGAGTGCGCCGCGGATTCATCTCTGCCGGCTACGATCAGCATGATCAATACGCGAGTGCCATCGTGACAGGCGCCGCAGTCGATACGGAAAATCTTGTGCTGAAACTTGCACCGCATGCGGTCGTCTCGGGCCGAGTGTTGGACGAAAGCGGCGAACCGGTTCGCCATGCACGCCTCACTCTCTATACCGACAGTCACCTCGATGGAGAGCACCGCATTCTTCCTTCGCACAACGGGCAAACCGACGATCTTGGCGCGTATGAAATGGCTTCGCTGAACCCGGGCACCTATTATTTGTCGGTGGACGCCCAGCCCTGGTACGCGGTCCACCCCGATCGGGATGCATCTCAATCGCAGGCTATGGTCGAACCGGGACTGGATGTAGCCTACCCAATCACGTACTACCCGGATGTGAGCGACCCGGATAGTGCCACGCCAATTTCGATTCGCGGCGGCGAGCATCTACAGGTTGATCTCCACCTCAGTCCCGTTCCATCACTGCGGGTCATCATTCACGTGCCGGAGGCTCGGTCGCATCAATTTCCCTTTCCGCAGTTGGACCAAACGGCATTTGGCGATTCCGTGCCTAGTCTAAACACTGGCGCACGTATGATTTCACCCGGAACCTGGGAGATCAGCGGCATTGCTGCTGGACACTACAACATTCGCCTCATGGGGGCTTCGACGGGGACGGAGATCAGAGGACTCGATGTCAGCAGCAGTCAGGAACTTGACGCCTCGGCGGGTGAGGCCTTGTGCACCCTGAAAGCGTCGGTGACGCTTCCTGAGTCCGTCAACTCCACACAGTTCTTTATTGGACTGCGTTCGAAAAATCGCACCTTTCCCGGTATGGTGCAATCTGATTCCAAGGGACAGTTCAATTTCGAAAACATTCCGGCCGGACACTATGAAGTTATGGTCGGAGGTGCAGGTAGGGCATACTCCATCGCGCAAATTTCAGCCGAAGGGGCCGAGGTTTCTGGCCATTCGATCACACTTGCTCCGGGAGCATCCGTGTCGTTATCCGTTACGACAGCGCTCGGCAGCGCCGAAGTGCAAGGCATAGCAAAGCAAGGAGGCAAGGGATTCTCAGGAGCCATGGTCGTGTTGGTCCCGAAAAATCCGGAAGGAAATCGCGATCTCTTCCGGCGCGACCAGAGCGATCTCGACGGGACGTTTGTGTTTCACAACGTCGTTCCCGGCTCTTATAACGTTGTCGCCATTGATAATGGATGGGACCTCGATTGGTCGCAGCCCGAAATCATTGCGGCCTATGCCAAGCGTGGAGTACCGCTTCAGGTCACAGACAAAGCCGGCCAGGATCTGACGCTTCCCACTGCGGTTGAGGTTCAGTCGAAGTAGCACTGCTTCCGCGGATCGCTGATGGACCGGCATTGAGACACTACTGAAAGCGGCCAGCACATCAATACGGTGCAGTCGCCTAGGGATTGGGAGCAGAGCTTGGCAGGGATATTTGCACCCGCAGTCCCGGCGCGGCATTCTCGGCGGCGATCGTGCCGCGATGCAGGCGCACCAAGCGCTTCGCGATCGAGAGGCCTAGTCCGATGCCTCCGCTCTCTTCATCACGCGATTCTTCAACCCTGAAAAAAGGCTCAAAGATCTGGCCCAGCAGTTCATCAGGAACGCCGGGACCATAATCGCGGATTACGATACTCGCGCCCAAGGAATTCTGCCCAAGCGTTAGATCGATATTGCTTTTTTCGGGCGAGTAACGGATCGCGTTGCGCAGCACGTTCTCAAAAGCGCGCCGGAGCAACTCGCGATCGCCCTGAACCTCGCCGGAAATCCTTCCTTCGACGCGGATGCGGCAGCCGCGGAATAACTGGGCCTCGATTCGGCAGTCGTCGACAATCTCGTCCACGACCTGGCCGATGTCGACCGCTTCCACATTTCGTACTGCAGGGTCGCCTTCCATCCGCGTCATCTCAACGATTTCAGAAACCAGCGATGTGATTCGGTTCGTCTCCCGGTCGACCCGATCAAGAGCAGCCTTCGGATCGCTCGCCGTTCGCGTTAACCGGGTCGCAAGTTTCAAGCGGGTGAGCGGCGATCGGAGTTCGTGAGAAATATCTTGCAGCAACCTGCGTTCGCTGGTCACGAGTGTCTCGATGCGCGCCGCCATGGCGTCGAAGGAACGCGCCAACTCGCCAATCTCGTCGCGTCGCGACATGGCAACCCGCGCGGAAAGATCTCCCTGACCAAATCGCTCGACAGTCCCGGTCAGGCGGCGAATTGGCGAGACGATGCCGAATGCGGCCAACCAGCAAAGCATCGCAGTGACCGCGATAACAAGTGCGTAGAAGGGGAAGAGAACCCATTGGTTCGGCCGGCGCGGGTCCACGGCGACAAACCAATACCGCCCGTCGCTTGAACGATGAGTCACGACGAACTGTCCGTTCACCCATGCGCGCGAACTTGATGCTGGTGCCGGAGGAAGGAGACTGGCTCGATTTGCTCGTTCGACAACGTCTACTCCCGCGGAGTTCAGCAGGAAATGTGCGGAGTGAAATAACTGATTCAGTTTTTCCAGGTAAGACGACGCCGCCTCATTGCCGCCTGTCTCGAACGCACTACGCGCGCTCTGTAACTCCAATTCATCCATCGCCTGGAAGACCGGGTCCAGGTATTCGCGCTCAACCCGGTTTGAAATCATAAGAAAGATGAGCAGCGAGAGCGCGAGCATTCCAACCAGCGAGAGCAAAATTCCGGTGTAAAGCGATCTCATTCCTTTGCCTCTTTCGCCGCGAATACATATCCGACTCCTCGGATGGTGTGAATCATCGCGCCGGCGCCTTCCAGTTTCCGGCGCAGGTGGCTGATGTGCACGTCCAGTGCGCGATCATAGGGCGACGATTCGCGCTCCAGCAGAGTTGACGTGATCTCATCGCGAGACACGATGCGGCCACCGGCGCTGATCAACAAGTCGAGCAGGTCAAACTCCAATGCAGTGAGATCGATCAGCCGTCCACCGCTCCATACCTCGCGGGTCTGCATATCGACCTTGATATCGGCAAAGGTTTTGATCTCGGCCGCATTGTGCTCCAATCGCCCGGCACGCCTCAGCACAGCACGCATTCTCGCCAGCAATTCATCCGGATCGAAAGGCTTCGGCAGGTAATCATCGGCTCCGGCATTGAGCCCCTGGATGCGGTCGCGTCGGTGCACGCGCGCGGTCAGCATGATGACCGGAACTTCCGTTCGCCGGCGTAGTTGATGCAGCACGGTGAAGCCGTCAACCATCGGGAGCATGACGTCGAGGACGATCAAGTCGTACGAATTCTTCAGCGCACGCGACAGGCCGTCACGACCGTTGAATGCGCAGTCGAGACTGTAGCCCGCCTGACTGAAGAACTCTTTCATCATTCCGCAGAGCTCGGCGTCATCCTCGATCAACAGAAAGGAAAGGGTCGGTTTCGGAGCGCTCGTTCTTGATTCCACACAAACAATCCTGCGGTATTGTGTTTCGCCGGGTCAAAGGAAGAATGCGCACTTAAGAATTCTTAAGACTCCTGCGCCGGGAACGCGCTCTACAGTAGCGCCATGGAGCGAGCATTACCGGCGACGGAACGCTTAGCCAGCCTCCGAGAACAATCGGCGGTAAGCTCGCTCCTCACGAACCTGTCGCGGCGCGAGATCCCTAGTCTTTTCGGCCTGCGTGGCATGGCGGCTTTGGCCGTAGTGATCTATCACTACAGCGAGCAGCGCGGCATCATGGCCCATTTTCCCGGACCATTCGCTGTCACTCTTTTCTTCGAACTGAGCGGACTGCTGATCACCTGGCTTCTGCTGAAGGAAATGGATCAGACGGGAAGGGCCGATCTCCGCCAGTTCTATTCCCGCCGCGCCCTGCGCCTGTTCCCGCTCTTCTATGTTGTCTGGATTCTCTACCGCATGGCCCGGCCGTTCCCCGGACGTTGGGCCACTTTCTTTTACATGGGGGATTACTACTACGCATTTTACCAGCGCTACAGCGCGATGACGATCGCATGGTCGCTCGGCGTGGAAGAGAAATTCTACTTGTTGTGGCCGCTCGTTCTCAGGCATGTCGAGCGACAAAAGCTGATCAAGATTCTCTATGGCATCCTCATCGCGGAGCCGGTCTATCGTTCCGTGCTGAGCTTGATTGGGCATCCACCTTACACATGGTTCGCGTTCGATTGCCGCCTCGACGCAATTGTCCTTGGCTGCCTCATCGCCTTGCTGGCAAAGGACGGATGGAATCCGCCGAAATGGATCTCTCACCCGCTCACACCCATTTGCGCGCTGATCCTTGTGTTCGCGCTGCAGGATGATAGTGCTATCTATCTGCTGGCGGTAGTTCTGGTCTCGACGGTGATGCGGCCTGCATGGTTCCTGAACAATCCGGTGTCGCGTTATCTCGGCGTGATCTCGTATTCGCTGTACCTCTGCCACGCTGCCGCTCGCGAGGTTCTATGGCCTTTGATCGCCGGAAATTTTCCATTTCGAAATAACGTCGCCGTCTTCATCACACAAATGACGCTGGCAATCGCGGTCGCTTCCCTCTTGCACCACACAGTCGAGCAACCATTTCTGCGTTTGAAAGATCGCCTGCGCAAGTCGCCACGGGAAACTGTTTGATCCCCCGCGGCAAACATGGCCTGAGCTTTGTCCCCACCGAGAAGCCCCCTAAGTGGCCTCTTTTCACCGGGAACCGTCACTTCCGATGTCACTGTCTCGATGTCCTGAGCTTGCTTCGCCGCCGCTCGCCCTCATATACTCTGAACGTTTGCCCACTCTTGCCCGGCAACGAACCTCGCAGAGCAGGACTACTCACCTGCCATATTTCCGGAGACTATCTTTATGACAACGATTGCCACACCTCCCCACGTGGACAAAGAGTCCAATCCGTGGGAGTCGCAACGCGCCCGCTTCGATCTAGCTGCCCAGAAACTCAATCTGGATGAAGGCCTGTGGCGAGTGTTGCGTTATCCGAACCGGGAAGTTACCGTCTACATCCCCGTGCAGATGGATGACGGCCATCTCGAAGTATTTACGGGATTCCGCGTGCAACATTCCATCGCGCGCGGCCCGGCAAAAGGCGGCATCCGTTACGCCCCCGACGTCACGCTCGACGAAGTTCGCGCGCTCGCCAGCTGGATGACCTGGAAGTGCGCCGTGGTCAACATCCCATTCGGCGGCGCCAAGGGCGGAGTGATTTGCGATCCCCACAAAATGTCGATGGGGGAAGTCGAACGCATGACCCGCCGTTATACCTCGGAACTGATCGAATTCATCGGGCCCGAGAAGGACGTTCCCGCACCCGACGTCAACACCAACGAACAAATCATGGCCTGGATGATGGACACCTACTCCATGCACATGCGTCAGACCGTCACGGCGGTTGTCACCGGCAAGCCGATCAACATCGGCGGATCCCGCGGACGCCGCGAAGCCACCGGCCGAGGAGTGATGGTGGTGTGCGATGAAGCCTGCCAGAAGCTCAACCTCGCTCGTGATAAAACGCGCGTCATCGTGCAGGGATTCGGCAACGTGGGCTCGAATGCCGCGCTTCTCATGTATCAGGCAGGGTACAAGATCATCGGCATCGGCGAAGTTGGTGGCGGCTTGTACAACAAGAACGGCCTCGATCTGAAAGCCCTGGTCGACTACCGCCAGAAAAACGGCACAATCCACGGATTCCCCGGTGCTGAGAAGGCTGAGACGTCTGACCTGCTCGTCGAAGACTGTGAAATCCTTATTCCCGCTGCAACCGAGAACGTCATTACCAGTCGCAATGCAGACCGCGTCAAGTGCCGCATCCTCGCCGAGGGAGCGAACGGTCCCACGACTTCCGCCGCCGATGACATCCTTACCGACAAGGGCGTTTTCGTGATTCCCGATATCCTCGCCAACGCTGGCGGCGTCACCACTTCCTATTTCGAATGGGTGCAAGACCGTCAAGGCTATTTCTGGAAGGAGTCGGTAGTGAACGAGCAACTCGACGCCATCATGAAATCTTCGTTTGAAGACGTCGTTCGCTATGCTGAGACTCATCACGTCAACAACCGTATCGCCGCTTACATGCTCGCGATCGACCGCGTAGCTTATACCATTCGCCAGCGCGGCATCTACGCATAAGCCGCTTGCAAGGAGGAACTCGATGAAATCGATTGAAAGAAAACTGATCGCCCAGATAGCCGTACTGGTCTTCGCCCTGTCATTGGTCAGCAGCGTGGCCAGAGCGCAAAGCACATCCGGCATGGCCGGATCCGCGATGGCCGCAGCTCAGAACGCGGCCGAGAAGCTCGACATCAACACAGCCACCTTGGATCAACTGAAGGCGTTGCCGGGTATCGGCGATGCCTATTCGCAGAAGATTATTGCCGGACGGCCGTACCGTGCGAAGAATCAACTCGTCCAGAAGAAGGTCATTCCGCAATCGGTTTACGACAAAATCAAAGATCTGATCATCGCCAAGCAGCCGAAAGCGGGCGCGATGGCTCCGGCGCCAAAATAACCGAACTCACGTCCTCCGACCGAAGCGAACCGTGCCCGCAGTAGTCGGCCCCGAGCTGAACAGCGTTATCCCGCAGGCGCTGAATGCGGCGATCTAATGGAGTCGTGTATGGTTCTAAGCAAGGTTCTCAATCTGATGACATTCGTCCCGGCCAAGGACTTTGAGCTTTCGAGGTGTTTCTATCGGGACATGGGTTTTCAAGAGACCTGGGGAAACGACCAAGCGTGTGAGTTTGAATTAGAAGGATATCGGTTCCTTCTACACAACTTTTACGTGAAAGATCACGCAGGGAACTTCATGATGAGCCTAATGGTAGAGGACGCGGACAAGTGGTGGGAGTACATCCAGAGTGCCCGTCTTCCGGAGAAGTATCATCTTTCCATGGCAAAGCCGCCGGAACTGCAGCCATGGGGCCTTCGCGTGCTATATCTGAGCGATCCGACGGGCGTACTGTGGCACATTGCCGATCGACGGAAGCCCTGACGACCGATAAACTGCGTCAGCAGTGACCGAGTTTTTTACCCGTAGTGACAGCTGGGGTGCAACGCTTTTTGTGCAAGCCTCCGCTTTCCATGCACGGGGTACGCGGACTTTTTGCTGCATTGCGTTCCCCTGTCACGTGGAGCATAATCAAGCCTGGACCTCCGGTAGGCCGCCGGAACCCCACCAGTTGTGTGAACCTGCCGAACTCCATCACGCTCAGCCGCATTGCCAGCATCCCTCTGTTGATCTGGATTCTCTCGAGTTCGCACTTCAGCAGCCTGAATGGCGAGAAGGAACTGCTGGGATCCGCGCTTTTCATTGCGGCCGCTATGACCGATGGAATTGACGGATATCTGGCGCGCAAGCGCGATCAGATCACCACGATGGGTATTTTGCTCGACCCGCTCGCCGACAAGCTTCTCATTGCTGCCGCCTTCGTAGTGCTGGTCCAGCTCAATCCCAGCCTGGTACCCGCCTGGGTCGCCATCGTGGTCATCGGCCGTGAATTTTTAGTGAGTGGGTTGCGTTCCATCGCCGCTTCCGAGGGCTTTACCATCGAGGCCAGCAATCTCGGAAAGTTGAAGATGGTCGTGCAGATCGTCGCGGTCGTCGCTGTCATTCTCGACCATCACTGGAAAGAATGGCCTGTCTACGGCAACTATTTTTTCCCGGTTCACTGGATCGCGATACTAGCGATCTGGTTCATGGTATCGGTATCTCTGGTTTCAGCAATCGATTACTTCGTCGCCTTCTGGTCCAAAATTGACCGGCGCGTCGTAAAGCGCCGCCGTCGCGCTTTCATTCTGAGCCGGCGGAGAAAACCGGTAACGCCTCCGCAAGCCGATCGCGATGTCGCTGCATCAACCTAGTCCGATCGATGTGCAGCACAGCGAGCCATCTGGTGAGTTCTCGCAAGAAGAGAGGAAGACTCTTCTTCATCTAGCCCACGAATCGATCCTCTCGGCGCTCGAAGGTCGAAAGATTTCCCTCGACCCATCGACGCCGCATTTTGCCGAGCCCCGTGGCGCCTTCACCTCGCTTTATTTGCATGGCATGTTGCGCGGATGTGTTGGTTACGTTCTGCCGGTCAGTTCCATTTATCGCACGGTTGCAGAAACAGCCCGGGCTGCTGCCTTTGAAGACGCGCGGTTTCATCCCGTGACGCTCGAAGAAGCCCCGCATCTGCAGATTGAACTAAGCATTCTCTCACCGCCAAAACCGATCGCGGCCGAAGCCGTTGAGGTCGGTCGCCACGGCCTCCTCATCAGCACGCCATTCCGCCGCGGACTCCTGCTTCCCCAAGTCCCGATCGAGCATCATTGGGACCGCCTTACCTTCCTCGAACAAACCTGCCGCAAAGCTGGGCTCCCGTCCGACGCGTGGCAAAAGGGAGCGGTGCTCGAAGCCTTCACCGCAGAAGTGTTCGGAGAAAAACCGCAGACCGGGGGGAACTAACTCAAGACTGGCCAAGAAGACGGATTTTCAGAACCCATTTGTAATGCGTAAAATCAAGGTCAGTCGTAAGGGCTTCCCATTTGTATCTGACAGAAACCGCACAGATCAGCATATGGAAAGCTGAACCGGCAATTCCGCTCGTCGGCAATCGTTGCTGGCACGCGCGGCTTCCTCGTAGTCAGTAGATTCCAGCGCAACATTCGCGAAGTCGCGACATGGGGCTATTGTCCTGAGGCGACAAATAAACCGGGAACGGTTTCCCGTTCCCGGTCTGGGACTGCACAGCGTCTAAGCGGACAAGACTTAGTTGTTGAGTTGATCGAATTCCACGCCATCTCCCGCCATCACGTTTTCATTCGCAAACACGACCATGCCGGTCGCCGTGGTATCGGTCACGCCGAGGATCAGGATTTCGCCTACCGCGCGACGCGGCAAGTCGCGCACGTGAATGACAGGACCATTCTGCTTCTCGAACATCTCTGGATCGAACGCAGGCATCTTCTTCTGCGTGTCTTCGGCAATCGCTGCCCGGAACGACAGAGAGTCCACGGGATCTTTCAGATCCGCTTCATACGACCGCACCGCGCGGAAGTAGTCGCCAATCTTCACACCCTGGTTCGAGCCTATGTTGATGTATACCTTGTGGCCGGTTCCCAGTACTGAATCGAAGTCCTTAGCCATCACGATACGTCCGGAAGCCTTTCCGCTGCTGGCCGGCAGAAAGCGGTCGAAGCGAATGGGACCATGGGGCGCGATGACTTGCTTTTCGGCAAACGGAATCGCCGTGTCGCCCGGATTGATTCCATCGCAAGAGTATTCGATCTGCGCGATCGCGCTTTTGCTCCGCGTATCAATCACCTTGACGCGGCCGACTTCCTCATAGGGCTGCCCCGTCTCTTTCAAGACTTTCTTCTGGCCCGGGAACATTTCGTATTCGTTCACGTCCTTTAATTCCCGGATGATTTCATACTCCGCGCCAGCGCTGTAGCCGGTTCCGCGCAGATAGACAATATCCCCGCGCACGAATTTCGTCGTGGTCGGTGTTTCCAGGCCGCCGGCGATGAAGTTGGCATCGGGCAGGACGTGTTTGCTGATAAATCCAGCGCAATACAAATCTGCATAAGTCGGTGTTGGAATACGTTCGACCGGGAAACTGGCAGATGTCGGAACGGTTCCCTGCGGAGCTTGTACCGTGCTGAGATCTGGCACGGTCTGCGTCCACGATGCCGTCGCCAGCAATATTACGAACAGTCCTGTTTTCTTCATGTTACCTCCAGAGAAGGTCCGCCTGGCGGGCTTCTCCCCAGTTAAATGCCAGAAAAGAAAGGCTTCAGCCGGAAGGTAACAAGCAGGTAAGGGTGGGTCAAGGTTACGAGGGTGATGGGCACCTTGGGAGCATTTTTTTTGCCGCGAGAGCTAATCCCCTGTTGCATAAATAATTAAGCCCCTGTAATAATTCGCCGTTCGTTCACTTACATCCTTATCCGGCATCGAGGCAGTCTTTCGGCCGAGGCTAAGGCCAAAGAAATCCAGAAAGATGAACTCTGCTCCTCCGTTCACGCCGCGTCTGCTGCCTCACAGGTTACCGCGAGTCTGCGTAGCGGTTATCGGCTCTGATGCCAACGAAATGGTCGACAAGGCCGAGGCCCTGGCACGAGATAACTCCTTTCTTGAGTTCAGGTTAGACTACGTTACCAAACCAGGCATGGCGATGCAGCGGATCAAGCGCTTTCTCGAATCGCATCATGGGATGGTCGCCATTGCGACCTGCCGCCGCGCCGCGAGCGGTGGCAAGTTTCGCGGTTCTATCGCCTCTCAGTTGGATGTTCTTAACAAGGCCACCGCTGCCGGGTGTCAGCTGGTCGACGTCGAGCTCCAGACGGCTAACAAATGCAAGCCGGACCAACTGCAGAAGCTACGCTCCAAAGCTGGCTTGATTCTCTCGTTCCACGACTTTCGCGCCACCAAGAAGCTGGAAGAGACGCTGGAAAAAATGCTGGCGTACCCGGCCGACTTCTATAAAGTCGTCAGCACGGCAGCCACACTCTCAGACAACGTGACCATGATCAAGTTCCTGGCCCGTGAAGGCGACCGGCACTCGCTGGTCGGCATGTGCATGGGGGAGCAAGGCATCATCAGCCGTGTGTTGGGCGTGCGCGCAGGCAGCATATTTACCTTCGGGTCCGCCGGCGCCGGTCAGGAAACTGCCCCGGGCCAGGTAACGGCGCAGGAATTGCGCAACGTTTATCGTATCGACAATGTCGATGTCGCGACACGAGTCTATGGCGTCGTCGGGGACCCCATCGCGCACTCGCTGTCTCCTGCCATCATGAATGCAGCTTTCCGCCGCGAGAACGTCAACGGCGTCTACCTCACGCTGCACGCGAAAACATTGAAAGACCTGCTCAGTTGCGTCCGCGAGATACCAATTCATGGCATCAGCGTGACCATGCCCTACAAGGAAGCAATCCTGCCGTATCTGGACAACACCGATTCGCACACGACAAAAGTCGGTGCCTGCAACACAGTTGTCCGAGCCCAGGACGGCAAGCTGTATGGATTCAATACGGATACAGCCGGGATCGTTCGGCCTCTGGAGCGGCGCCTGAACACACTGGAGGGCGCACGAATCCTCGTCCTCGGAGCAGGAGGTGCTGCCCGCGCTGCCGTGTTCGGACTGAAGGAACGCGGGTCCGAGGTCTATATTCTGAATCGCTCCGCCGGACCGGCCAAGAAACTCGCTCATCAGGCGCGCGCCCGCATCGCCAAGCGCCAGGACCTGAAGAAACTTTCCTTTGATGTCATCATCAATGCCACACCGGTCGGGATGGGTAACACACGCGAAACGCCCCTTCAGGAAAAAGAGATCAACGCCCGCTATGTCTTTGACATGGTGTACGATCCGGCCGAGACGCGCCTGCTGAAACTGGCGAAGGAGCGCGGTGCGCAGGTAATTCCCGGGATCGAAATGTTCGTCCATCAGGCCGCGCGCCAGTTCGAGATCTGGACCGGCAAACCCGCCCCCTGGGACGAAATGCTCCGAGTCGTCCTTCTCTCGCTGCAGGAACGCGAACGCGAGCGCGCGAAAGCCCACGCAACTCGCTCAAACAACGCGAAATGAAACTTAGCGATGCTTATCGCAAAGAAAAAGTTGCAATTTCGGCCATGCCCAAAGTAATATGGGGTTAGGAAGCGCGACAGTAAAGGCTTCCGGAGTGTAGCCCAGTACCGCCCGGTTCTTACTTCCAACTCGCTGTACAGCTTTGGCGAAAAAACTCGACGCAAGAAGCGGATACGTCCGCCTCATCCCGGTTCGGAGAGTTCAACATGGCGTGGTACGCGTATTGTCTTACCGAGCATCAAACCCTCCCAAATGGAACCCGCACTCGGCGCCCCTTTCTGCTAGAAGGTGTACAGGGAGTTAACGGCGCCGCGGTTCTCAGCTATCCTAGTGGCGAATTTGCCGTGATTGTAAGCGAATACGACCACGCAGCCAGTGAGCTCGATCAGAAAGCTGCAATCGAACATGCACGGGTAGTTAGTAACTGTTTTCGCAACTCCACCGTGCTACCGTTTAAGTTTGGAACAATATTCGATAGCGACGACGCCCTGCGGCAGGCCGTCCGGGTGAACCGGCGCGCCTTCGGCCTGAGCGTTGCCAAGCTGCGCGGCAAGTCCGAGATGCACATCAAGTTGGTCGTCCGCGACGGTTCCCTGCGCGAAGCCATGATCGATATTCAACTTCCTGACACTGTCGGCGGCGATTACCTCTCAAAGTTGAAGGTCAAGGCCTCCCGCGAGCGAGAACGCCAGACGAAGGCCCGTGCCCTCTCTGTGCAAGTCCACAAGCTCTTCAACCCGCTCGAGGAAGAAGTCAGCTGCAAGAAGGTCGCACCGGAGGGGATGCTGATCGACATCGCCCACCTGATCGACACCAAGAGCGTCGAGAAATACCAGAACCGCTATTCGACCGCAGCCAAGCAACTTAAGAATTGCGAAGTATCCGTGAGCGGTCCTTGGCCGCCGTACCACTTTCTGCCGGGCAAGCTCCGTACCGTTGCTGGCAACAGCTAGAACTTTCATCGTCCCATAGAGCCCATGGCTGACAGTCATGGGCTCTATCCATTAAGTCGGCTTGGCATGGGCGTGCATCGAATATGCATTCTTCTGCACTTGGGAACGGCGCCTGATGATCAGCACGCACTTCCGTAAGCAGCAAGCTCTTCTATAACCCCGCCCTCAGCAAAGACTTACACACATCCGTGATGGAGATCACGATTTCCTGGTGCTTTGGCGCGGCAAATGCTTCTACCAGATGTACTAAGAGGCCGCAAACTCTTTGTATGACCTTCACTCTCGGTGACATTGAGCGTCACTCTCCGAATGGCCGTTCCGGCTTGCGGGACGGCATCTTGCTTTGCCTTTCCTGAAATTGCCCACCAAATTCGCCTCTTGAACGTGGCCCCGTAAGGGGCCATTTTTATTTCTTCCGAAGCGGCGCCTGAGACGATGGCCGCTGCCGGGTTCGACGACTAAAAACATCTGCTGCTGAAACACCGCGGTGACGGGAACGGCGATTCGAATGTTCAGACTTTCGGGTATCATGGCGGCGCGATGATCACCTCTTCCAAGCCTGTCCGCGACTTACGCCGACGTGCCGTGCGCGACATTCTGGTATACGGCTTATGCGCTGGCGTGCTCATCACCGTTCTCAAGGTCACTGAATACCGGTTCCTCGTCATCGAACACTCTGTAGAAATCTACGGGGGGCTCATCGCGGCCCTGTTTGCTGGTCTCGGGATATGGCTCGGCCTCACGCTCACACGGAATAAGGTTCAGGTCGTCCGGCAGCCTGGACCGACCGAGTCGTTTACTCTCGACGGGCGGCGCCTTTCCGAACTCGGCATCACTCCGCGCGAACTTGAGATCCTTGGACTGATTGCCGCAGGGCTCAGCAACCGCGAGATTGCCGACCGCCTTTTCGTCAGTGAGAACACGGTGAAGACTCACTCCAGCCGATTGTTCGATAAGCTGGGCGCCAAGCGCCGCACCCAAGCCGTGCAACTTGGAAAAGAAGCGCGCCTGATCCCGTGATCCATCGCCCGAAAGTAAGTTTTTTGGCGTCCACACGCGAAATCACTCAAAGGTATGACGACAATTTCCGTGCGACCGCCACACAATCCGGTCCGTGCAACCTAAATTCCACGATTGAGGACCTCCACATGAAAAAGACAGTGCTGACCTTCGGAATCCTTTCGGGCTTGATCCTGGCAGTGACCATGATCGCCACGGTTCCCTTCCTCCACAAGGTGAGCGAAGACAAGGGCCTGATTATTGGCTACACCACAATGGTCATGGCCGGACTGCTGGTGTTTTTCGGCATCCGCTCCTACCGGGAAAACGTCTCTGGCGGAAAACTAACCTTCGGGCGAGCATTCGCCGTCGGGCTCCTTATCTCACTCCTCTCATGTTGCTTCTACGTTGGAACATGGGAAATCATCTACTTCAAGTTCATGCCTGACTTCGCCGAGAAATATGCCTCCCAAATGGTCGAGCATGCCAAAGCGTCCGGCGCGAGCGGCCAAAAGCTCGACGAGACTGCCCGCCAGGCCGAGCAATTCGCCCGCAACTATCACAATCCCGCCTACAACGTCGGCATGACTTTCCTGGAAGTCTTCCCGGTCTTTCTGGCCATCACGCTGCTTTCAGCGGCGATACTGCGGAAGAAACCCGCCAGCCTTCCCGCGTAACGGCGTTCCGGGACCATGAAGCGCCCCATTTCCCCGCCCATCCAGCGCGAGAAGTGGGGTTTTTCCCGCCCTTAAGTTACACTTGTGCTCCGACCATGACTCAAATCCGCCTCACGATTCTGCTGTTCCTCTTTTGTCCATTTCTCGCGGCCCAAACTCAGCAGCCCAATGCCGCACCGCCTTCATTCTTCGGCCAACCTCAGATGTCCCCGCTACAGCAAGAGAATTTCACGCCGCAGCTGCTCAACGAACTCGAATCCATCAAGCTCTCTGCACTGGCAGACGACTACGCTTACCAGCGTGTCGCGCATTTGACAGAAAACATCGGACCTCGCCCCAGCGGGTCTCTGCAGGCAAAAGCGGCGGTTGACTATGTCGCCGCGGAACTCCGCAAACTCGGTCTCGACATTCAGCTCGAAGAAGTCAGGGTCCCACACTGGGTCCGCGGCGCGGAGACCGCGGAACTGGTTGAGTACTCCGGACAGGTTCCGGGCACGACCCAGAAGGTTGTTCTCACGGCGCTGGGTGGAAGCACTTCTACGCCCGTTGAAGGTCTCAACGCCGATGTGGTGGTCGTGAACAACTTCGAGGAACTCCGGGCGCTCGGTCGCGACAAGGTCGCGGGCAAAATTGTTCTGTTCAATGAAATCTTCGACAAACAAAAAGCCGCCGCTGGACTCTCGTTCGTCGCATATGGCGAAGCCGTCCGCTATCGCGGTGCCGGACCCAAAGCCGCCGCTGAACTCGGCGCCGTTGCTGCGCTCGTCCGCTCTGTGGGCAATGCCGATTACCGCTTGCCGCATACGGGATATAGCGCACCCGCAGGCATTCCCGCCGGAGCAGTCACGGCGGAAGACGCCGACCTGATTGCCAAACTCTTCGTGCAAGGCAAGGTTCGCATGCACCTCACGCTGACGCCGCAGAAACTGCCAGACACGACAAGCTACAACGTCATTGGTGACCTCAAAGGCAGCGAGCATCCCGAGCAGATCGTTGTCGTCTCCGGGCACTTGGACTCATGGGACCTGGGCACCGGAGCCATTGATGACGCCGCGGGAATCGCCGTCGCCATGGAAGCCGCGGAAGTCTTGCATCAACTCGGGCTGCGCCCTAAGCGCACGCTCCGCGTGATCGCTTGGATGGATGAAGAAAGCGGCGGAGCTGGCAGCCGGGCGTATACCGCAGATCACACCAACGACTTTCCACGCCACGTTGCTGCGATCGAGTGCGATACCGGCGCGGCTCATCCACTCGGATTTGAAACGCGCATCAGCACGGCTGCCGCCGATCTCCTGAGGCCGGCGCTCAACGTGCTGCAGAGTTTCGGGGCCAACGCCCAGCAGCCCAGCGGCTATCCTCCGGGTGCTGATATCGCTGCCATGTCGGAAGCCGGGGTGCCGGCATTCGGCATACTGCAAGACGGCCGCAAGTATTTTGATTACCACCACACCGCGGCGGACACGCTCGACAAAGTCGTTCCGAATGAACTCAGGGAAAACGCGGCTGCGATGGCGGTGATGGGCTACGCGCTGGCCAGCATGAAGAATCCGCTGCCAAGATAAAAAGATGATGTAGTACCGTCTTCTCTCATTTAAGCCAGCACCGAAACCCCTGGGCCGGTTGACGCATCATAATTCCCGGTCTTATTATTGCCGTTTGGCCTTTTGGACCAGGACGCCCTGGGGACGGGGCGTCCTAAAACTTTCATACGCTATTTTGGTCGAAGTGAGTTATGGACAAGAAGAAGCTGGAAGCTTTCAAGAAACGACTGGAAACCCGGCAGCACGAACTGCGGCGCACCGTGAATCGCAATCAGGCGGATGGACGTTCTGCGGATGAAGATACCGCACAGGATATCGCAGATCGCGCTGCCAGCTCCTACAACAAGGAATTCCTTTTCAGCCAGAGCAACAACGACCGGCAGTTGCTGATGATGGTCGACGGCGCCCTCGCGCGCATCCGGGAAGGTAGTTTCGGCGAGTGCATCAGCTGCGGCAAAGAGATCAATTCCAAGCGCCTGGAAGCCGTGCCGTGGACCCGACATTGCATCGAGTGCCAGGAAAAGCTGGAGCAGGGCATGCTTGAGGAGACCCCGAGATAGAAAACATTCAGCCGCAAAGCACGCCGCCGATCTCCGGCGGCGTTTGCATTTTGTTACGCCCTTCGGACTGAGTGCTCGCTATTGAGTTTTGCGCGAATACTCCCCACTAAACACCACCTTCCACGTGGCGCCGTTGTCCGTTGATTTCTCCCATATTTGTTGCACTTTGTCTGCACTTACGCGCACGATCTTTACTCGATTCAGGAAGGACTCTCCGTCCGGGCCGCGACTCGGTCCATGGAACTCAGCGGATCCCGACGTTACTGTTCCATCTGTGAAAATGTGGACGCGACCTTCGTTGTCCGCGAACAATGCACGCCAGGTCTTATCGTCGGAGCTATACGCAAGAACGTTTTCGCCCGCGTGGCCTTTTCCGTTTCCCCATCTCTCGACGAACAAGCACTTGTCGAGCGAAAGGGATATCCGGCTCGTTCCTCCAACTGACGATCCGGGATTCGCGACGCTCCACTCACCCAACCAGTAATCGAGTTGCCGGCTCTCCACGCTTGCAGAACATCCACCTGTCGCAGTCGCACTGTGCGCAGGCTGCGCCGCGATTTCAAGCCATACTGTGATGGCAAGAAGAAGGAAAATTCTTCTAAACGCTCTCATCTTTCGAGCAGCAGAATCAGACTTCATGGTCGAATGCCTCCTGAGTTGGTTCGGGCGGTGATTTTTTCCGCTTCTCGCACCAAGCCCAGACTAGGCCTTCTTCACGTATGCGCACTTTCGATATTGTGCCAATGAATGTCGCAAAAACGTCACGCGTCAATTTGCGGGCATCTTGTGCGTTTGGAGGGAAAGACGCAAGCCGCTCTTGGACCGGCTGGAACAGATCCTCTGGGACTACCCTGGCTCGGCAGCCGAACCGTCAGTCAAAGGGCACCCGACAGAAAGTCTCTCATGTACGTTGCAACTGGAATGGCATCTTCCTTAACCGCTGCCCGCAAGCCGCAAAGATGGCGTTTGCCACGGCGGGTGCGGCTGGCGGCAATCCTGGTTCTCCCATCCCACCAGGATCGTCCTTGCTGACGGTTAAATGCACTTCAATGTGCGGCACCTCATTTATCCGAAGAGGATCATAGCCATTGAAATTGGTCTGCTCGACGGCGCCGTCTTTAATCGTGATCTCATTCTTCAATGCCGCACTGAGTCCATAAACGATCGCGCCCTCAGTCTGCGAGCGCACCGACTCCGGATTCACAATCTGTCCGCAATCCACGGCTGCTACGATGCGGTCGATCTTGAAGTCGTTTCCCTTCACCGTGACTTCCGCGACTTCCGCGAAGTAACTCCCGAATGAGAAGAACGCCGCAATACCGCGACCGCGTCCTTTTGGCAGAGGAGTACCCCATCCCGCCTTCTGCGCCGCCAGTTCCAGCACGCCTCGCAACCTTGCAGGGTCGGGATCGTCATCGCCTTTCGCCTTCCAATTCGCCGGCTTGTCCAGGAGCCCCCGCCGGAACTCAAACGGGTCCTTCCCCGCGGCCACCGCAAGCTCGTCGATAAAACTCTCGACCACAAACCCATTGAATGAGTTTTCCACTGAGCGCCACCAAGCCCGCGGGACCGCGCTGGACACTGGATTGAACTCGAGGCGCACATTTGGAATCGCGTATCCAATTTGCGCTGCGCCGCCTACTTCGGATTCCTCCGGCTCGGCCTTCGGATCCCAAAAACCCTTAATCGAAGTCGAGGCCATCGTATGAAACCAAGCTGCCGGTTTTCCGTTCGCATCTACTGCTCCCTGCATCCGATGACACGTTGCGGGACGGTAAAAATCGTGCGTCATGTCATCCTCGCGGGACCATACGAGCTGCACCGGCCTGCCGATCACCTTGGCGATCTGCGCAGCCTCTGCCGGAAAATCCGCCATGTAGCGCCGGCCGAAGCCGCCGCCCATCAACGTTGTATGTACAGCGACCTTGTCCGGCTTGAGGTTGAGCACCTGCGCGACTGTCCCTTGCACCCAATCCGGAGACTGTGTGGGCGCCCACACCTCGGCGTCGCTGCCACGTGCATGGATGGTGATGTTCATCGGCTCCATGGTTGCGTGTGCGAGCAAAGGCAGCTCATACACCGCCTCGATTTTCTTTGCGCCGTTCGACAGCACTTTGTCGACATCGCCATCGTTGCGAACACGCTTGCCTGGCTTATGGGCTGCAGAGCGCAATGCCCTATACATCCCCTCGGTCGATTCTGAAGCAGCCGGCCCACGATCCCAAGAAACTGCGAGTGCCTCCCGTCCTTTCATCGCGGCCCACGTCGAATCGGCAACCACGACCACGCCGCCGGCCGTAAACCTATCGGCAGCAAATGCCGGAATTTCAAACACGTCCCGCACGCCGGACGCGGCCTTCGCTTTCGCCGCGTCAAACTTTGCAGCCTTGCCTCCGAAGGTTGGACACCGCGCCACCACTGCAAACAACATGCCCGGCACACGCACGTCGATTCCGAAGCCAGCAGTGCCGTTCACCTTGGCGGGGATATCGACCCTGGGAGTGGCATGCCCGATCAGTTCGAACTCCGACTCATTTTTCAGTTCGACCTTCTCAGGATCCGGCAGCGACAACTTTTTCGCGGCTTCGATCAGGTCGCCGTAAGTCGCCATGCGTCCCGAATCTTCATGCACGACCGTGCCCTTCTTCGCCTCGCAATCTTTCTTCGATACGTTCCATCTTTTTGCTGCTGCGGTAATCATCAAATCGCGTACAGTCGCACCCGCGCGCCGCAACGGCATGAAGTTCTCCATCGTGCTACCACTTCCGCCCGTACCCATGTGCTCGTAGAGATCGGGACGCGTCTCGGCCTGCTCCACGCTGACCGAATTGAAATCAACGCAGGCCTCTTCGGCGAGAATCATCGCCAATCCGGTTTTGATGCCCTGCCCCATTTCTGACTTCGCCACGATCAGCGAGATCTTACCGTCCGGTTTGACATGGATGTACGCATCGAACGGATTCGGCGCCTTCTTCTCCTTCGCTTTATCCGATTCCTGTCCCTGAAGCAGCGACCCTGAGAAGCGCACACCAATCACAAGTCCGGCACCTGCAACTGCCGATCCTGCGATAAACGTTCGTCGGCTGATCGTCATGGCTATGCTCCTTCGCCGGCGGCGCGATGAATGGCGCGCCGAATCCGGCCATACATGCCGCACCGGCACAAGTTCCCAATCATGGCCGAATCGATCTGCTCATCGGTGGGCTTTGGCGTCTTCGCCAGAAGGGCCGCAGCTGACATGATCTGTCCCGGCTGGCAATAGCCGCACTGCGGTACCTGCTCGGCGATCCAAGCCGCCTGCACTGGGTGTGAATTGTCTGCCGACAGACCTTCAATGGTTGTGATCTTCTTTGTTCCGACCGACGAGACTGCCGTCTGGCAAGCCCGCACGGCCTCGCCGTCGAGATGGACGGTGCACGCGCCGCACAGGCCCATGCCGCAGCCATACTTGGTGCCAGTCATGTGCAGCGAGTCGCGCAGAACCCAAAGCAGAGGCGTATCAGGAGAGACGTCAACATCGCGCAGACGATCATTGATCGTCAGATGGAAGGCAGACATGGTGGAACTCCCAAGAGAGTTTGAGCTTTAGACGAGGCTACTCCAGAAGCGTTTTGCAGGGCAAATGGGATGAAAACCCTAATTCTGCCCCATGAGAATCACCCCCAATTCCTGAACTCTGAAACGAACCGACTACCCGCCCTCTGTGACTTTCGAAGGGTGGGAACTTCGGAGTTTGCAAATGTCGGGGCCGACCCAGTCATCCGCCCGGTCGCTAAGCGAACGCATCTACACTCCCGGCTTCTTCTCCTCTTCCGCCGCCTTCTCTGCCCCAGGCATCACATTCTTCAGCGGGGCGTTCTTCTGCTCGTTCAGTTCCGGATGCGGCAAGGGCTTTCGTGGCAGCATCTGGTCGCGCATCGCTGTGTTGTAGACGAAGATCGCTTCGACTGTAGCTGCCTGCGCCAAGTCATCCGGCTGCAGTCGCTCGTACACATCCTGATTCGAGTGATGCGTGCGGGATCCATAATCGAGCATGTCCTGAATAAACTGGAATCCCGGGATACCGACGGAATCAAACGCCTCGTGATCCGTTCCGCCCGTATCGCGCATAGTGATGGTGCTAACGCCGAGATCGCCGAGAGGCGCGATCCACTGCTGGAAGATTGAAGCGATGGCCGCGTTTTGCTGAAGGTAAACACCGCGAATTTTCCCCGTCCCGTTATCCACGTTGAAGTATCCTGAGATCTTGGCCTGATCCGGCTTGATCACTGCCGGCCCAGCAGGCTTGCGCAGGAAGTCCGGCAGTTTCAACTGATCGGGAGCTTCCGACAGCGGCACGTAGCCGAAATGCTGACGGACATATCCATACGATCCAAACTCGCCCTGCTCTTCGCCGGTCCATAACCCGACGCGGATCGTTCGTCTCGGCTGAACTTTCAGCGCATTAAGAATGCGCATCACTTCCATGGCAACGATTGTTCCCGCGCCATTGTCGGTCGCCCCGGTGCCCGATGCCCATGAGTCCAGGTGCCCGCCGACCATCACTACTTCGTCTTTCAGTTTCGGATCTGTCCCGGGAATCTCCGCAATGGTATCGAATCCATGCTCGTGATCGCCCGTGAATTCGGTTTCGACATCCATCTCGACGGTGACGGGGACATTTGCCTTCAGCAACCGGTAAACGCGCCCATAACTTTCAATCGCCATGACCACGATGGGCAGTTGCTCGGCATGCTGGCGCTGATAGGTGAACCAGCCCATACCCGATCCGCCGTCGTCGAAGATCGTTCCACCGGATCCGCCATTGTTACGGCCGTCCCGGCTCGGGACCACGATTCCCGCCGCGTGCTCATTGGCAAAAAACCTTCCAGCCTTCTCGCGAAATTCCAGCCGCTTGATAAATGTCGCGAAGAAATCCTCGTGCTGCCCCACATGCACCGGAAATTCCACCTGGCTCTTCAGATTCGCGTCGTCGCGCCGCTCCCACAATGGCTTGTCGACGGGTTTCACCTCGCGCATCTCGCCGAAGAAGACGATCTTCCCCTCCAGGTTTCCCTTGTATTTCTCGAGATCTTTTTCGTCCTTGGCGTCGATCCAAATTGCCTGCCCGCTCTTCGCTCCGTTACTCGATGGAGACCAGGGCAAAGCCTGCGCAATAAAGACCGCGGTGTCGGGCGAGGACATGCGAACCCACGTATTCAGTTGCCGCCATCCCATGCCAAACTCGCCCCAGTCTTCCAGGTGCGCGTTCGTGCATCCCATGGCGGTCAGTTGGTCGCGCGTCCATTCGTTCGCCTTCTTCAGATTCGGAGAGCCGGTCAGCCGCGGCCCGATGCCATCCATGAGCCCCGAAGCGTACTCCATGATGTGCGAATGTTCCAGCCCTTCTTGGCGGATGCGCAGGTACATATTGGGATCGATGTTCTCGACCACAGGTTGTGTCATCTCGTACGAAGGCTTCGAGGTATCGTCGGACTTTGCGTCCTTGTTTTTCTTGTCCGCCGCAGAAAGTGAAAATGCAAAACAGAACAGAACAGCGGTGACCACAAACAACCGATTCTTCGATTGCATGTCGAGTATTTCCCTCCAGTACAGAAAGCGCAGAGTAGCAGAATGCTTGGGGACTGGGAAAGCTCAAAGCGAAAGCGTGGGAGGGCAGAGATTCTGTTAGTCGCTCGAGCCATCTCAAGCGATGCCTTCGATCCTGTCAAAACATAACAGTCAGCATTTGTGGGGCGGATAAGCAACGCACCTTGCGCTGCTATCCTTCATTTTTGGGCTCACTTTCCCACGATGAGGCTGCTGGGCCCCGGCAGATTGATGCGGCTGACGTCGGCAAATCCTGCGGCTTTCATCCACTCCGTGTATTCGCACTCGCTATAACTCGCCCCCGACTCAGTCGAAACGAGCATATTCAGCGAAAACAGCGCGGCTTGGGCCGGACCCGTTTTATCAGGATTGAGGATAAAGTCTTGTAAGAGCAACCTTCCATTCGGCACCAGTGCTTTTCGCGCTCGCCGGAAGAGATCCTTGTTCTGCTCCTCAGAAAACATGTGACAGATAGCGTTCAGCATCACCAGGTCATAGCCCGTGCCAAGATCTTCAACCAGCATGTCTCCAGCACGCACGCTCACCTGTGGCGCGACTCCGGCCTTTTGTATGTAATCCGAGGTTAGCGGAGTGACTTCCGGCAGATCGAAAATCTTGCAGCGCACTTCTGGGGAAGCCTTTGCAAATGCGATCGAGTATGCGCCCGATCCTCCGCCGAGATCGAGAATTCTCCGAATTCCACTTGTGCCCACAGCCTTTACAACCAGAGGCGCGCGATCCTTGGCGTTGCGCTGCATGCCGGCGATGAAGTTGTACGTCCAGTCTCCGTTCGCTCCCCGTGCGACCGGAACCCGCGTGCCGCTGCGCACAGCATCGGTGAGAGTGCTCCAGCGATGCCAGATGTTCGCCGTATGCAGCAGGCCGTCGCGGTGATTATCTTTCGATCCTTGCACAAAAAAGCGCGCCGTCTCCGCCGTGTTCTTGAACTCGTCGCCATTTTTCGTAAGTACACCGAGGGCAACCAGCGCGTTGAGTAGAGTTGCCGTCGCCCGCGCGTTCGCGTCGATCGTCTTTGCCACCTGCTCCGCTTTGGCGCCATCACCAACTGCAGTAAAGATGTCGAGTTCCAGTGCCGTAAGCATGCAGCGGCTTGGCTGATAACCGCGGATCATCTGCTCCAGGCGATCGGGCAGCATCCCCGCCTTATCGCGGGCAGCCATGGCGGCGCGAAATTTCTGCGTATGCTCGACCGCCATCGCCTTCATCGCAGCACCATCATTCCAGACCAGGCGATCAACAGCTTTGCCGCCCTTGAGGTGTGACGTAATAATCTCCGCCACATCCGACCTCTGCACACGCCGGTACCAGACTCCCTCCGGGTAGACGACCATCACCGGGCCTTCGTCGCACAAACCCATGCATCCGCTGGTCGTGAGTTGCACCTCGCCATCCATGCCGCGTGCCTGGATTTCGCGATCGAGACCGTCGAGCAGAGCAAACGATCCGCTGGCCGCACATGAGGTCACACCTTCGGGTTTTTGCTGGGTACAAACGAATATATGAATGCGAAACGGTTCCATAACAGTCCTCCGAAAAAGTTCAGTTTAGCGCTCTTCGCGATGCGGTTCTGTGATGAAACGCACGAGCTTGCGAATTGAAATCGCAAAAAGGACAGGCAGCGGGACGTTCCGCTGCCTGCAGGACTGACTCTGGTTTCAGATGAGAGTTATGGCAACTCACGCACCCAGATATTGCGGAAGCTGAGCGGCTCGCTCTTGTCTCCGTGCGCCTGCAGCTTGATCGGAGCGCCATCGAACTTCTTATAGAACGGCTGCCCGATATAGCGGGTTTCGCCCTTCAGTTCAAAATGGTTCTCCACTAATACGCCATTCAGTAGGACCGTGGCATAGGCGGGAGTCTTGAGCGACCCATCGTCGTTAAACGTCGGAGCTGTCCAGACAACGTCGTAGACCTGCCATTCCCCGGGCTTGCGCATTGGGTTCGCCAGTGGAATGGCTTGCTTATAGAGGCTTCCCACCATGCCATTCACATAGGTTTTATTGTTGTAGGAGTCGAGGATCTGCAGTTCGTATCCGGCATCGCCAGGTCCTGTCGAAGCCAGAAATAACCCGCTGTTCCCGCGGAGTTGTCCCGAGCCCGTGATGTTCTCTGGAACCTTCCACTCCATATGGAACTGGTAATTTTTGAAAGTGCGCCTGGTCTCGATATTGCCAGTGCCTTTGCTCACCGTCATCACGCCGTTGCCGACGATCCATTTCGCCGGGGCAGACCTGTCTTGTGCGGAAACCCACTCATCCAGATTCTTCCCGTCGAACAAGACGATCGCGTCCGAGGTAGGCGCGCCACACTGCGCTCCCGGAGTCACAACTTTTGGCTCCGGCGACCACACTTCCGTGTCTTCCGGTTTCGGTTCGGATTGTTGTGCGTAGAGAGGAAGGACCATTGCAAAGAAAATTGCGAACGCGAAGAACTTCGACATTTGGATGCGCATAATGCTCAAGAGCATACACCCAAAATGATTCTGATCTGCACTCGCCCTTGCGCCAACCCCAAATCTTGATACCATCATCCCGCACCGCGGAGGCGCCTTATGATTACTCGCCGCAACTTCATCATCGCCACCGGAATGACGGCTCTCGCTTCTACCCGCGTCTTCGGCGCCAACGACACACTACGCATCGGCGTCATCGGCGCCGGACACCGCTTGCGCGGCCTGCTCGACGCTGCCGACAAAGCGGCTTCGCCGTACCAGATTGTCGCCGTCAGCGACGTCTACGGCCCGAATCGCGATGTCATCACGCAGCGCTCCAACGGACTCGCCACCACGCACCTCGATTATCGCGAGGTCCTCGATAACAAAGAGATTGATGCGGTCATTATCGCGTCTCCGGATCACTGGCACGTTCGCATGGCCGTCGACGCAATCAAGGCAGGCAAAGACGTCTATCTGGAAAAGCCGGTAACGCACACGATGGAAGAAGGCGACACGCTGACCAAGTCTGTCCGCTCCAGCAAGCAGATCCTGCAATGCGGCATGCAGCAACGCAGTTGGACGCACTTCCAGGACGCCGTCGACCTGATCCAGGGGGGAAGTCTCGGACGCGTGGTCCAGGTTCGCACCTACTGGTGGCAAAACTATGGACGCAACTGGCGTCCCAAGCCGATTGATCAACAGGCTCTCGATTGGAAGCTCTGGCTCGGTTCCGCCCCTGATCAGCCTTTCAGCGACGAGAAGTTCGCTCACTGGCGCTGGTTCTGGAACTTCGGTGGCGGCGCGATGACTGACCTGTTCACTCACTGGATCGACGTCGTGCACTGGGCAATGAAAGCCGATCAACCCAAGCAGGCCTGCATGATCGGTGACAAGTATGTCTTTGAACAGTGGGAGTGTCCGGACACTATCCAGGCGGCATTCCGCTATCCCGGATTCGATGTTGTTTATGAGGGCATGATGAGTTCCTCTATCGACGACGGGGGACTGGAGTTCCGCGGAACGGAAGCTACCCTGAAGATCAATCGCGGTGGCTTCACCGTGCACCGCGAGCACCTGGAAGAGGCGGAGAATCCCATTCTCACGGACCGCAGTGCGCTCGACGGCACGATTTCTCACATGGCGAACTTTTTCGACTGCGTCAAGACTCGGAAAGAGCCGAATGCGCCGGTGGAAACGGGAGTCGCCGCTGCCCGCGCAGGCCATGTAGGTAACCTTGCGTACCATCACGGAGGGGTGGCCTGGCAAGCAAAGTCGTAAGGCGAGTTGATCGTTCGCATGGCTTATGATCGCTCTAGGAAAGAAAACCAGCGCCCTCAGCGTCGCGCTTTTCACGCTCGCGACAGCGGGCACCGGCTCGCGCTGGAGGGGCTTCCGCTCGCAACATTCTGGCAAAGAGCGGTCGGCTATTTCGTCGACATCTGCCTGGCTCTCGTCCTCTGGTTTCCTCTGGAATTTTCCTGGAGACGCTATCTGCTGCACGAGACTCACATCGATCTCAAATGGGACTTCCACGAAGCCGGCAACATCGTGGTGATGCTGCTCTACTGGGCACTTTTCAACTACTTCGGCAACGGACGGACTCCGGGCAAAATGCTGGCGCGCACACGCATCATGTCGCTTACCAGCGAACGAATGGGCCTGTGGCAATCGATCGAGAGAGTGTTAGGGTACGGCGCGGCGATTCTCGAAGGGGGAGTCGGCTTCGTACAATTTTTCTGGGATAAGAATCGAATGTGCGCGCAGGACCGGCTCGCTGAAACAATTGTGATCGACACGAGAAGGAAACCTGCTGACCTGGGAAAGGCTTCGGAGTTGGAGCAGCAGGGCACACCGATCAGTGCGTAGCTTTTCGTGGAACTTTAAACTGAGTTTTGTGGTTGACCATAATTTACGAAAGGGCACATGAAATACCGTGAATTTCCTGTGGAAAACTATGCCGCCCGAATCGGGTCTTATGGCCCATAATTGTGAGCTGAATATGAGGAGCTGAGCAGGCGCAAATTTCCGAACGACCCTGTGTGGCTGAGAGCCAACGTCGTTGCAGTGATCGCCGGGAGCCTTTCCTGAAACTGCAAACACAAACGGTTGCAGAAATCGAGCAGAACCGCGGGTTAAGTCTGGTAGCCAGCCGTCTGCAGCATACCGAATCCGCTGCGCCCCCGATCATTCCAAAGGCGATTCAAGGCAGCAGAATCCTCGAATTGGATGGGCTTCGCGCCATCGCAATATTGCTGGTGATCGGCTGCCATTATGAATGGTTCGCCTCTCGCCTTAGGGGACTGCCGAAATTCGGTTGGATTGGCGTCGACATCTTTTTCGTTCTGTCGGGCTATCTCATCACTTCGATTCTGCTGCGCTTGAAAGGAACGGCGCACCCCTTCCGGCATTTTTACAGAAGGCGCTGTCAGAGGATCTTGCCGCCACTCGCGCTTTCTCTTCTTGCGATGGCGCTGGCGTGCTACTTGGTGGGAGACCGAACTTTCTTCTCGGCACGATCACTCGTTACGAAGGTATTGTTCTTGCAGGCGTTCAGCTATCCGAGATTCCTATTTCATCCGCACCTGCACTCACTGGCGCGCACGGCACTTCGGCCTGCGCTCACGGGAATGGAAGGCCCGATGTCGGCCAGCGCATTGGTCTTGTGGTCACTCTCGATCGAAGAATACTTTTACGTTCTCTGGGCGCCGGTAGTTCTGTTGCTGAATCGCAAGTCGATTATGCGGCTGGCTCTCACGATTTGTGTCGCAGAGTTGGCCTTCCGATGGATGTATTTCCGGGGCCGGCAAGACTACTTTTCGATTTACCACCGCTTCGACGCGCTAATGTATGGTGCGATCGCCGCGTTGCTGTTCCATCGCGTCGTAAGCCGCCGATGGCTTCCCCGCGTAACGGCTGGGCTTAGCCTGGGTTTGATCCTTGTCAGGCCGCATGAGGATTAGGTTGTCGCAGAGTTTCTCGCCAGCCGTTACTTCTGAAATCCATCTTTGAACACAGTCTGCTTTGCATTCTCCTGAGTAACGCAGACAGGCTTGTCTCTCGGCAAGCCTTGCTTGACGACTTCCAGCTTGAGCAGGATCGCCTTGGTCGTGAAGGTGCCGTTCGGCAACTGACGACGAAGTCTTGACCTCTTCGTGCTTGGCAAGTTTAACGGCGGCTTCCGCGGCAGCGCGGGCTTCCCTGCCCACGGGCTTGTAGACGGTCATGAGCTGGGTGCCATCAAAAATACGCTCGATGGCGGCGAGATCGGCGTCCTGCCCGGATACAAGCACTTTACCGGACCAACCCCTGTCTTCGAGGGCCTGAACCGCGCCGCCAGCAATGGCGTCATTGGAAGCGACGACGGCCACAGGAGCCGCGTCGAGTTTCTGCAGTTCTTTTGCGACCAGCATGTAAGCTTTGGTGGCGCTCCACTCCGGCACCCAGACGTCGGCGAAGACGCGGATGTCGCCGCGATCAATATACGGTTGGAGCACCTTCATCTGTCCAGAGCGCACGACGGCGGAGTTGCCGTCGAGCTTGGATCCGCCGAGTAAGAAGTAATTGCCTTTGGGCGCTTGATCGACCAGGCTCTGGGCCTGTTGCTGACCGACCGAGAAGAGGTCGAAGCCGACATAGAGATCAACCGGGCCGCTGGCCAGCCGATCGTAGCTCACGACCGGCACATGCTTCGCGTGCGCTGCTTCGACGATCCGCGTGGCCTTGCTGGTGTCGTGCGGCAGAAAAACGAGAACGTCGATGCCGCTTCGAGCAACTCCTTGACTTGGCGGAACTGGACGTCATCGTCTCCATCGGCGGATCGGGTGACGACCGCGCCTCCCAGTGCATGGGCGCGCGCCTGAAATTCGTCGAGATCGGTCTGCCCAGCGTTCTCCCTTCAGATTCTCGATCGAAAATCCAATCTTGATTTCCTTCGTCTGTGCCTTGGCGAGGCCGAGGGTTAGAGCCAACAGGACGATAAAAAGCCGAGTGACCAGACGAAGCAAGAATCGCATGAAAGCATCTCCCGTAGGGCGAACTCCCGGGACGGATTAAGACCAGAACGAGCTTCCGGAGCACGCTAGCGCGATGGTTTCACCGGGGGTAACCAGGGTCAATTTACCTTGGTAACGGACTACGAAGCCCAGGATGATCTCTGGTGGAGCACAGTTGGCTTTGCCCGGGCGGCGTAGACGACGGCTTCGAGCCGGGCGTCGCCCGCGGGGTAGCACAATGAGAAGATCCATGTACTCTTCTGGAAAATCCAGCTTCCGCTTCGGGCTCCACAACCTCGTGGCACCGAAGTGTTACAGGATCATCCTTATGATCCCGTTCAGCCCGTGCATGCTACATTTCGGCTACCTTAACCATGTTTTCTGATAAAAACCTTAATCAAAAGCTGCGCGCCCGGAGCCTCGAAAAAGAAATCGCGAACCTCACCCAACGGCTCCTTGCGACAAACGACGCCGAGCAATCCGCAGAGATTGCCGGAGACCTGATCGCCGCGATTCGCGATCGCGTCGACAAGCTGCGGAATGCAAACTAAGACGTGCAGCCTTGCCGGTATTGTAACCAGTGCAAACCGAAATCCATCGAGCCCGTTTTGACGGGGTATTTTGGCCCTGATAGACTTTTAGTTTGTCCAGCCATCGTTCATACCAGAAGGGAAGTCCGTGCGCGCAGAAACCCGCCATCAACTGAAGCAGGATGCATTTAGTCGTGTGACCATCGGAGCGGCCGAGAAGACTGCCGATTGGACGGTAGAGCATCGCCAAACCATCATTATTTCCGCGATTGTCGCCGTAGTCGTTGTGGCAGGCGTGATCGGCGCGTGGTATTACCTGAACGCCCAGGATGAGAAAGCCAGCTTCGATCTCGCGATCGCGGTACGCACGATGGATACGGCACTGCGACCGGCGGGACAGCCGGAGCAGCCCGATTTTCCGACATTCACCTCCGCAAACGAGCGCGCAGAAGCGGCTAAGAAACAATTCCAGGCGATTGTGGACAAGTATCCGCACACTCGGACGTCCGACATGGCGCACTACTTTCTGGGCGTGACCTCGGTGAGTTTGGGCGACTATGCGACTGCCGAGAAGGATTTCAAATCTGTAGCGACGGCCGGCAATCGCCAGGTTGCGTCCTTGGCGAAGGACGCCCTCGCGTCGCTCTATGGGGATACAAACCGCCCGAAAGATGCCGCCGCCCTGTATCAGGAACTGATCAACAAGCCCACAACGTCGGTCAGCAAGGTCACCGCACAGTTGCAGCTAGCCGAGTTGTACCAGAATTCGAATCAGCCGCTTGATGCCAAGCGAATTTACGAACAGATCAAGAAAGAGAATCCGGGCAACGAAGCTGGACAACTCGCGACGCAGAAGTTGACAGAGTTGAAATAAATAGGCCCTTCGCGGTTGGTCTTAGCCAAGAGGCGCGTGCTCTCCAATCGTTTTGCGCCTTCCCAGATATACCTTCCCGCCTCGTGGTCATTACCTTGGTAAGTCATCTCCTGCATTTTGGCGTGAGCGCCTTGGCAGGCTTCTAGGACAATTTAAAGGTCACGAATTCGTCCCTGAAGAGGCCTGAACGATGAGCTTTCCTAGCCCGCGTCCATACTTCGCAATCTGCCTGTTCACCTTGCTTTCGACGTTGGCATTCAGCCAGGACAATTCGTCGCAGAGCCTGGGGGACGTCGCGCGGAAGCTGCGGAAAGAACCTTCCGACGAAGTGCGGATGACCGATGCGGACGCGAAAAAACTCTTCGATTCCGTCGATCAGATTTTTGCCTTTTCGGCAGACGATTCCGGACTACCAAAGCACGCCACGGTGAAGCGTCGCATGGTGAGCAAGGCCGATGTGGAGAAGTATGCGACTGGGCGCATGGCACGCGAGGAGTATACGAAACGCTTTCAGGTCGCAGAGCTGACGATGAAGAAGCTCGGCTTTCTGCCGCGGGAGTTCAAGCTGCGCGAGTTTCTGGTGAAGTCTACGGGGCAGCAGATCGCCGGATACTACGACGATGAGACCAAGACGATATCACTGCTGAACTGGGTTCCCGCAGACCGGCAGGAACCGATTCTGGCGCACGAACTGACGCACGCGTTGCAGGATCAGAATTATGATTTGGCAAAGTGGATGAGAGCGGCCTCCTATTCGGAAAAAGCAGGTGCGAACAAGAAGGATGACGAAGGCCAGAACGACGACGGAGCCATCGCCCGGAAGGCTGTGGTAGAGGGGCAAGCGATGGTGGTGTACGTCGATTATGTGCTCGCGGCCCTGGGACGGAATCTTACAGACACGCCGGCATTGATCTATCAGATGGAAGAGCCGGCCGTGAAGGCGGTGCAGGACTCGCAGATGCTGCACGATGCCCCAATGATTCTGCGCGAGGCGGGATCGTTCGCCTACAACGAAGGCCTGATCTTCGAAGGCGAGTTATTGCAAAAAGGCGGAAAGAAGATGGCATTCGCGGGAGCGTTTGCACGGCCTCCGCGGAACTCGCACGAGATTTTGCAGCCCGAGGCATATATCAACGCTGAGAAGCTGCCGCCGCTGGGTGTTCCGGATCTGAAGAAACTCATTGGGGAGCAGTATGACGTCTACGACACGGGCGGAGTGGGGCAGCTCGATGTGCGGGCGTATTTGAAACAGTACGGAGACCGACGCAATGCAGACGATGTATCATCGGCATGGCAAGGCGGGTCGTACGCCGCTTATCGTCGCAGGAAGGCCTCTACAGATGCGGAGTTGACCACCGCAGATCTGGCCACCATCTACGTTTCGCGCTGGAAAACTTCGCAGGCAGCCTCGCGGTTCGCGCGCTTCTATGCCTCGACGGTCGCGATACGGTATCAATCTGCAACGGCTCAGGAACCGGCGGCGTGCAGCGGAGACAAGTGCCCTGTCGCGATCGCACAATATCTGACGGAAGAAGGTCCGGTGATCGTGGAGCAATGGGCCGACAACAGCGTGATGGTATCAGAGAGCTTTGACACGGCTACTGCCCTGAAAATTCGCGATGCCGTTCGAGATGGAGAGACCGCTGCACAGGCCGAGAACGCGCCACAGGATGAGATTGGGTTGCGACTGTTTGAGCTTCCCGCATTTCAACATTTCGCGGAGCAAGTTGGCGCGGAAATTTTGCGGGAGATGCAAGTCCACCAGACTCCTCTTACCGTCCCCTCGCTGAAGGCGCCGGAATGACAGCCTTCTCCATCTGTTTCTTATCCCCGGAGGCTTCACACCCAACCATTTCCCTTTTGGCTCCAGTTGAGTACCATGTTTGCAGCGTTCAAACCAATACCCCAGGGCAAACATGGCCGACATCACACTTCGCGTCAACGGAAGTGAAAAGAAAGTTGCCGTCTCTCCTGAAACACCTCTTCTTTGGGTCCTTCGCGACACACTCGAATTAACCGGAACGAAATTTGGCTGCGGGGCCGGACTCTGCGGGGCCTGCACGGTGCACGTCGATGGCAAGGCTATCCGGTCCTGTTCGACTCCAGTGTCGCAAGTAGCAGGCAAGAGCGTGACCACCATTGAAGGCCTCAGCGCGAACGGGCTGCACGTGCTGCAACAAGCCTGGATTGCGGAAGAAGTTCCGCAATGCGGCTACTGCCAGACCGGACAGATTATGCAGGCCGCTGAACTGCTGGTAAAAACACCGAATCCAACGGACGACCAGATCACGCAGGCGATGAACGGCAACCTCTGCCGCTGTGGAACCTACGAGAGGATCCGCAAGGCCATTCATCGCGCGGCTGGCAATGGAGGTGCGCGATG
>Ga0209168_10000605_pt1 | contig 32915 bp, 23 predicted proteins | sample Coa_R1_FD_187156 | JGI IMG/M metagenome (GOLD analysis project Ga0209168, IMG submission 187156) | Surface soil microbial communities from Centralia Pennsylvania, which are recovering from an underground coalmine fire - Coalmine... | ecosystem: Environmental > Terrestrial > Soil > Unclassified ...
CTCCGAGTAACAGAACAAGGTTCCAGAACGCAGCGAGATTGGAAAGAAGTCCAGTCATCCAGGCGGGCCCTGATCTAATTCACTGTTCTCCACGCCGTGCGCCACGGTCGTGCGGAGCGCCGGAATATCACCCACAAGCACGCGAGTACGAAGCCCAGATTCACAGCGTCCAGACTTTAGCACGAGAGCAGGTCCTTCAGCGCCTGAGAGTGCCGGAGCAATCAAAAGAGACTTCGTATAATTAAGATAACGAACTGCCCCGCCGTTCTCTCGAGGTCGATTGATGCTGAGAATTCGCCCCGCAACGATTGCCGACACTCGCTTGCTTGCAACGCTCATTCGCGAGCTGGCAGACTTCGAGCACGAGTTGGAGCACGTCTCCATCACCCCGGATGATCTGGCGCGGGATGGTTTCGGCGCCAATCCAAAGTTCAGTGCCTTGATTGCCGAAGTCGATTCGCAGGTGGCTGGCTATGCGGTCTTTTTTACGGTCTACAGCACATGGCGCGGACCGCAGTTGTTTCTTGAAGATCTCTTCATCCGGCCGCAATTTCGCGGCAAAGGATTCGGCAAGCACATCCTGGCCTATCTGGCTCAACTTGCTCGCAACGAAAACTGTCATGCCATGCGCTGGGAAGTGCTCGACTGGAACCAGCCTGCGATCGACTTCTACCGCTCTCTCGGCGCTGGCTTCCTCGATGGATGGCGGCAGGTTCTTCTGAAAGATGAAGCTCTGCAGTGCTTGGCAGAGAAAGCACAGTGACTCGCAAAATCATCATCATCGGAGCAGGTCTCGCCGGATCAGAAGCTGCGTGGCAGTGTGCGCGTCGCGGCATTCCCGCCGAACTCTACGAGATGCGCCCCGTGCGCTCGACTCCGGCCCATCAAACCGCCAACTTCGCTGAACTCGTTTGCTCCAATTCCCTCAAGTCCGACAGCGAAAACTCGGCCCCTTGGCTGCTCAAAGAAGAGATGCGCCGAGCCGGTTCTCTCTTGATGGAAATTGCTCGTGAGTGTTCTGTCCCTGCAGGTCACGCCCTCGCCGTTGACCGCGAAACCTTTGCCGCGAAAGTGACCCAAGCCATCTCACGCGAGCCGCTCATCTCCGTTCGCCGCGAAGAAGTCGCTCACGTCGATGACAACGAAATCACCGTCATCGCTACCGGCCCGCTTACCTCCGATGCTCTTTCCCAGGAAATCGCCCGCCTCAGCGGCGCCTCGCATCTTTATTTCTACGATTCCATCAGCCCCATCGTCGAAGCCGACTCCATCGACATGGCGAAGGTTTATCTCGCGGCCCGTTACGACAAAGGCTCCGCCGACTACATCAACTGCCCAATGTCCAAGGAAGAATACGACCGCTTCTACGACGCGCTGGCCGGAGCCCAATCCGTCGAAGAAAAAGATTGGGAGAAACTCAACTACTTTGAAAGCTGCCTCCCCATCGAAGAGATTGCCCGCCGCGGCCGCGACACCCTGCGTTTCGGCCCGATGAAGCCCGTCGGCCTGAAAAACCCCCACACCGGTAAAATGCCTTACGCCGTCGTGCAACTGCGTCAGGAAAATCTCCGCGCCGATTCCTACAACCTCGTCGGCTTCCAGAATCATTTGAAGTTCGGTGAACAGGCCCGCATCCTGCGCCTGATTCCTGGCCTCGAAAACGCTCGCTTCCTTCGCTACGGCCAGATCCATCGCAACACTTACATCAACGCGCCCACACTTCTCAGCGAGACTCTTCAGATGAAACAGCATCCCAGCATTCTCTTCGCCGGACAGATCTGCGGGGTGGAAGGCTATGTGGAGTCCATCGCGACCGGCCTCATGGCCGGCAATCACGCTGCCTCAATCGCGAGCGGCACAAAGCCCGTCCCCCCGCCTCGCGCCACCGCCTTCGGCTCGCTCACCCACTACATCACGCACGCCGACCCCAACAAATTTCAGCCCGCCAACATCACCTTCGATCTGCTTCCTCCGCTCGATCAAAAAATCCGCGACCGCCAGCAGCGCCATCGCCAGCAATGCGAACTCGCCCTCCGCGAATTTGATCAGTGGCTGGCCGCTCGGGAGCTGGAACCTACGCAGAAGTAACCATCGACTCGCGTTCTCGTTAAAGATTGTGGGAATGGCGAGCTTACCGGCGCCTCGCCTTTTTTCTCGCGCCCGGCACTTTCCCGATCCGCTCATCTCCGGCGAGAACGAGATCGCACGCGTGCAATGCCGCAGTTTCAAAATCTTCGGAGTCCACCGGTAGCAGCTGCCAACCAGTGACCGGTGCCCCCAACACGCCAATCGACCGCATGCTCGGGAACTCGCGGCGCAGGCTCTCGTGATGCTCCTTCGTCGTCGCGATCCACACGCCGTTGTCCGCTGCGTTCGTCGGTTTGTCTCGCAGGATGAGCAGAATCTTTTCCTCGACGTAGACTGCAAGACATCCGAACATCGGCCGGGTGTACGGCGACAGCTCAGAAATCGCATCGAGCACAAACGCATGCGGAACTGCCTTTCGCCGGCGTATTTCCAAGCCTTCATCCATCAAAGCGGGCTTTCGCGCATTTTTCATTGCAAGATCACGCATGCCCTGCCCTCCGCGCTTTTCGAACCGCCGGAGCCTTCTCCATCTTTGCCCCATCTAGCCGTCTCGCTAGTTCGCCGAATCCAGGTTTCTCTCCGTTCCACTTCAGTTCTTCGACATCGCGAAAAAGTGCAATGTCGGTCCTCAAGGTTGCTAGCTTGCGAAACAGCACCGCGTTGTCCCACTCTCGAGAAAGTGTATCCGCCAGAGCTCCGGCGTGACTTGCATTCACGTGCCAGTCGCGCCAATCTTTCGGAATGTCTTCCAGATGCGGAAACTTCGCCAGCACCGCGGCCGCCGACTTCGCCCCCCAGCCTGACAGTCCCGGATACCCATCCGCGGCATCGCCCACCAACCCCAGATAATCTGGAATCGACCGCGGCCCCACGCCAAACTTCGCCATCACTCCCTGTTCATCAATCGTGACGCGCGTGCGCCGGTTCAACTGCACGATCCGCGAACCGCTCACGCATTGCGCCAGGTCCTTGTCCGGGGTGCAGATGATCACCTGCTCCACTTTCGCATTCGCCGCCGCAGCCACCGCTGCCGCTGCCAGCGCGTCGTCCGCCTCAAACTCCACCATCGGCCAGACCACGATACCCGCCGACGCGAGCACTTCCTCGAGCAGCGGAAACTGCGCCAGCAATTCCGCTTCGACGCCTTCGCCCGTCTTGTACCCCGGCCACAAACCGTTCCGAAACGACTCGATGATGTGATCGGTCGCGACTGCAATATGCGTCGCTCCTTGCTTGATCATCCCAAGTATCGACGCCAGCACCCCGCGCACCGCGGACACTTCTCGCCCCTGGTCATCTCGCGCCGACGGCAGCGCATAGTAGTGGCGAAACAACTCATACGTCCCGTCAATGAGATAGACCTTCACCCCAACTCTCCACCACAACCCTACAGGCCCGCTCCCGCCAAATCAACCTGCCTTTGCACCGCTCACGAAGGGTGTGCAGCGCGCGCTCACGTAGCGCGGACATTCCTGTCCGCGGCTTTTGACTTTGCTTTTGACTTATGTAGCGCGGACATTCTTGTCCGCGGCTTTTGACTTTGCCGTTTGACTTATGTAGCGCGGACCCGTCCGCGGCTTTTGACTTTGCCTTTTGACTCATGTAGCGCGGACATTCTTGTCCGCGGCTTTTGACTTTGCTTGTGACTCATGTAGCGCGGACATTCTTGTCCGCGGCTTTTGACTCTGCTTTCGACTTATGTAGCGCGGACATTCCTGTCCGCGGCTTTTGAATTTGCTTTTTGACTTATGTAGCGCGGACATTCTTGTCCGCGGCTTTTGACTTTGCTTTCGACTTATGTAGCGCGGACATTCCTGTCCGCGGCTTTTGAATTTGCTTTTTGACTTATGTAGCGCGAACATTCCTGTCCGCGGCTTTTGAACCTTGCTTTTGACTTATGTAGCGCGGACATTCCTGTCCGCGGCTTTTGACTTTGCTTTTGGACGCATGTATCGCGACCCCGTCCGCAACCTTCCCTGCAAGGGCGCGGTTTCAGCCGTGCCGGAAAACTCTTTCCAATTTCCCTTCGACACATGGGGTAGAATGTCAGACCGCGCCATCCCTCTGCCAATCGCCGAGCCACGCGCATTCCCTCGCCGGAGATGAAAAATGAAAGTCCGATCCTTCGTCGCCCTTGCAACCCTTGTCCTCACGATTCTCACCCTCGATGCCGCCGCACAGTTGCCTCTACCGTCCTGGGGATCGCAAACCGGGCTATATTACGCCTATCCCGCCGACCTGAATCATGACGGAAGCCAGGATCTTGTCGGTGTGGCTAGCACTAGCACCGGCTACAACATCACCGCTTTGCTGAACGATGGAACCGGCAGGTTCCCGACCGTCCAAACCAGCTCTATCGCCGGAATTCTGTATTCCGGGGAAGGCAATATTGCCGTAGGCGACTTCAACAACGACGGCTTCCCTGACCTGATGATTCCTGGTGAAGACTCGATAACTGGCGTCGCCGCCGTGGGTGTCATGCTCGGCAATGGAGACGGCACATTCGGCAAACTGAAGGTAATCGACGAGCCTGGAACTGGGACCGAAATGATATCAGGAAATTTCACCGGGCACGGAAATGTCGACGTTGCGATCCTGAACTGTTCTAATTGCGGGGAGCAATTCTCGACCATTGTCTTGCCAGGAAATGGCGATGGCACATTTGGACAGCCAATTGTGACGGCGACCCAAATGTTCAGCTCCTGCATCGTGACGGCCGACTTCAACAACGATGGCAAGCTCGATTTAGGATTGGGAGGGCCAGTTGTTGCTTTAGGCAACGGCGATGGCACATTTCAAACCCCCATCGGAGGAACAACAGGGTCCTGCCCACAGGGCGTCGCCGATTTCAATCATGACGGCTTTCTCGATGTGGTAGCCGGAGGCCCCACCGTCTATTTCGGTGACGGAAGTGGACACTTTGGAAATGGTCAGTTGTACCCGGTCACAGACGCAAAACCGTATCTTCCTCTGGCAGTCGGCGATTTTTCGGGTGTTGGCCTTCCCGACATAGCCGTCGTCACCAACGTCCAGGATGTAACCGTGCTCTTGAACAAAGGCGAGGGCACGTTTAAGTTGAGCCACACCTTTAATGGTGGACTGAACCAACTGTTGGCGGGCGACTTTAACGGCGATGGCAAGCAGGACCTGATCATCTCCGGCGGAACAACCACTGGGAGTTCAGGGTTTAGCTTCCTGCAAGGACGGGGCGACGGCACCTTCGTGGACGCTGTGGCTCAGAGTGGTGAACGCGACCACAATCGCACTGTAATGTCAGTTGACCTTAACAATGATGGGAAGATAGACCTCTTGAGCTACAACGGGACGCCTGATGTTCAGTTAGGCAATGGCGACGGCTCTTTTCAAACCCCGATAAAGCTGCCCAGCACCTGCGATCCTGTCTCCGGCGGCATCGTGATTGGCGACTTCAACGACGATCACAAAATGGACATCACGATGATCACGTCCACCACGGGTGGGGTGAGCGTTTGTTTGGGAAATGGGGATGGCACGTTCAAGTCTGCCCAAGTCTACGATCAAGGCATCCCACACCAATCTGTGGTTGTGGGCGACTTCAATAACGATGGCAAGCTCGATCTCGCGGTTTCGGACCTCGGGGGCGTCAGCATCCTGCTGGGCAACGGAGACGGTACATTCCAGAACGGAATCCCGAATGCCGTTAATGCACGCTATCCAGTCTTCTTCGCTGGGGACTTTAACGGCGATGGAAAACTGGATATTGTTACGACCACATCACAAGGTATTTCCGTACTGTTCGGCAACGGCGATGGAACTCTGCAGACCGCTGTCAACTCAACGGGCACCGGCAGCATCCTTGCGGTGGGAGATCTGAATAACGACGGCAAGCTTGATCTCGTCTTAAGCGGAATAAGCGTCCAGCTTGGCAATGGGGATGGAACCTTCCAGCCTCCTGTTTTTTCGTATCCGGACGGAATAGGCCCGGTTTTTCTAACTGACTTCGACAAGCGGGGAAAGTTGGACCTCGCTGTCATCTCAGCTTTCTATGTGCAGGTATTTCCGGGTAAGGGAGACGGAACATTCCTGACTCCTCCTATATCCTTTCCCGGCAACGATGACTACATTGGGGCTACAAGCGCGGACATCAATGGTGATGGTTTCGCCGACTTGCTCATCCTGGCTCAAGGGTCACCGCAAGACGGCAAAATAGTCGTTTACTACAACCCTAGATAAATTTCGCTAAGCAGGGAGAATTACGAATTCTTGCCGGATCTGGCGGGTTATGTAGCGCGGACATTCTTGTCCGCGGCTTTTGACTTTGCTTTTGACTCATGTAGCGCGGACCCGTCCGCAACCTTTTTTGAGAGACAGCGTGGAAACGAAAGCAACTCAAAATCTCTTGTCATCCTGAGCGAAGCGAAGGACCCGCGTTCCTGGCTCCACTCCACCCGCTCTTCGAGAAATTCTCACTCCTGTCCTCGATGACCGCCCCTTGCGGCTTTTGATGGGGCGGGCGTCCCCAGCCTGATCAATTCTGCCTTCTCACTTCTCAAATTCTTACTTCTGCCTCTGCCTTCTCCCATTTCTTGTCAAGCCCCCAAAATCCCAAAATTCCCGCTAACCGATTCATTCAATGCCAGAAATAAAGGCAATAATATACTTGACAAATCAGACCGCTTCGCCTATTATTCACTACATGGACGGCAAACAAAAGCAACCAAAGACCTTGCAAGAAGCGGTTGTGTTCTACGCAGACCCAAACAATGCTCTCGCCTACATGACCCTCTTGCGATGGCCCGATGGCGTCGTCCGCTGCCCCATGTGCGACCGCGATGACGTCGTGTTCCTGCACAACCAACGCAAGTGGCAATGCAAGAGCGTTCACGCAAAACGGCAGTTCTCCGCAAAGGTCGGAACCATTTTTGAGGATTCGCCTATTGCTCTTGAGAAATGGCTTGTTGTTGTTTGGATGCTGTCGAACTGTCGCAACGGCATTAGCTCTTACGAGATCGCCCGTACCATTGGCGTTACTCAAAAGTCTGCTTGGTTCATGCTGCATCGCATCCGTTTGGGATTGCAGGACAAGCATACTGGCGGCAAGCTTGGCGGTGGCCCACACAGCAAAGTAGAAATCGACGAGACCTATATTGGCGGTAAGGCTCGTTTCATGCACAAAGAGAAACGAGAGCGCATTAGCCGCGATGGTGGAATGCAAGGTGGACACGGCAAAGTTGCTGTCATGGGAATGCTGGAGCGTGGCGGAAAAGTTAAGACCGCTGTACTTGGACACAAACGCGAGAAAAAGCAGATGCACCAAATCATCGAAGATAACGTGATGCCCGGAACTTGGATTATGACCGACGAATTCAGCAACTATGATGGGTTGTCGAACAATTACACCCATCTTGTCGTGAACCATCTTGATCGCTACGTACAAGGCAACGTGCATACTCAGGGCATCGAAAATTTCTGGTCGCTGTTGAAGCGGGGCCTTGGTGGAACCTACGTTGCTGTAGAGCCGTTTCATTTGTTCCGTTACGTCGATGAGCAAGCTTTCCGTTTCAACAATCGCAAGGATAACGATGGCCGCAAAATCGGGGATGCAGAACGTTTCGACATTGCAATGTCACAGATCATCGGTAAACGATTGACTTACGCCGAGCTAACCGGAAAGGATGAGGGGTTACAGGCTTTCTAGTCCTTATCGCTTGAAGCGCGGCCCAAAGCGGAAGGTTTCTTAGCCTTCCGCTTTTTCCCTTTGTTGGCTCTTTCCTCGTCCAGTTTTCGCTTTATCTCGTCGTGCGAAATTCTAATCAGCTTCTTCATAGTGGCATCGAATTTATCGAATTCATTTAGCATATGGTCGTTTATGAACTCCAGCAGTCGCGCTGCATTCCATCGATTCTGAACCAACTTAACTGTACGCAGAATCTTAAATGCTTCGTGTAGCTCTTCAGTGCCGTGTTCTGCGTCATCAATCCGGCTGCGAGAAAGATTCGCAATCATATCCGCAGCCTGCAAGGGAAGAAAATCCTGTTCACTTTGGAACTGCGGAGGCTTTCTCATCTGAACCTGAAATTCAGGAGGGGCACTTGCTTTTACATCATCCCAAAATACAGCAGTTCTCCGACCCATCTTTCCTTGATCATCGAAGTTGAATTCTATTTCTTCGAGTTGTCTCTCGTCAGCGAGTTTCTTCATGCATTCAGTAATCACGCCATAGAAACAGAAGAAATACGGATTCTTCATTGCTCTTGCGAGTCGCCGATCTTCGCGGGCGGGACTGCTACGAATCACTGGAAGAAAAGGCAGAATGACATTTTCATAATCCGCCTGCGCGACAATGCACTCAAGGTTGTACATCACGTGCGGTGGAATGACTCGGGAAAGAGACAGAACTTTTTGATCTGCGACCGTTCTTTCCCATCCGTCGAATTCCCCTTCCAACCTTTTTGCATGGCTCATCTTGAAATACTTAATCGCGGGTGGTTCTTTTAGTTTAGCGTCCCATTCATCGGCAAATTTCGCCCATTCCCCAGATTGCGCAAGATAGCCAGATAGCACATACACTGGGCCTTGCTGGTCGCTACCGCTGTCATCTATGGCTGCTTGAAGCACGCACATTCTCCAGTCCATTCGCAATCTAGAAGGAAGGCCAGATAGCGAATCCAGAAGTCTCTGAGATGGCTTCTGGTGGCACGATATACCTGTCGATTCTGATTCGGCAAGTATATTATTGCCGAAATAAATTCCCGAAAAATGGATTAAATACACCTCCAATTTGCTAATCTAAAAATAGAGAGCAATTTTCAAGGCGCGGCCGACTGCCGCGCCTTTTTCTTTCTCGACACAATTCCCAAGGACAATCATGGGTTACTGCAAGTTTTCCGGCACCTGCACGGTTCGCCGTGCCCAGGCGCTCGACCACGGCAACTATTGCAAGAGAAAGGGCGAACTCGCCGAGCTGGTCTTCGTTCTCAAAGCCGCCAGTCTTGGACTCGCCGTCTGTAAGCCATACGGTGAGAGCCTGCCCTTCGATTTCGTCGTCGCCGCCGGTCCGCGTATGCTGCGCATCCAGGTGAAATCCACTTTCACCTCTAAGCGCAATGGCCACAATATCCACGTCGGTTTTCGCGGACACGGTCTATGGCACCGCGCCTACACCGCCGACGACATCGATTTTTTCGCCGCCTATGTCGTCGCTTACGATGCCTGGTACATCATTCCTGTGGAGGCGATCGACGATCTCGTCAGCATCCGCGTCTATCCCGAAGGCTCGCGCATAGCCCGCACCGCCCGCTTCGAACGATTTCGCGAAGCCTGGCACCTCATCACGGGCATCCAGGATGAAACCTCTGCGGTTGCCCCACCCTTAACGGAGCTGCCTTTCGGGCGTTAGGGTGGAGACGCAACTTAAATCTCTGTGTCTCCGTGGGGTGGGGCATTCTGACTTCTCACTTCTCACTTCTGACTTCTGAATTCTGACTTCTGACTTCTGCTTCACCCCGGAGCCATTTTTCGCGCCCGCACACGGAACGAAACGCCATCAAAACACGTAACTTGAACTAGAGACGCGGCTCGGAGGCTCACGATCAGCCAGCAAGCCCGTCCAACGAAAGGGAAAATGATCCTGCGCGACCTCATCGGCGATGTGCTTCGCACTCTGTGGTCGCACAAGCTGCGCACATTCCTCACCATGTTCGGCATCGCCTGGGGCATCGTTTCGATCGTGCTCATGGTTGCCGCCGGTGAAGGCCTGCGCAAGGGGCAAGAGATCCAGGCACAAACTCTTGGCAAGGATGTAATGATTGTTTTCCACGGACGCACCAGCCTGCAGGCCGGTGGCACTCGCGCCGGACGCACCGTCCATTGGGAAGATCCCGACGTCGCCGCCGTGCAATCGCAGTCGCCGGACTGCCAGTACATGCTTCCGGAACTCGAGCAGAACGACGTTCGCGCTCACAGCAACTACAACAACGCCGCATTTCTTGTCACCGGAAGTTACCCGGAATTCCAGGATATTCGCAGCCTTAACCTCGGTCAGGGACGTTTCTACGACTGGCAGGACAATCGCGAAGGACGCCGCGTCGCCTTTCTCGGGAGCGATGCCGCCAGGCAACTCTTCCCCGGACGCAATCCCGTCGGCGAAAACTTGTACCTCAACGATTTCCCCTACATCGTCATCGGCGTGATGGCGAAGAAAAAACAGGACTCGAGCTACGACGGGTGGGACGTCAACAAAATTTTCGTCCCTTTCGGCGCCATGCGCCGCGACTTCCCCGACAAACCCCCCGGCACCTCCGTCACCTTCGACCAGATGTTGGTCACTCCGAAGTCCGTCGAGCAACACGAACTTTGCAAGCACGAAATCCGCGCCGCCCTTGGCCAGATGCACCACTTCGACCCCAACGACAAAGAAGCCTGCCCCATCTGGGATACTGTCCAGGAGGCGAAGGCGTTTCGGCAGATGACGGATGGAATGAAGTACTTCCTGGGAGCGGTGGGAATCGTCACGTTGTTCCTTGGGGGACTGGGAGTGATGAACGTGATGATGGTTGCGGTGCGCGAGCGCACGAGAGAAATCGGAGTGCGCAAGGCGTTGGGCGCTCCAGCGCAAACAATTCTGAAGCAGTTTTTTGTGGAGGCGCTGCTGATCGCTTCGATCAGCGGAGGAATTGGATTGGGTGTAGCGTATGGGCTCTGCACTTTGGTTGATTTGCTGCCGATGCCGGATTTTTTTGCAGGTCTGTTGCCGACTTGGAGATCGGGACTGCTTGCGTGCGCGTTGTTAGGGACCATCGCAGTGCTGTCGGCGCTTTATCCGGCGCGGAAAGCGGCGTCCATCGATCCGATCGAGGCACTGAGGTTTGAGGCTGGCGGATAACTGCCGAGCTTCGCTCGGCCCGACAGCCGAGGACGGCTATCGCCACGCGCAAACTAGCATATGCTGACGGAAATTATTCGCGAAGCCTGGATTGCGCTGAAGCGCAATTACACACGCAGCATGCTGACCATGCTCGGCATCGTGTGGGGCATCACGACGGTGACTCTGCTGATCGCGTACGGCAGCAGCTTCCGGAAGATTCTTGTCGGCGGTTTCGATGCGTTCGGCAAGAGCGTCGTGATCTGCTGGCCGCAGCAAACCAGCGAGCAGCCGGGCGGACAACGTGCCGGAAAGAAAGTTGTCTTCGAGCAGGAAGATCTCGACATGGTGAAAGAGACGGCGACGCTGGTGAAGCACGTCTGCCTCGAAACCGTGAGAAGGCCCGGCATCGCCTATGGTGATCGCATGGTCGGAACGGCGGCCGTTCGCGGAGTTTGCAGCGAGTACGGTGAGATGAGGAATGAGGTGCCAGAAGAAGGAAGATGGATCAGCGCGAGTGATGTGCTAGAGCGGAGGCGGGTGGCGTTTTTGGGCGGAAGGATTCGTGAGCAGCTTTTCAGCGGGCGGCCGGCGATCGGAGAGATGGTGCAGATTGGCGGGGTGCGGTTCCAAGTGATCGGGGTGATGGCGCGGAAAATCCAGCTCAGCAATTATTTCAGCAGTGATGATGAATCGGTATGGATCCCGTACTCGTCGGCGGGAGATTTGTGGAATACGAAAGACGCGGCGGTGATGGTGTTTGAGCCGATTGCGCCGCAATTTGAGAAGAAGGCGATGGCGCAGGTGCTGGCCGCGGTGGCGACGAGACAGCAATTTTCGCCGACAGACCCGAAGGCCATACAAATGTTTGGGCGCGACGAGTTCAGACCCGTCATTGATGCGTTGACGATCGGATTGCAGGTGCTACTGACGTTCATCGGAACGCTGACATTGGGAATTGGCGGAGTCGGCGTGATGAACATCATGCTGGTCTCGGTGGATGAGAGGATTCGAGAGATTGGGTTACGGCGGGCGTTGGGGGCGAAGAAGAAGCACATCAAATTTCAATTCCTGGCGGAGACTTTGTTAATCATGTTGCTTGGCGGAGCAATTGGAGTGCTACTGTCGTATGCGATTGCAGCGGCTGTGGGAACTCTGCCGCTGATGGGGCCGCTGTTTGAAGATGAATCCGGGAAGGCCGATATTCACCTGAAGATCTCGTTGATGACGGTGACGCTGTCGACGATCGTGTTGCTGATTGTAGGCGTGTTCAGCGGGTTGGTGCCGGCACTACGGGCGTCGAAGCTGGACCCGGTTGAGGCGTTGAGGTACGAGTGATTGCGCCCTGGATTAAGAAAAACGGCGCCGCGGATGAACAGTCAGTTCAGGGAAAGCCATAGACATCCCGTTAGCAACGTACACAGAGTGATAGGCACGCCGGCGCGAAGGTAGTCGCGGAACCCGATCTCGACTTCGGGTTGAGCACTCTCGGCCACAATAATGTTGGCGACACTGCCGGTGATCGTAAGATTTCCGGCCAGAGTCGATGCCATGGCAAGGGCGAGCCAGGCTTTGTGTGGGTCGGAGAATCCCGGGATCAGAGATTTGAGCAGCATCACGGCCGGAACATTGCTGACGATGTTGCACATGGCGGTCACGGCGATGGTGAACGGGAGGAGATGCTGCAGATTCCAGTGCTCGGCGATCGCAAGCAGCTTGCTGACGATTCCGGCCTGCTCGGCGCCACCGACAATCACAAACAACCCCACGAAGAAGACCAGCAGTCCCCAGTCCACGTGCTCGTAGAGTTTCTTTGGCTCGAGTGTCCGGGTGATCAAGAGTACGGCTGCGCCGAGTGCAGCCATCATGGCAGGCGGCACACCGGCAAAGAAGCCGATCACAACAGCGCTCACGACGATTGCCGGCTTGGTTAGCTTCGAAAAATCGACATCTGGTAAGGGAATGATTTCGTCTGACTCCGGGGCCCGTGTCACCTTTCGCATGTGAATCCAGTGCAGGATGGCCCAGTCGATGAACAAGCCGATGATGGCTACCGGGCCGAGGTGAAAAGCAAAATCGCGATAGTGGATGCCGGAGAAAGACCCGATCAGCATATTCTGGGGATTGCCGGTAATAGTGGCGACGCTGCCGATGTTGGACGCGGTCGCGACCGCCAGCAGATACGCCATAGGCTGCAGGCGCATGCGACGGGTGATGTTGAGAACGAAAGGCACCATCACGAGGCAAACAATGTCGTTCACGAAAAATGCCGAAAGAATGCCGGAGGTAAAGATCACGGCCGGCAGAAGATAGGCGGGGCGCATGCGGCGCAGGACCACTTCGGCGTTCCACTCGAAGAAGCCCACCAGATGAAGGTTGCCGACGATCAACATCATGGAGAACAAAAGAACGAGCGTCGCGAAATCGACGGAAGTCACCGCGGTGCGGGGTGGCAGCACGCGAAAAGCAACCAGCGCTACGGCGCCAATGATCGCAGCGCCAGGGCGATCGATCTTAAGTCCGGGAAATTTACCGAGCGCGAAGACCAGGTAGCTGGCGAGGAAAGTGATGTAAGCGGCGACTAGCTGGACGTCTGTCAAAGCCGCTGAGGAGAGGTGGAGCATGGTGAGATGTAGAGGATAGCAGGAGAGAGCAGGGCGAAAAGAAAGGAAGCTGGGGTGAGTTTGCCAGGGTCATGGCACCTCGGCGGCTAAAGCCGGCGGATTTCATGAGTCCTTAAATCGCAGCGGTAAACCGCTGCGCCACCCAAAGGCAGATCCTCAGCGCTGCGCCAGCCAAAGACGGGCATTGGATTCCCCGGCGGCACCCAAAGGCGCGGGGCACCTCAGCGGCTAAAGCCGCTCACCATTCTTGGAGCTTTATCGCAGCGGTAAACCGCTGCGCCACCCAAAGGCAGATCCTCAAGCGCTGCGCCAGCCAAAAGGCGGGCATGATCCCGCGGCGACACCCAAAGGCGCGGGCACCTCGGCGGCTAAAGCCGCTCATGAGTCCTGGAGCTTTATCGCAGCGGTAAACCGCTGCGCCACCCAAAGGAGCGTGCTTAAATCGCAGTGGTAACCACTGTGCCACCCAAAGGCGTTGAGCTCAAGTTTGGAAAACCGCGACAGAGAGCCAGCTTTCTTGAGCGAACCGATTGTCGCGAAACGGCCGGCTCCGGGATTCAAACTGGGAAATGGCAAACATTTTCTGGCCTTTGGGTGGCGCAGCGCCTTCGGCGCTGCGATACAGTGGCAAATGTAAGGGCGGCTTCAGCCGCCGAGGTGCCCTCCATGGCTGCTCCCCGCCGCGGCAATACTGGATACAGTTGCTACTTCATCACCGCCTCTACATTTCAAAAGCAAAACATCCTGCAGGCCGACGGAATGGCCAGCCTCTTTCTCGACGTCCTTCTTCACTATCGTGCGCAAGGAAAATATTTGCTGCATGAGTTTGCTGTCATGCCGGACCATTTCCACCTGCTGATCACCCCACGTGAATCGCTGGAAAGGGCAATGCAGTTGATCAAGGGCGGTTTTTCTTTTCGGGCAAAAAGAGAATTGAGATTCATGCATGAGATTTGGCAGGCGAGTTTCTATGATCGGCGGGTGCGGGATGCAGAGGAATATCTCGTTTTTCGGGAATACATTCGGCGGAACCCTGTGAAGCGCGGGCTGGGAGAGGATTATCGGTACAGTTCAGCCTGGCCTGGGATTGCGCTGGACGGGGCACCTCGGCGGCTAAAGCCGGCGGATTTCATTAGTGCTTTATCGCAGCGGTAAACCGCTGCGCCACCCAAAGGCGCATGGGATTCCGCGGTGGCACCCAAAGGCGCGGAGCACCCCGGCGGCTAAAGCCGCTCATGATTCCTGGAGCTTTATCGCAGCGGTAAACCGCTGCGCCACCCAAAGGCACATCCTTAAGGGGCTGCGCCGCCAAAAAAAACGGGCATGGGATCCCCCGGCGGCACCCAAAGGCGCGGGGCACCTCGGCGGCTAAAGCCGCTCATCATTCCTGGACCCTTATCGCAGCGGTAAACCGCTGCGCCACCCAAAAGCAGATCCTCAGCGCTGCGCCAGCCAAGGTCGGCAGCTGCTTAGCGGGTTTCTCCGCGAGTGCGGAGCCATTCGATGAACATCTGTTCGAGCGGTTTATCGTAGCCCATCATGACGTGGCGGATGGTGTGGCCGCTGACGAAGTGACAAACTTCTTCCGCCAGGTTCTTGGCGTGATCGCCAGCGCGTTCGAGCGACTGGGTCATGAAGATGACTTGCAGGCTGGCTTGCCGTGCCTGGCCTTCCGGGTTCTCGATGTGGCGCAAGAAGATCAGGTTGCGCAGGCGGTCCATTTCCGCGTCAGCGCGCAATACATCGACGGCTTTTTTCACATCACGGGCTGAAAACGATTCGCCAGCGTCGGACAGCATCTTCTCAAGCACCGTCGCCATGTGAGTCAAGTCGCGCGTGTCTTGCGGATCAAGCCGGCCGTTGGCAGCCTGGGCGCTGCTGGCAAAGCTCAAAAGAAGGTCGCCGATACGTTCCAGGCTGATCATGAACTTCATGCAAGCCAGCAATTCGCGGGCTTCGGGTTCAGTGACCTGGGTGATGGCCAGGGTGACGCCGTCGTCGATCTCGCGGTCCAAGGTGTCGAGCTGTTTTTCTTTTTCTCGCAGCGTGCCGAGAAGAGCGGAGGACCCGGTGGCGATTCCCTCCGCCGCGGTACCAGCGGCCTCTTTGGCGACATGGCAGGCCTCGATGGTGCGGGTCACCAGGTGCGAATAGGGCCGTTCTGGAAATGGGGTGTTGACTGCAGCACTGGTCATACGGACGTCTCTACGATCAAGAATTGGGGAGTGCAATACATGAGATGCGGTTCGGCGGCGGCGGGCGCTGGGAATCACCGACTCAGCATAAGGTATCTTGTTTAACATCTTGTTAAAGGCTCGTGAAATTCTATGTCTTGGCGGATCCGAAACGATCAGCTGTGAACCGGCTCGACGGCGGTGGCTAACGGAAGGGTAAACAGAAAGATCGAGCCGTGATTCAGCTCGCTTTCGGCGCGGATCATGCCTCCGTGGGCCAGGACGATGTGCTTGGCGATAGCCAGTCCGAGGCCGGTTCCACCGGATTCCCGGGAGCGGGCTTTATCCACGCGATAGAACCGCTCGAAAAGCCGGGGCAGATGTTCCGAGGGAACGCCGCCACCGAAATCGCGCACAAAGAACTCAACTCCGCGCCCCGAACGGCGGGCGCCCAGCACCAGCCGTCCACCGCCGGCGGCATACTTCAAGGCATTATCGATCAAGTTAGAAAAGACCTGATGAATCGCCTCACTGTCAGCGCTGACCGGTTCCTCAACCGAGTTCTCGATCTGCAATTCGACCCCGTGCAATCGGGCGATTTCTCGAAAGCTTTCAACCGCCTCGCGGAGCAACTGCAGAGGCATGACTGGCTCGGTCTCAAACCTGTGCTCGCCGGACTCGACCCTGGCCAAAGTCAGCAGGTCTTCGGTTAAGCGAGACATCCGGCTGGCATTCTTACGGATGATCTCGAGGAACTCGCGTGTGTGGTTGCCATCGGAGGAGGTGTCGAGCAGGGTTTCGGCATAGCCCTGAATCGAGGTGAGGGGAGTGCGTAATTCATGCGAAACGTTGGCGATGAAATCACGCCGGGTTTTCTCGACCCGCTCGGTTTCGGTCAAATCGCGGATCACGGCGACCGCGCCGCCGGCGGGCATAGGAGCAGCGGTGACGTCGAAGGTGCGACCGGGCAAGATCGATGTGGCTCGGGCGGTAAACACCGTCCGCGCTCCACTGGCTCCGCGCACCGCACGCAGGAAATCAGGGTCGCGCACGGTTTCAACCACCGGGGCATTGAGCCGCGTTCTTTGCGGAACGAGCGTGTCCATGCTATGGTTGGCCCACATCACGCGCTCGTCCGGGCCGACTGCGACAACTGCGTCTTCCATGCTGTTCAGCAGGGTTTCGAGCTGGTGCTGGCTGGTTTGGAGGGCGGCAAAATTCGCTTCCAGGTGACGGGCGGTCTTATCGAGAGCCGCTGCCAGTTGACCGATTTCGTCAATGGAACTCTCGTCGATGCGGGCGGCGAGATCACCGGCAGCGATACGCTCGGCAAATTGCAAGATCCGCTGCAATCGCCGCGAGGTGTATTGCGCGGCGAGCGCCGCAATCAACAGAGCGAACAAAAACGCGATTGCCGATCCCCACAGAAAGGCTGTACGGCCATTCGATGTTGCCTCTTCCACATCAGAAAGCGAATAAGCGAGGCGTACGGCTCCGCCGGTGATGGGAACCGCGACGAAGACCGAGGGAATTCCTAAAGTCTGGCTGCGGCGAACGGATCGACCAACTTCGCCCCTCAGGGCCGAGGCGAACTCGGGAAACTGGCCATAATTTTCGGTGGCGGTAGATGTCTCCGAGTCCGCCAAAACCTTCCCGCTGGAATCGATGACCGTGGCGCGCGCGCCGGCGGCGTGGCTTTCCTGAGCGACGATGTCCTGCAAGCTATGCCCGTTCTCAGTGTTTACGCGATTGGCGAAGAGCCAAGTCTTTTGTTCGAGGTTCCGCTCGATTTCCGCGCGAAAGGAATTTTCCCAGGCGCGGCCGGTGGAGAAATCCAGAATCGCGGTGGTGGCGGCAATCACCAGAATAAATGCGGCCATCAGCTTGAAAAAAATACGATTCCTCACTTCGCAGCCTCAAAGCGGTAACCGGCTCCGCGCACGGTTTTCAGGTAGCGCGGGTTCTCGGGGTCTGGCTCGATCTTCTCTCGAATCCTGCGGACGTAAACATCGACCGAGCGCGGCGTGACGTAGGCCGTGTCCCGCCAAACCGAGTCGAGAAGCTGATCGCGGGTGAAAACCCGCCCGATATGACGGGCGAAGTAGTCGAGCAGGCGAAACTCGGTTGCCGTTGTGGTGACGGGTTGGCCACGCACCATCAAGGTCATAGCGCCAGGATCGATTTCGATCTCGCCGATTCGCAAGGGCGACTGGGAGAGCGGCCGCTCAAAGCGTCGCAGCACGGCTTTGACCCGGGCAACGAGTTCTCGCGGACTGAAGGGTTTCGGAATATAGTCGTCCGCACCCAACTCGAGTCCGAGGATGCGATCGGCTTCGCCGCTCTTCGCGGTCAGGAAGATGACTGGGGTGGAAGCGAGCGCCTGGGTCTGCCGAATCTGCCGGCAGAGTTCTAGGCCGTCTTTTCCAGGCACCATGATGTCAAGGATATAGAGAGTCGGGCGCTGCCGTTCCGATTCCGCGACTACGGAATTCCCAGTGGCAAATACCTTCACGATGAAGCCCGCGCCCTCCAAGTGATGGCGCACCAGCCGGGAAATATCCGGGTCGTCTTCCACTACAAAGATGCTGGGTTTCACACGGCTATTGTAGCTGGGAGAGGCTGAAATTCACTGGATTGTAACCTGATTGAAACAATTGGCGGGGCGCTTAGCCGGGGATGAACAGCAGCAAAAGCGGAAAGACTACGAAGAAAAATGGCGCCGGATTCAACAACTCAAATCGCTTACACTAGCCTCACCGTCTCTATGCACCTGAGGGAAAATGCGCGGAAGCGACGTTTACTGGCCCTTAAGTGCGCAAAAGCTCAGGGTCTCTTCTTCGTTGCGTTCCTTGTCGCGGTTCCATGCATCTCGCAGACGCGTTCTGCTCCAGCGGCCACGCCGCACAAATTGGAGGTCAGCGTCACCGACGAAAATGGCGTGGCGGTTCGCTCGGCGTTGGTGGTACTGACGGCGCCGCCGCCGATCATTCCGCTGCGCTGCGAGACGGACTTTGCGGGGCGCTGCACGTTTTCGATTCTCGCCGGCACGACATTCGAACTGCGGGTGGAAAAGCAGGGCTATTACGCAACCGTGTTGTCCTCGGTCGAACCGCAGATCACGGCTGCAATTGATGTCACGCTCTCGCATCAGCAGGAAGTCCGGTCGGTGGTGAACGTAACCGAGTCTCCACCGGTGATCGATCCGACGCAAATTTCGTCGAAAGAGGAACTGACCGGGCTGGATATCATCGACATTCCGTATCCCTCGACCCACGACTATCGCAACGTATTGAATTTCATTCCGGGGGTGGTGCAGGACGCCTCTGGCCAACCGCACGTGGCCGGTGCAGAAACTTATCAGACACTCACGCTGCTGGACGGCTTCAATATTGGTCAGCCCGCGAATGACCTGGTGCTGGCAAGGGTGAGCACAGATGCGTTCCGGTCCATCGAAGTCGAGCCCAGCCGGGAGCCCGCCGAATATGGCAAAGGTTCTGCGGGCGTGCTGAGCTTGAACAGCGGCATCGGGGATGACAAATTTCGCCCGCTGGCGACTAACTTTATTCCGTCACTGCAGGACAGGAACGGTATTGCTTTTGATCAGTGGACGCCGCGTTTGACTCTCTCGGGCCCGATTCGGGCGCACAAAATGTGGTTTTTTGACGCGCTCGAAGGCGAATACGACAATTTCATCGTCACACAACTTGCGCCGGGTCCCGACGCGGACCACTACTGGCGGGCCGGCAATCTCGCGAAAGTGCAAACCAATCTGACTTCGCGCAACATCCTGACCAGCAGCTTTCTCTACAACTACATTGACGATCAGCACTCCGGACTTTCACCGCTACAGCCGGTGGTCAGTAGTCCGAGTGATGTGGAAACCGTATATGTGGGAACCATAAAGGACCAGCACTACTTTCCTGGAGGCGAGTTGCTGGAAACCGGATTCAACGTTACGCAATACAACCTTGAGGTAAATCCGCTGGGATCGCAGCCGTACGTTATTGCTCTGAACTCTGTGGGCGGCAATTATTACCTCAATGACGCGACGCATGCCCGCCGGTGGCAAGGGCTGGTTAGCCTCAACCTTCCGCCTCACTATGCTCACGGCCGGCATGACCTGAAGCTGGGAGTCGATCTCGATCGCATTGACTACGACGCCGCCTTCGCGCGCCGGCCGGTCTCGTTTCTGCCGGTCGCAAGTCCACCATCGCCCAGCGCCGGATGCCCGACGGATGGAAGCGGCGTTCCGATTGCACCTTCACCGTGCACCCGGTACTCGGTTTTTTCGGGCGGCGATTTCAAGACCACGTACAACTTCGAAAGCAGCGGCTATATAGAAGACCGCTGGCTCATTACCAATCGCCTGCTTCTGGAACCGGGCCTGCGCGTCGATTGGGATGAGATCGTGCGGCAACCTGCGATTGCGCCGCGGCTGGCCGGAACCTACGTCTTCGACAATTCAGCCAATACGAAGTTGTCGGCGGGGGCTGGGCTGGTTTATGACGCGACTGATCTCATTCTTATTGCGCGTCCATTTGCGGGCGAGCGCGATGACTATTTCTTTAATGCAAAGGGCCAGCCGACGGATCTGACCGGCACGGCGATCCCGGCACCAGTTCCGGTGCTATCCACGTTTTCAGCGAATCGCGGAAATCTGGAGGTCCCGCGCTTTTTTAACTGGAGTGTCGCGCTGGAGAAGAAGCTTCCGGCGGCGATTTTCCTGAAAGCCGAATTCATTCAGCGGCACGGCACGCGCGACTTCGTCTATAACACGCCCAACAACCAGCCCGGCGGAAATTTCATCCTGCAAAACACCCGCGACGACTACTACAACGCGTTTCAGATCAATCTTCGGCACAGCTTCCACAAGCGATACATGGTCATGGGGTCGTATACCCGTTCCACAACGCATTCAAATCAGGTACTCGATTTCAACGTCGATGCACCGATCCTGGGCCGGGTCATTCCTGGAACTTCGACTCTCATCAGCCCGCAGGCACCGGGACCGTTTACCTGGGACGCGCCGAATCGATTTCTTTCCTGGGGCTTTGTTCCCTTCTTCCGGCTTCCGATCATTCACGCTGTCGATCTTGCTTACTCCGCGGAGTTGCGGACGGGATTCCCCTTCAATGTCTTCAATGATCAGCAACTGCTTTTTGGGTCACCCGGGTCGTATCGATTTCCGACTTATTTCACACTCAACCTGCACCTGGAAAAGCGCTTCCACGCGTTTGGCTATTATTGGGCGCTGCGAGGAGGATTCGATAACATCACCGACCGCTCGAATCCACTCGTGGTCAACAATGATGTCAACTCTCCGCAATTCCTGAGGTTCAGCAGCTACTATCACCGGGCGCTCACGGCGCGAATACGGTTTCTGGGGAAGAAATAAACTGGCGACGCCTCTGGTCCGCGGTCGTTAAGTGGGTAATGTGCGGGCCTCTCCCACTTCTCGCAAAGAGCGCGAGAAATGGGGCACCCCCATTTAAACTTGTTGATAACTTCTAGAGATGTGGGGGCATCCGGCGGGTTGCAACTCCGCGGACGGCGGGTGAGTGGAAGGTATAAACCGAATCGGGCCACAATTCCCCACTCAAGCAACACCGGCTTGAGTGGGCCATCCGCCTCTCCCACTTCTCGCAAAGGGCGCGAGAAATGGGGAACCCCAACTAAACTTGCTGATAACTTCTAGAGATGTGGGGCACCCGGCACCACCCTCGTTCTGGGTTTACGAAACCACTGTTTTCGCCAAATGACAGCGTTCTGACGATATTTCGGGCTGAGTCCTTATCCTCGGTCCGCTTGACTGCGAGCCTGGCGAGGAGGATACTTGGCGACACCTTGGGGTGATGGACAAAAACCACCCCTGTCGAATTCAGTAATTTGATCTCCGGGCCCCCTTTTAGCTGCCGTTACGAATCGCCATATTGGGAGGTCACCCATGAAGGCCCGCCACGCAGTACATTTGTTGCTGATTGTCACCAGTAGCATCGCTTTCGGCCAAACCAATCCTGTACCTCTGATAAACCAGCCGTTGGTTCCCGACGTGGTCGCGCCGGGAGGAGCGGGGTTCACGCTGACGGTAAACGGAACCGGCTTTGTCGCCAGCTCGGCGGTGAACTGGAACGGCAGTGCCAGGACGACTACCTTCGTGAGTGGCTCGGAGTTGACTGCGAGCATCCTTGCTTCGGATATCGCCAATTTCAACACCGCCTCTGTCACAGTGGTCAATCCCGGTCCGGGCGGGGGACCTTCGAACGCAGCATTTCTCGAGGTGAAAACTCCTACGTCGGTAATTTCACTCAACAAATCGGGCTACTCGGTGGGTTCACTTCCACACTCGCTTACGAGCGCGGACTTCAACAGCGATGGGAAGTTGGATTTGGCGATTGGAAACACTGCTAGCAACGATGTCAGCATCCTCCTGGGCAACGGCGATGGCACCTTCCAACTGCTGGGACCGTACGGGACAGGAGATTATCCTTACTCGGTGGCGGTTGGCGATTTCAATGGGGACGGCAAGTTGGACCTAGTGGTCGCAAATCAGCTTAGCGACAATGTCAGCGTCCTGCTCGGCAATGGGGACGGTACCTTCCAGACAGCCACGAACTTCGGTGCGGGGTCATTTCCCACTTCCGTGGCGGTAGGCGACTTCAACGGGGATGGCAAGTTGGATCTGGTCACGGCTAATTTCACTCCGAACGGCAGCGGCACAGTGAGCGTGCTGCTAGGCAGAGGGGACGGCTCTTTCTTGCCGCATGTGGAGTACGGAACAGGAGAAAAACCCAACTCGGTGGGGGTGGGCGACTTCAATGGGGATGGCAAGTTGGATCTCGTTGTGGTGAGTCAATGTGGAACCGACCCGTCGTGCCTTTCGTCAGGCACGGTCTCCATTCTACTGGGGGAAGGCAACGGCGCCTTCCAAGAGCACGTCGACTATGCAACAGGAAATCAACCGCAATCCGTGGCGATTGGCGACTTCAATGGAGACCGTCAATTGGATCTGGCCGTGGCAAACGTTAACAGCGGCACAGTGAGTGTGTTGCTGGGCAATGGCGACGGCACTTTCCAAACACATGTGGACTACATCACAGGAGTGGGACAGAGTTATCCCGATTCGGTGACGCTAGCAGACTTGAACCGAGACGACAACCTGGATTTGGCAGTGGTCAATCAGGCGAATAACACGGTAGGCATCCTTTTCGGCAACCGGGATGGTACCTTCCAGCCCGCGACGCCCTACGGGACAGGACACTCTCCCAGCGTAGTGGTGCCCGGCGATTTTAACGATGACGGCGAGTTGGATCTTGGCGTCGTGAACGTTACGGACGGCTCGGTTTCCGTTCTGTTGCAAGGTACAACTTTCATTCTGTCGACCACAAGTTTGAACTTTGGCGGCCACGTGGTCGGAACCCAAAGCCCTGCACAGAAAGTAACACTCACTAATACCGGCGGGTTAGCCCTGGTGCTCAGTATTGCGATCACCGGCACCGACTCGACTGACTTCTTGCAACAGAACAACTGCGGTAAAACTCTCGCGGCCGGGGCGACCTGTACGATCGGTGTCGTTTTTGCTCCCACTCAAGTTGGCCCGCGAACTGCAGCCGTTACCATCACGAACAACGGAGAAGGTCCCCAGACAGTCAGCTTGAGTGGCATCGGAGTCCTGTCGGGGCCCAACGCCACCTTGTCACCTAGCAATCTTATTTTTGCCACTCAGTTGGTGGGCACCACGAGCACATCCCAGCCGATCACTCTGACCAATTGGGGCACACAAACCCTCCAGATCGCGGGCGGCAGCATCACCGGTGACTTCGGTCAAACCGATAACTGCCATCCAAGGCTCGCCCCCGGAGCGAGCTGCACCATCAACGTGACCTTCACGCCCAAGCAACGTGGAACGCGAAGCGGGATCCTTTCGATCACAGACAATGCTCCGAATAGCCCGCAGACGGTCAGTCTGAAAGGTACAGGCACGGTGGTAGAACTGAATCCGAACAGCTTGGACTTTGGCACAGTGACCGTCGGCCAGAGTAAGTCGCTTCCGACGACCCTGACCAATATCGGGAGTGTGAAACTAAATATAACAAGCATCATGATCACGCAAGATACCGTCGACTTCTCCCAAACAAACACTTGCGACGGCGGTGTCGGGGCGGGACAGTCCTGCACGATTACGGTGACCTTCAAGCCGACTAAAACGGGACCGCTGACTGCCGATGTTTCAGTTAGCGACGACGGAGGCGGCAGCCCACAACTAGTGAGCTTATCCGGCACGGGGGGTAGTTCCAACTGCGGTGGACGATGCACAAGCAACCTCCAGTGTCGACTCGGGTGTAGCTGTATTCATTTTGTGTGCACCAGACGAGCGAGTTCTGATCTTTTACTGGAGGCGCCGTTTGAACCGGCCCCCGAGTTTTCCGTCGCGTGTGCCAAATGAACCAGGGTTTATGAGGTTCGAATTCAGATTTGCTGCCGCCTTGTTTTTGCTCGGAGCGTTAGCAATCTCGGTGAGAGCGAGCTTGCAGTATGCATTCTACCCAGGCGCTAACTTCCCAGGCCAGTTCATTACCACAGTTCCGCTCGGTGCGAGCAACACGCAGATCGTCGGTGACACACAGGGACCAAATGGAATTCACGCTTACATTCAGATGGCACCAGCATTTCTCCCGTTGGGCCCATCGAAGTTTGTCACCGCCGAGCCCCCAGGTAGCACAGACTCCTATTTGTCGGCTGTCAACCGCTACGGAGTTGCGGTGGGTGGATATTGCACGTTTTCTACCGGTTGCGACCCTGAAGTAGGGCAGCAAGGCTATATCTACAGCTCTAAAAACGGTAGGATCACGAAGATCAGCTACCCAGGTGCAAATTCCTCCACAGCATATGGGATTAACAACAAGGGGGAGATTGTCGGTGGGTTCTGCACCTACATTGTCTGCCCGGTGGATATTTTCACGCTGGCTAACCACGGCTATCTGTACTCGAACGGGACTTTCGTGCAGCTCGATTTTCCCGGGTCGCAACTCACAGAGGCTTTCGCCATCAACGATGCTGGCGTAATCGTCGGCGACTATCAGATCAACAGCACCTCTCCCCATGCCTTCATATACCAGAATGGCGGATACACCAACATCGACTATCCCGGTACGAACGGCGGGTTCGCGAGCGCAATAAACAACTCGGGTGTCGTCGCAGGGGTCTTTCACGATCTGTCCGGCGGTATTCACGGATACCTTTACGAAGCTGGCCGGTTCACGCAGATCGACGATCCTGCTGGGCTGGGCACAGCGCTCTCTGCCATCAACGACAACCAGTATCTAGTCGGATCGATAAATACTCGTAGTGGGACTGCCCCATTCATTGGTATTCCCCAGCATCAAGCGCCCTCGATTCGAGCGAAATAAGCGGCCATGTCACGGACACAACCTTAAAGATGCAGAACAAGGAGGCAATCATGGAATGGACCACACCGCAATTTGAAGAAATTAGCTTGAACTGCGAGATCAACTCCTACGCCCGCGCACAGATGTAGGCTTCAGGCCGTCCAGGACGCCGCAGTCTGGGGTTGGAATATGAAACACGAGTGGTTTTTTCTGGTAGCAATTCTGGCAGCCTCGCTTCCGACGCAGAGCGAGGCTGCCGATGTTCCCCGCTACTTTTTCAGCAGTGCGGGCAAATACCCCGGTGCAGCCTTGACCTTCCCGAACGGAGCAAACCTTACCCAGATCGTCGGTTATTACTGGCCACCCGTAACGTCGAGCCAGGGTTACATCCAAGTAGGGAGCCACTTCATTACCGCAGCTCCCCAGGGAAGTTATAACTCGTATCTTTTTTCTGTAAATGCGGTGGGCATCGCCGCGGGCGGGTACTGCAGTGGCGCTACAGGCTGTGATGGAGATCTTTTTGCGGCGCACGGCTACACCTACAACTCCCAGAGCGGTGCCACCACCACGATTGACTATCCTGGAGCCGGAACTACGGTTGCCTTCGGCATTAATGATGCCGGGGTGGTCGTCGGTGGTTACTGCGTAAAGAGTCGGGAGGGTTGTCCACTCGATCTCTTTCTGGGTTCCAGCCACGCCTTTATGGACGACAATGGCGTTTTTACGCAGCTGGACTTTCCGGGTGCCGATGAGACGACTGCGTTCGCGATTAACAACGCGGGCATGATCGTAGGTACCTACGAGCAGGGATTGTCCATCGTTCATGCGTTCATCTACGAGAACGCAACCTACACCGACATCAATTTCCCCGGCGCTAACTGGAGCGAGGGGCAGGGTGTTAACGATCTCGGGTTTGTAGTCGGTTACTACCAGGACGCGAACTTTAATGTGAACGGTTTCATGTACTACGAGGGCGAGTGGACGAAGATCAACGTTTTGCCTGGCAACACCACTGCAATAGTAGGTATTAACAGCCACGATGACCTGGTGGGCACGTGGACCGATAACACCGGCCACAATGCGACCTTCAAAGCGATCCCAGTCGCCTTCGGTACGCCGCCAACGAAGTAAGCGGCTTTTTTAAAAAAAGAGAGGCAATCATGGAATCCCACCGTTACTGAGCACACGATTGGTATGCCGAGTAAGGATAGCGAAGCAAGATTTCCCAGCCCACGATAGCGGAATCTAGCGAGAATTTGAGGTAATCCTACTGCCACCGAACGTTGACAGAACGCCCCGGTTCATTTGGTTTCTGCAGTTCTCGCATCCGTTGACAGATTTCTTTGCGGCGGATGTCCCCTGTCCCGCTGGTCTCGGCTCGTTGCTCGGGTCGTCCAAGATGAGAGTGACGTGGGCGCGTTTGGGCGGGCCAAGAGGGACTAATTTCTTTTCGGCGTACCTTCCCAGGGTTCGAATGCAGTTCGAAGCTGCGAGCCCTCCTTTGCCACCTCAGTGGCATCAGAGAATCTGGCACCTATGCACAAAATTACTCGCCGGGAACTGCTGAAAATCGGAAGCGCCGCGGGCATCGCAGAACTGGCGTCGTTAGGTTTGCATGGATGCGGTTTCTCCACAGTCATTCCCGGGAGTTTGTCTGGGTGCGCAAAGATTAGTGATATTGAACATGTAGTCATCCTTACGCAGGAGAACCGCTCTTTCGATCATTACTTCGGGAGCTATCGGGGGGTGCGTGGATTCTCTGATAAGAGCGCCGCTTTCGAACAACCTGATTCCGCAAATACCAGCATCCCACCACTTAGGACGCTCCTCCCATTTCATCTCGACACCTCGCGGGTGAATGCGGCCTGTACTCACGACATCAGTCACGATTGGGTGCCGCAGCATCAGAGCTGGGATAACGGCAAGATGGATGGGTTCGTGAATTCCCGCCTCGCCATCGACTCCAACGATGCGGTCCTTACGATGGGCTATTACACGCGCGCAGATATTCCCTACTACTATGCGCTCGCCGATGCCTTCACGATATGCGACAACTATTTTTGCTCGGTCATGGGTCCGACCGATCCCAATCGGCTCTACGCCATGGCTGCCTCGCTCGACCCTGATGGCAAGAATGGCGGACCGATTCTACAAACCATCGTGAACAATCGCTCGTCGATGTATGGACGCTTGACCTACACCACCATGCCCGAGCAACTTCAGGCGCGCGGAATTTCATGGAAGGTCTACTCGTCTCCGGATGAGAATATCCTGGGCGGAATTCTTTCGGACAATGTCCTCTCCTACTTCGCTAATTTTCAGGATCCTTCTTCGATACTGCATCAAAATGCGTTCGGCCCGCAGTTCCCCACCGACTTTCTCTTTGACCTGGCGAGCGGTAACCTGCCGCAGGTCTCGTGGCTGATTGGATCGGTGGTCACTTCCGATCATCCGCCTGCGCCTTCTGTCTTCGGCGAGAACATACTCTCGCTAATCGTATTGGCGCTCGCCGCGAATCCTCTAATCTGGGCGAAGACCGTGTTATTTGTGAACTTCGACGAGAATGGTGGATTTTTCGATCACGTTGCTCCGGTCATCGCCCCGCCCGGAACGCCGGGCGAATATGTGACCGCGCCTGCAGTGCCCGATCCGACAGTCATTGGAAATCCTCCTATTAACGGGCCGATCGGCTTGGGATTTCGAGTCCCGATGTTGATCATCTCCCCCTTCAGCCGCGGCGGATTTGTCTCGTCGGCTCTCTTCGATCACACGTCAGTGCTGCGATTTCTCGAAACACTATTCGGCGCTGAAGTGCCGAACTTAAGCGCCTGGAGGCGGGCGACGGTCGGGGACTTAACGACGGCATTTAATTTCAACAGCCCTGATTATTCCATTCCAAGCCTGCCGTCAACTCTGCAGGCCGATCCGCAGGAAATTCAGGAGTGCATCAACAACCTGGCGGGAGAAACTCCGTTCAAGGTCCCGACCACACAGCAACAACCCACGCAGGAGTCCGGCAACCCAAGCCGCCCCAGCGGCCCTTGTTAACTACTGGGTCAGCATCTTTCCACCGGATCAAAAATCGGATCACAATTCCCCACTCAAGCAACACCGGCTTGAGTGGGCCACCCGACGCTCCCACTTCTCGCAAAGGGCCGCGAGAAAATGGGGCACCCGCATTTAAAGCTGTTGATAACTTCTAAGGCTGATTCACTGTGCAGGGAGGCGTGGTGTTGAGCAGGATGCTTATGCTAGAGCTGAGGCCATCAACTGTCGCCACGTCGGGTTTGCCGTCAAGGTTAAAGTCGGCGATAGCAATCTCCTGTGGCGCCTTCCCATCCAAACCGAAATATGATGGCGGCTGAAAGCTACCGTCGCCGTTGCCGACTAGAATGGAGACATAGCCAACATTCCTTGGCGTGTCGTTCGCAATCGCCAGATCCAACTTACCGTCCGAATTAAAGTCAGCTGCCTGTATTGCCGTGGCTTGCGATCCAGCTGAAATCACAGCGCCCTTATGAAAGGTTCCATTTCCGTTCCCGAGAAGTATTACAAGGTAAATCACCCCGGAATAGCTAGTGCCAGTAACCGCAACGTCCAACTTATGATCGCCATCGAAATCTCCGGCAGCTATGGCCGAGCCAACGTTCGTGAAAAACTTTGGAAAATGGAGTAGGAGTGGCGCTCCAAACGTGCCGTTCCCTTTTCCCAGCAGCAGAGCTAGGCTTCCGTTCGCGCCGCCATCCGGGTCGTCTAGATTTAGAATTGCCAGATCCAGTATCCCGTCGCCGTTAAAGTCACCGGCCACAATGGGTTCCGGATCTATCCCTCCAGTAGGGAAAATTTGCGGCCCCTGAAAAGTTCCATCCCCGTTGCTCACGTAAATGTAAACGTTGCCGATGCTGTCGGTGACAGCCAGATCGTCCTTTTTGTCCCCGTTGAAGTCTCCTACTGCAAAACCTCGCGTGAAGTTCTCTCCAACGCTTATAAAAGTTGAACTGGGGAAATAACCAGTGCCGTTCCCAAGTAAGACTGACGCGTCAAGGAAGGCGGCATCGTTTACGACTGTGTCTAAATTTTGTCCGTCGAACCTACCGACTGCAACTTGCGTGGGCGAGTATGTGGCCGACGAATAGATCCACGGTTGAAAGGTACCATTCCCCTTGCCGAGTGCGACCTCGATGATCCCGTTCGTTCGTGCAACTACCGCCAAATCCGGAATGCCGTCATTATTGAAATCGCCAGCAGCAATGCCAGTTGCGTAAGCACCGACACCACTTAGTGACACTGCGGCCGCGAAGCTCACCTTGTTGCAGTTTGACTGCGCGGCTGCTTGCACAGCCAACTGACTGAGCAGTATCACGGCTAGCAGTCTGACGGATGAGGGATAGGAGCGCTTCGCGATTCAACCTCCAGCGCTGCACGGTGAGCCTAATGATAGAACACGGGCCAAGCGAATGGGAATAGAGCGGTTTCCGTTACGAGCTGTTGTAACATCGCCATTACACTCCTTGGCGCGCAACAACGGGCGGGGGGCAACTCCGCGGACGGCGAGTGAGTGGAAGGGATAAGACCGAGTCGGATCACAATTCCCCACTCCAGCAACACCGGCTTGAGTGGGCCACCCGACGCTCCCACTTCTCGCAAAGGGCGCGAGAAATGGGGCACCCGCATTTAAACTTGTTGATAACTTCTAGAGATGTGGGGCACTCGCGGGGGCAACTCCGCGGACGGCGAGTGAGTGAAAGGTATAAGGCCGAATCGGATCACAATTCCCCACTCAAGCAACACCGGCTTGAGTGGGCCACCCGACGCTCCCTGTTTTCAGATACCGAACCCTCTAAAGGGTGGAATGCGGGACGCTGAGGCGCAACCGTCTAGTATGCAAAAATATGCACCCTCGGGGGGGGACAATGCGGCCAAGCCCTTGCGCAGAGCGCAAATCGGGCACTTTCCGTATTGACAGTATGAGCGCACGTGCATACGATGGTCGCCCTACTTAACCCAGGAGGAATGTTATGCAAATCCGCAGGATTGCTGGATCACTTCTCGCATCCTTAGCCATTGCCCTCTGCCTCACCCTAACTGCCCCTCAAGCTGCAGCTCAAAAGTTCACTGCTGTCAATGTTCCCGGCGCCACGGAGACCGATTGTAATGACATCAACTCCGCCGGCATCATCATCGGGACATACGTCGACAGCAGTGGTATCGATCACGGTTTCGCTGTGATTGGCACGACTATCAAGACATTCGATTTCCCCGGAGCCACAGGAACGTTCGGATACGGGATTAACGACAACAACCAGGCTGTTGGCTGGTATAACGACACCAACGGCATTCAGCACGGCTGGGTTTATAACGCGGGCAAGTTCACCAGCATCGACCCACCGGGCTCAACTCTCACCAACGCGTGGAGCATCAACAAAACCGGCGTCATTGACGGCGCGTATGTAGACTCCAGCGGCGTATACCACGGCTTTACGCTTTCCAATGGGACCTACACAACCTTCAGTGCCCCCAACGGCGCGATCCTTACGGAGTTCACCGGAATCAATGACGCGGGCGCGCAGGTCGGAATCTTTGACGACTCTGCCGGTACCGAGCATGGGTTCTCGCTGATCAATGGGACGTTTACACAGATCGATGTGCCAAACGCCACGGTGACGGCGTCGGACAGGATCAATAACCAGAACCTGATTGTTGGCCTGTTCGGATCGAGCACCAGTGGTCCATTCAGCGGCTATGTGCTCTCGGGCAAGACCTTCACGACGATTATGTACCCGGGATCGACGGAGACGCGGACGCGCGGTCTGAATGCAAGTACTGCCGTCGGACGTTACACCGACTCGAGCGGCGTGATTCACGGATACACCGTAACCAAATAGACAATTCGGGGGAGCCCGCTCGGCTTCCCCTTTTTTTTCTAAATGGGTGAAGGTCATGGTCGTCACGTGAGGCAGGTGGGTGATTCGCGAATCGCCCCTCCTCAAAAAAGCTTCTACCTGACAGGGGGCTTGAGTGCGTGACAATTAGTGCCTGACCCTAGACTTTGTGCAGCATCAACCCCGCGACGGCTGCGCAGGCGATGAGGATCGGTTCAGGAATCTTCCATCGGAAGAGCACTGCTACGCTAAGAACGCAAATGAGAGCGGTTGGCACGTCGTAGACGGAGCGTCGTGCAAGGACGATCACGGCGCCTGCAATGGCTCCCGTTGCCGCTGCTGTGACACCCTTAACGAAGGCATTTAGTTGGGGATTCTTGGCCCAGCGTTTGTAGGACGGCGCCAGTACGACGACGACGAGATATACGGGCAGGAAAATGCCCAACGCTGCTGCGGTTGCACCCCAAAAGCCAGCCACCAGATACCCGATGAAGGCAACGGTAATCACCACCGGACCCGGAGTAATCATTGCGACTGCTACTGCATCGACAAATTGATGCTCGTTCAGCCAGTGATGCCCCTCGACTACGCCGCCGTATAGAAAGGGCACAACGGCAAGTCCGCTTCCAAAAACAAACATTCCGGCCTTCGCGAAATAAACAAAAATCTGCCAGAGAGTTCCGTTCATTCCAAATGTGACTGGGGCAAAGACCAAAGAAGCTGTACTTTTTAGCTGACTACGAGAGGGAAATGTCTTCGCAAACAGGGCAACAAAGCCGCCAAGAAGAAACAGCCAAACGATCTCACGCGATGTCCACGCTGTTGAAGCAGCCAGAACAGTGAAAATCCCCCACAACAACTTATCCTTTCCGAGCGTGAGCTTCGTGAGCTTGAATGCACTGCGTGCGATGATGCCGATCACGGCTGCTCCGATGCCATAGAACATCGCCTGCATCCATGCTAAGCCACCAAATCGGACGTAGGCAGCCGAGAGCAGCAACACCATCAGGAACGAAGGGAGGATGAAGGCAATTCCCACGGCGGTTGCGCCCAGTGTCCCGGCACGAACGTAGCCGAGGTAGATCGCAAGCTGAGCCGCAAGCGGTCCCGGCGCGAGTTGTGCCAGAGCAAGACCTTCAACGTAGTCTTCCTTGGCAATCCAACCGCGCTCGTCCACAAGGTCTTGCTGCATGTAACCCGTGAGAGCGATGGGACCGCCGAAGCCCACCGTTCCGAGCCACAGGAAGTATCCGACGAATCGAGGCAGGGAAACGCTCGTCGGGCGCTGCGAAGCCGGGTTGAGTTTCGTATTCACTTTGCTGAGTTGGTCTGATCGAGCGCAGCACGCAATCCCTTTGCAAGTTTCACCGCATCTTCATTTGCCCAAAAGTGCATAAAAAATAGACGAGGCTCCTCCATGAGCATGTGGCTATGAATTGCCGTCACTGCGATTCCGTTCTGCCGCAGAGCCTTGATGACAGGGTTGACTTCGCTTCCGAGCAACACGAAATCCCCGGTGATGGCAGCCTTGCCACCGCCTGTAGGCTGGAAATTCAGCGCAGTAGCCACGCCCATTGAGGGAGGAACCGCCATTCCTGAGTCGGTGATTGTTTCTGCCCTTGGCACTCCTATCTGAAGGATTCCACCATTGACTTTCCCGGTGTGCCCAACGATCTGCTCGACCTGTTGCTGGTCGAAGCCGAGTTCGGCGGGCGTCGGGGCTGCGGGACTTGCATCCGGCGCGGGTGTCTTGGTTAGTGTCAACGCTTCGTGTATTGCTTTTGCCATCTGCACTGGATCGCCTTGACTCGCAATGTGTATGTACATCACATGCGGAGACTCTCCCAAGAGATGGTTGTGCAGGGCTGATTCCTGAATACCGCCCTCTTGCAGCTTCATCATCACAGGCTCGACTTCAT
>Ga0209168_10000607_pt1 | contig 32768 bp, 32 predicted proteins | sample Coa_R1_FD_187156 | JGI IMG/M metagenome (GOLD analysis project Ga0209168, IMG submission 187156) | Surface soil microbial communities from Centralia Pennsylvania, which are recovering from an underground coalmine fire - Coalmine... | ecosystem: Environmental > Terrestrial > Soil > Unclassified ...
GAGAAATAATCTGGACAGCATCCCATAACCCTACACGAAACCTGGAGACCAACCTGCCCTCGCTCAAATAGCGCCTAGCATTCGTATGTCTTGCATTTTCAATCGCCCAGTACGTAGATCTTCAGTTAATTTGGACAGTAGTGTTAGTAGGAGTTGTATATTATCCTAAGATGGGCTTCCGTTCTTGCCGTCGCCCATGGAATGCTCGCTAGGAATGAACGGATATTTAGCTGTCTTGGCAGAGAAAACATGTTTAAGATCAGCCAGCGGACGCTTAAGCACCTATCCGGCGCTATCCAACGACAGAATCTTGAGGAACGTATATGGGTTGTGAACACTCGCATTCACAAACTTTCTGCTGCCGGTGCTATCCACCTTCCGGAAGGCGAAATTCTGCAAGGAATTCGTGAAACCATCATCGCTGCCGAACGTTATGGAATTGATGATTTTGAGGATCAATGTCAATGGGCTTATATCCGGCTGGTTACAGGCCACAAATTCTGGGAGAATCCCCATTTTAGCCACTTTCTCGATGATCCGCTGTTTCATGCCAAATCAAAAGGTCGAAATATCATAACGGCGTTTCTCCAAGCTGTGAAGAACGCCAACCAAGAGGGATAACATGGCCGGTTACGCACTCACCTGGGAATTAAATTTGGCTGGTCCTTGGGGAACAGCTGCTTGGATCGTAGTTGGGGGCGTTTTGTCAATCGGCATGGCCGCCGGTGTGTATGAACTGGAGAAAGATAGATCAAGTTCCCGTAGCGTACCAAGGGCAGACGCAGTTCCCATTCCTAAAGAGCTGACACAAAAGTGCAAGCGATACACGGTTAGAGTACATGCTCAAGGTGTAGACTGTGGCGGGACCACTCGCTCCACCATCGGAGCGGATGCTTTAACGCAAACTGTTCCCATACCGGTTGCTGAAGGATTGGCCCTCTCGGCTGCCACGCAAGCCATGTTGGGCCAGCGCCAATTAAAGATTCGGGCAACCGCCATCCTCAAGGCACACGACTACATTCAAACAGGCCCTGCGAACGGGGGCAGGTTTGGTCCTAAATCCTTTAATGTTTTGGGCGTGCCGGGCGGAATTCGCTATGACGTGGATTGTTTCGGCGATGGTCCATCGTTTATCTCCTGAGCTTGATACGGCTGGAATGACATCATGAATGAATGGGAGCAGAATTTTCAAATCGTGCGACGGCATCCGCTTTTCCCTTTTGCCGATTACCAAAACGATGATGTCCAATACATGCAAGCCGAGCTCTATTGGACGTACCTCTTTAAGGCTGTGATCGGCGGAAATTCAGACGGCGTTTGGCGCGCATGGCATGCGCCAGATCCAGAACGTAAAGGCAACCCAATGTTCAGCGCCGTCAATGATCATTTGAGACGCGGCACCCGCATCATCCAACATCCTGATGAGCGCAAAATCAAGAACCAACCGGGAGGACTCTTCTCGTTTCAGCCTTTTTTGTCATTGACGCCGTGCGATCCCGTTACATACGACGACCCTAACGGTCTGGTTTTGGAACTCTGCTTTAACTGTGATATTTCCGATGAAAGTGAAGCCAGAACTCGTGCCTTCTGGCAATTGTTTTGCATTGACCACCTTGATGAGGTACAAATTGAAGCAGCGATTCGGACCTACGAATCATCTGTTCATACTTAACATCAAACGATTAGGGACTCTCACACAAGTTCTCAGTCCTCCGGCCCGCGAAAATGTTGCGCCATGTATTCCGGAAAGTGCATGTTCAGGAAGCTGGCAAAGATTTCGTTGACCAGATTCAGGGCTCTCTTAACTCCGTACTCGTAGTCGTCTTTCACAACCAGGAAAGAGATACTCACGTTGCCTCGCAGGTTGGAGTAGCGAATGGAGATTCGTTTTGGGTCCATCCGCCGATGCTCGGGCTGGTCAGCAGAACAGCGGCTTCGGATGAAGGCTTTGAGTTTGGTGTTCAATTCGGACCCTGCGGGAATGCAAGGCAGCAGCTTCTTAAAGGACAGGGTCTTACGCTTCTCGTCGAAGCTCAGATGAAAAGGCAGGTTCCAAAGCCAGTAAAAGCGAAATTCTGCCTGCCTGCCGTCTCCTTGCGTCCGGCTGAAAGAACGAAACACGCCGCGTCGAGCATAAGCCTCCAATTGCTCGCTGACGGTGGCGAGAGGCCTGAGGGATCGGGTCATCGGTGGGTCGGGACATCGGGTCATCGGAAGAGAAAAAGAGAAACAAAGCCTTCTTGAACTTGATTTTCAAATTACCCACCCAATTACCAAATTCTCAGCCGGGACACGCTGCCTTCGTCGAAATGGGAGCAGGGCTTTCGTAGTCGGCAGCATCACGGCCTAGTGGTCGTAGGCCATGCAGCCTGGCTCGACTTTTCCCAGGAATCCCGGCGGATATTGGGTCTTCTGCCAGAACTCGCGCTTGGCCTGGCAGTTGATCACCGTGGAGATCTTCTCCTTGGCGGCGATCTCATAGCTTCGTTTCAGCGCCGGCAGGAAATCCTCGGGCCGTGTGACGTACTCGCCGCGCGCTCCCAGGGATTCGGCCATTTTGTCGTAGCGAAGATTTTCATGGAACAGGTACATGTGCGCCGCCCTTCCGGCACCCTGGACGCCCCACGCGTTGTTGTTGTAAACGATCATCACCACGGGCATCTGGTACTTGCTCATGGTTTCCAGCTCCATGCCGGAATAGGCAAAGCCGGCATCGCCGGTGATGCCGATAATCGGAGCGCCACGATGGGCAGCCTGCGGACCAACTCCCAGTTGCACAGCAGCGCTCACGCCGAAGGCATACCCGCAATCCGGGCCGATGGCGCCGTATTGATATGCGCCATTACAAATTTGACCGGGGCGGTAGGCGCGGAAGTAGCGGCGCGTGTAACGGGCGATCCCGTATCCGCCGGCCACCACAGTCGTCTGCTCTTTGGCCAGGTCGCCGCGATAGAGAAAATCGCTGAGCTGCTGGGCAATCACTGCCGGATGCACTGCGTCTTTGTAGGTGAGGCCGGTCTTGTAATAGTCGGCGTTTTCGTCTTCGAACTTTTTCCGTTCCGCCGCCAGTTCCTGCACCCAGGCTTCACGGCGCATCGAGGGCAGCGCCTCTACCAGGGACTCCAGGGCCGCTTTTTCACAACTGACAATTCCCAGATCAATGGGCATGTTGCGGCCGATATCGGCGGCATCGGGATCAATGCGCACATATTGGGCGTCCGGGCTGAAATGATATTCACCCACATTGGGCATGGAGTATTGGCCAACAAAGATCACCAGGTCAGCGCTCATCAGCGCGCCGGGTGCGGTGCTTGCAGAAAGCCGGTGGCCATCGGAAAACTGGCCCCGCACAACACCGGACTCGACCACCGCAATGTCGGCTTTTTCTGCTACCTGTTTCAGTGCGTCCCAGGCCTTTGAGTAGAACACGCCGGTGCTGGCCACGATCATGGGACGCTGAGACTTGCCGATCATCTCCGCCAGCGCGCGCACGCGTTTGGGGTCAGGGTAGGGCTTGGCGTCTGTCCGGTACTTGGAGTTTTCGTGGTAGTAGCGCAGCTCGCTTTCATCTTTGAATTTCGCGCCGTAGACTTCAGCGGGAAAATCCAGGTGGACCGGGCGAGGTATGCCGGTTTTCAACTGCCGGAAAGCGTAGGCGGAATATTCGTAGATCCGGTTGGGATCAATCAATCGCTTGCCATATTTGCGCATCCCTTCCGTGGTGGGCTGCTGGTAGGCCGTCTGGATTCCCATCTCCGTATCATCTTCGGACAGCCGCTTGTTGCTTGCCAGGACCAGCAGCGGGGTTCGTGCGGCCCCGGCTGCGGCAATGTTCATAATCATGTTGGTGAAGCCCGGGCCTTCAGTGCCGGAGCAGGCGGCAATCTCGCCGGTGACGCGGATGAAACCATCGGCTGCGGCGCACATGGCGCCCTCAGTCCGGCCGCCAAAGCAAGGGATGCCTTCATCACAGATTGAATTGATCACATCGTAGTTGCCAGGGCAGCAAAACAGGGCAGCCAGCCCTTCGTTCTTGCAGACCTTGGCAAAGACCTGCGCCCCGCGCATGGGGAAGCTGGCTGGTTTGGCGGGCAGATTTAAGGCTGCGGGAATCGCGTCGGGAAGGCGGATGGCCGTCGCTCCCGGTGCGGGAACTGCTGCGGCCGCGCCGACCTTGGATGCTCCCAGCGCACTGGCTGCCGTCAGCATTGACCGCTTCAGGAAGTCCCGGCGCGACCCGGTCTCGGATGGCTTTTTCTTCTCCATGTGGTTCCTCTATTTCGGGTCGGCGACAGTCTCAAGCTTCGGCCGCCTAGACTCGGGCCACAAGCTGCGGACGAAGTTTACGACGTGCCAGATCTGTTCATCCTGCAACTTATCTTTAAACGCCGGCATGTCATTCCTGGAGCCTTCGCGAATGCTGGAAAAAATGGCCTCGGCGGAAGTTCCGTGCAGCCAGGCATCAGGATCAGTAAGGTCGGCGGGTGCAGTGCCATTGAAATCGCGCCTTCCCATTCCCTTGCCATCCTGGTCATGGCATTCGACACAATTTACCAGGTAAAACTGTTTGCCCCGCGCGATGGACTTGGTGGTGTAGGGAACAGGCCCCTTGGCCGCTCCGCTCTTCTCGTCTTTTTTGGGATCTTTCCCAGGGTTTTGGGCGAGGATACTCACCGCCAAAAGACTCGCAAGCGCTACCAGCCTCAGCATCTTGGCTGTTGAAAGTAACAGCCTTGGAGCAGGCAAGTCAATCAAGGTGAGTGATGGCAGTGATGGACTAGAAGGGTTTAAGATAGAGCGTGGGGAGCAGGGAAATGCCATGTCGGTGATCGTTATAAACGCAGCTGTTCTCAGCGGAGAACCTGTTTTTCGCGGGACCCGCGTTCCTTTCAAGTCTTTAACGGACTATCTGGAACATGGCCGGTCTCTTGCCGAATTCCTGGAAGATTTCCCCAGCGTCAGCCGTCAGGAGGCTATCGCGGCGCTGGAAGAGGCCAGGTCGAGCCTGATCGCTGCCCTCAAATGAAGCTGCTGCTCGACGAGTGCCTGCCCAGAAAATTGAAGTTCGCGTTCTCTGATTATGGGCATGAATGCCACACGGTTGGAGAAGCTGGATTCAGTAGTAAAGAAAACGGGGAACTGCTGGCTCTCGCAGAGGGCATCTTCGATGTGCTCATTACCATAGACAAAAATATCCGTTACCAGCAAAGCATGCGTGGCCGGAACATCGCCATTTTAATTATTCGCACGCCATCCAACGACATCAGTGATATCCAGCCACGCCTCCCCGATTGCCCTGGCCGCGCTCAGAACCATCCAACCTGGCGAGATTGTCGAAATTGGCGGTAACTGACGGACGAACAACGTTCTTCCCCAGTCACAGGACCCTGTTGTTACGGCTGCTGGGTGGGTGTGGGCGTCTGCACGGGCGTAGCTGCCGGTGCTGGCGCCAGCGGCGGGGCTGCGGCCGCTGAACGTATCAGGGGTGGTTTTTTCTTCTTGAGGATCGGGTCGCAGCAATCCGGATACGGGTATCCCCGGGCCAGGGCCCGTTGCAGGTCGGCATCCTGTTTGTAGACATCATCGTAGAAATCGACTTCGCCATTTTCCCTGACCATGGCGCTGGCATAGAGGATCAATACCGGAATAGGTTTCTTAAGGTTGACCTGGTAAGCATCCTTCTTCTCGTCTTTCATCGCCTTGAGGATGCGGTCCGTTGTCCACACCGGGTCGCGCAGCACCCACGAAGCCAGCGCCACCGGATCTTCAACCCGGATGCAGCCATGGCTGAAATCCCGCCTCGAGCGTCCAAATAGCTGGCGCTCCGGCGTGCCGTGCAGGTACACATCATAAGAGTTGGGAAACACGAACTTTACCGGCCCCAGAGCATTGACTGTGCCGGGTTTCTGCCGGACATCCAGCTCCCCGGTGGTGAGCTTGCGTACGGTATCAGCATCCACGGTGTCTGAAATGATGACCGTGCCTTGCTTGTCCACCATTTCGTACTCGTGCTTGGCAATGTAGTTTGCGTCTTTTTGGACGGCGGGAATGATCTCTTTCAGGATGATGCTGTCCGGCACCTTCCAGTAAGGACGAAAAATAATGTACTCCATGCGGTCGGCAAAGACCGGCGTCTTGTGGTCCTCATCGGCGCGGCCAACCACCACTTTCATGGTGAGAGTGGGCTTCTGGACGTCGTCATAAGCAAACAGATGGAATTCGGGGATATTCACCAGCACCATGGGCGGCTGAACCCCTTGGGGGACCCAGCGCCAGCGCTCCAGGGCAAGCTGAAGCTGGGCTACCCGTAGGCTGATCGGCTTGTTAAGCTGCTTGAAAGTCTCCTGGCCCAGCGCCCCATCGTCAGGCAGTCCATGCCGACGCTGAAACTGTTTGACGGCTTCTACCAAAGCGCTTTCGTAAATCTTAGAGTCCGCAGGTACTGCCGTGCCCTGCGGCAAGTCCCCCAGGCGGCGCAGGCGCTCTGCCAACTGTGACACTCCGTCATAAGCTTCGCCTGGCTTAATCGACTTCTTCGATACCGGAACCGGAACCGGCTGGCCGTCTCCTTGCTTTTGCAGTTCCAGGTAATGCTCAAGAGCGGTCTCTGTGCGGCGGTACGCAGGGAAGGAAGGCTCTACCTGCTCCAGAGCCGAACTCAAATCCTTGGCGTTCACCACCTGGGCGCGAAGCAAGTCTGCCACTTTGTAGGATCGGTGGTTTACATGCAGTCCAAAGTCGAAGTACCGTGGATTGATTCGTCCGCTGTGCAAGTCCGAGATGTAGCGCATGGCGGAGACGGTGAGGGCAAGATCGAAGTGCACCGAGTCATCCACTGACCCTTGCGGATTTGACTGTGTCAGGTGAGCTATGCGGTCCGCCCAGCGTGGAGCATCGTAATCGTCAGGCCGGAGGCCCTTCTTGTCAGCATTCTGCAAGAGCTGAATCATGGCGAGCGCCTGCGCGGTGGGTTGATTTCCCGTTACCCACGCCAAGGCATAATCGGAAGGCTGGTAAAAATCTCTAAGCTGGCTCCGGTAATCGGTAAAGTTGCGCCAGCGCAGGTCCGTCAACCGCCCTGCATCAATCAGCGCGGAAAGATTTCGCTTGAGAACGACGAATTGGGGGGCCGATGGGCCGGTTGGGGTTATGTCCGCTCGAAGCGGCTGGTTGCTCTGAGGGGCGCCGGGCAGCGCCGGCGCACACATCACCAGGAACACAACACCGAACATCCAACCACCAAAATTTTTCATAAACACCATTTGGCGCCTATCTTGCAGAGCATGACCCCAAAATCGCAATGATGGCGGTCACTCTTAGGACTCTTTGCTGTTGCCTGGGGGTTTGTTGTAACTATTAACTTACAAACGGGTGCATTAAGTCCAGCATTATTTTTCCACCACGGAGAAGAGAGAAGAAACCCAGCATTGGCTGTCGTTCGGCGCCTTTAGGGGCTGGATTGTCTGCCAAAAATGGGTTCCTGAGCTGGGTGCGAAGCTTACCCAGGCGAAAGACGCAAGAAAATGCACATCAATGGCATAGAAATGGTTACTAGATTGGCAACAGGTTCCTGGCAGCATCGTAGGCCCCTCACTATCTGTTTGATAACAAAAGCTTTGTAACTTTAGCGCATGTGGACGATTCCAGTCACAATGTGGCATGAAAGTCGCATATCACTCAATGGGATTCCTGTTCTCAACAAATCTGTTGACCTGACCACGATGGAGGACTTGCAGGGTCAGCTTTTTGAAGGAACGTTACGAGCCACAAGCGGACGCGCAGGTTGAAAACTTTGCCAACTTGCAGGAAGGAAATGACTTTGGCAATACCTGGCCGCGCTTCCTCCCCGGTGTTGATCGGATTGACAAACGAAAATGGATGGATTAAGGTCACGGCAAAAAAGGCGGTCAAAATCATGAAAAAATCGTCCGCAGTATTGCGCGTGATGGAGCGGTTCCTCCTCACACTCGGAGTCGTCCTTCTGGGGTTCTACGCCCTGGCTCGAGTCCACGGCATAGTCACTTTACACGCGGCCATGCGCAGCTTTGAAGAAAACAAGGCGGCGGGCAATCGTTCCGCTGATAACCGCCCCGAGGTCACGGACTATTCGCTTTGGTCGCCGGCCCGGATCAAGGCATACAAAGAGAGTTTGAGCCGGCGTTCGGATCCGCTGGCTGTGCTCAGGATTCCCAAACTGCGAATTGTTGCGCCCGTTCTAGATGGAACGGATGACCTGACATTAAATAGCGGCGTGGGCCGCATTCCTGGCACGGCCCGTCCGGGGCAGCCGGGAAACATCGGCATTGCCGGCCATCGCGACGGATTTTTCCGGGGATTAAAGGACATCGCCAAGGGTGACACGATTGAGCTGGCCACCGCCCGGGAAACAGATGTCTACGTAGTAGACAAGGTTTACATCGCCAAACCGGACGACGTGAACATACTCCGGCCAGGTCCCACACCAGCAGTCACGCTGGTGACGTGCTACCCGTTTTACTTTGTGGGCTCGGCTCCCGAACGTTACATCGTTCAAGCTCTCTTGAAACGGCAAGCAAAGGCAGCCGGAGGCCTCTAATCAGAAGAATGGACACAGATATGACTTACACAAAACTTGGACGTTACGTTGTAACCGCCGCTTTTCTCCTTGCAACCACAGTGCTGTTGGCCCAGGAAGCGAAATTGAAGGTTCAGGTGACCCCACCGGATGCTTCGATCTTTGTGGACGGACAGCCGTATAAGCACAGCACGCTGGAACTTATACCGGGCGAGCACACCATCGGCGTTTTCAACTACGGCTTTGCGCCCAAGTTGCAAAAAGTCACCCTGAACGCCGGCGAGAATCCAGAGCTTGCGGTCAAGCTGGAGCCGCTTCCCGGACAGGTTGAAGGTCCGTGGGGGAATTTGCAGATTAAGGGCGTCAATGGCGGATATCTGGTGTTTCTCAATGGAACGACGCCGGACTATTTCGTCGGGCGCGTGGACGAAATGAGGGGCAACAAAGTAGTTCTGCCGCCGGGACTCCAGCACGTCATTATTGTCAATCCGGATGGCGACCGGAAGGTTTATTCCGGATATGTGAAGATCGTCGCCAATCAAAGGGCCACTCTTCATGTCGATAAGAGCGACACTTACTATGAAAAGTGGGCTGACGGCGCGCAAATGCACGCTCTCCCGCGCGTCAGCTCGACCACGACGGCAGTAGAGCCCGTGAGCGGCCAGGTTACTGCGTATCCAAGCCAGGCAAACTGCGGACAGCCGGTGCGTCTGGTCTGGACTTCCAACGGCTACAACACATTGCTCAAACTGGATGGCGTTGCCGTGGGCAAAGGCGGTGCGTCTGGCGAGCAGGTGGTTGATCCGAAACAGACCACCACCTATCTCCTTGAGGCTTTTGGGCCAGGCGGCGTCTCGGTAACACCTGTGACAGTTCATGTGAACAATGCGGTCAAGACTTCTTTGAGCGCCAGCCCTGCAATTGTCCGCTACCACAAGGTCGGCGACAAGATCGTGGATCCAGGAACCGCCACTCTGAACTGGTCTGCTGACAATGCTCAGTCAGTGATGCTGGATCCGATCGGCCCCATGACCGGGAGCAGCGGGCAACAGGAAGTAAACCTTTCGCCGGGCAAGACTGAATACGGGCAAGTGGAAGAGACGCGGGCTTACAAGATTACCGCTACCAACAATTGCGGCGGCTCAGACACCACCACGGCGCTGGTTCAGGTTGCAGGATCCATTGATCCGGAGATGCCGGTAGAGCAGTTGCCCCCGGCCTTGCCGCAAACTGCCTCGCCGCTGCCGCTCATCCTCCTCGTGGGGTTTGGCTCTCTGGCATGCAGCCTTGTGCTGCGCATGGCCCGCAGGAGAAGCAGCAACTAACACAATTTTTGGCTACTGGAGCCAAGAACAACAGCCTTGAAACAAAGAAGCGGAGGCGTCCGGCAAACGGGCGATCCGCTTTTTCAATTTGCGCTTCAGTGAATGAGGTTTTGCCTTCGAGGTTACCAAGTGTCCGTGAAGGTTCCATCCACGGCGCCAGTTTCGTCAGCCCACTGATTGCCTGATTCCATTGTTAAATCCTATCGGTTTCATTATGGGTTCAATTCCTAATCCAGAAATATTAAAAAAAATTTACCGGCTGAATATGGAATTTTCATAACAAAGCAGGTACTCTGGATTTCCCTGCCAAAGAAGTTCGCACCCCTACTCTCCAACCTGTCTGTCAAAGAAACCCACAAGTGCCAACAAAGGCGGCACTACAAGAAAGGAAAAGTCCCGTGTTCTGCAAGAAAATCCCCTTTCTGCAAAGCGCCCATGTGCTTATGACGCTATTGACGTTCATGCTCCGGGGGAATGTGCTCCAGGCCCAAACTGATCCCGGTCCGCGTCCTGTAGGCCGAGAAGCAGTGAACACCGATCCCAACGCAGTTTGTCCCGTTGTTGGCACCAAATTTCCTGGGACGCCATGCACCGATTTCGTGCAACCTCCGTCCGTTGCTCCGGCGCCCGTTGCCGACGGCGCCGGCCAGATCGTTGCCAGTGCAGGCAACCTTGGGGGTACATGGTTTGAGGCCCTCACGGTCTTCTCAACGCCGGCAAGTGTCAACGGAACGAACAACGCTGGAGTTGCGGGCAAGTTTATCCGCGGCCTTGGCCCCTCGTTCAACGCTGAAAGCTGTTTTCAGTGTCACTCCCAGCCGACAGTCGGCGGCAGCAGCCCAGGCTGCGTTGGTTCCCTCTGCACTCCGCTGACTGCCAACCCGACCACCGGGGTCGCGACAAGCAGTTTCTCGTCAACCACCAACCCGCAGATCGTGGCTGCGGGTGATAGAAACGCAACCAATGCGATCTATGACTTTCTGGTAGATCTCCAGCCTACCGGTCCGCTGGTCGAAGCGCGCCTGCCCAAGGGTGCGGCAGCCAATGGTACCGCGGCTGCAGTACAACCTGGCGCAGTTGCAGAACTCTTCGTCATCGCCGGACGCACGGACGCCCCGGCAAACTGCACTATTAACCAGGTGGACTTTCAGACTCAGGAGAATAACAACAATCTGGTGTTTCGCATTCCCATCCCCACCTTCGGAGACGGGTTTGTCGAGAATACGCCAGAGCCTGTCCTGCAAGGCGCTGCAGGCGCGGCCAAGACGGAAGCCGGGACTTCGTTTGGCAGCATCAATTTTGGCGTGTTCAACCTCAGCGGAAACGATCAGACCATCACCCGTTTTGGCTGGAAGGCACAGAACAAGTCCTTGCTCATGTTCGCGGGTGAGGCTTCCAACGTCGAGATGGGTGTAACCAATGAACTTTTCCCCACGGAACGGACCTACGGGAACTTTCCTGATTGCACCAACGTCAACCAGTTGCCGGAGGATGTAACCCAGTCCCTTACCTCAGCCCAAATTGAAAAAATTACTGGCCCGCTCTCTGCAACATCACCAAATCCAGCGGTAGACGAGCCGGGCGTGACTTCTACAATCTCGTCCAACATCGAAAACGATTCGATATTCATGCGTCTGAACGGCGCTCCCTCAATCTGCAACTTTAACAGTGGGATCGACTCTACCACCGGCCTCGCGGCATGCAAGACGGTGGATGCGTCAGTGGTGCGGGGGGCAACCCTGTTTGGGAACAATATATTTGCTCCAGCGGGAACAGCGCTGAGCCCCGGCATCGGCTGCGTGCTCTGCCACTGGCACAAATTCACCACCGGGCCGTCCACAACTCCCACCCTGAATAATGCCACGTTTAGCCCCTTTTCCGACTTCGCGCTGCACCACATGGGTGGACTGGCTGATGGCGTGAACCAGGGCCTGGCTTTGGGAGATCAATTCCGCACAGCACCGCTCTGGGGGCTTGGCCAGCGGCTTTTCTTCCTCCACGATGGCCGCACGAACAACCTGATCACCGCTATCAACGATCACTGCCTGCCCGTGGCAAGTGGGAGCACCTTCGCCGCTTCCGAGGCTTGCACTGTGGTAGCCAACTTCACCAAACTGCCCGCTACCTCCACCTGCACAACGTCGGGCACTGTCACCACATGCACATCATCGCAGCAGGATGTTCTCAACTTCCTGCGCTCACTGTAGCTAAACTGCTTCAAGAAAAACACGGCGAGCCCGCTAACCGGGTTCGCCGTATTTTTTGATGGCTTGCAGTTTAATGACTTGTAATGGTGTGCGGACTGCGCGGAGGTTCGCTGGCATCAGGCGTTGGTGGTCCAAAGTAGCGTTCGTTGAGATCCACGGAAGCGCTATCGACGACAGACTTCATCGTTTCCCTGAATTTGCGCTCCATAAGCTGACCCGAAATATTTTTTTTGAGGTCATCTTCCGGTACCGTTTCCCGGCTCAATACTTTGTAAACTACGTAGTTCCTTGGCTCCGTCTGAATCTGCGTAACCTCACCAGCTTTCAACGAGAACACCTCTGCTGCTTCATCAGTGACAAGATCTTTCCGTCGCCGTCCTCCTAGATCGACCGGCGGAGGCGCTTCCAGCCCCAGCGTAGCGTAGGCATTTTTCTGGACTTCCGTTGGATCCAAGCCTTTGACGAGGCTCTCTCGCGCCGCATTGGCGGCATCGCGGGCCTTTCTGTCGAATTCATCCTTGCCCGGTGTTGCAGGATTCTCTCGTGGAATCAGAACGCGTACGAGCTTAGCTGTTTCGTATTCAGCCAGATGCTCCCGGTAGTAGGCATCGATCTCCTCCTGCGATGGAGTCCTATACTTCTCCTGAAGCTTACGCCGGTAATACTCGGTCGCGGCAAGCACGCGCATCCAGTTCATGAATTCGCGGAACTCATCGGTATCCTCCATCCCCGCTTTACGCGTGGCAGCTTCAACCGTCAAGTACTCTGCATAAAGTTTTCCCAGGTTGTTGCGCGCATTTGCGGGAAACTCCTGCCCCGGGTTCAAGGCTTTCATCAGACTCTCAAACTGTTCACGGGTGACGACTTTAGCGCACGCGCTTGCTCCTGGAGCAGTGTTCTCTTTTCCTTCCTCACAAACGCCATGGACGGTGATGACGGGCTGCGCGGGCGCAACCGTGGCAGCCACATCCCCCGAACCCTTAGCGGTTGATGCCGTGGGTGTTGTATCCGGCTTTTTCCCCGTGGCAGGGTTCGAATTCTGGAGCAGGGAGAGAGTAATTCCACCAACTAAAACGAGCTGTGTCAGGACCCACATGGTTTGTTCTGGCCTCAATTTCTTTTTTGGGATGTCACGTGAACCGGTGTTTGCGAAGCGGCGCTAAATAGTATAAGGCAAACAGAGCAGCCGATGGTGAATCCGGTTCACCAGCAAAAGGTGGCGGAGCCTGGTGTATGCCGATTCGGGAAAGATGAACAGGGCAGATCAAACACAGGGCTGATCAAACCGGCGTGGTTGTTTCCAACGAGGAAGGGAACGGAAAATGACCGCATAGTCAGGCGGCGCGATCATCCAGCCCGTCCGTTTGTCGTGACGGGCTGTGGGGCTGGCAGCGGACTCACTAGCTGGCTTTGGCTTCGAGCGAAGCTGCCGCGGAGTCCTGGTTCTCCTGGGGAGTAACAATGCGCATCTGCTGCCAGTCGTATGCAAATTCCCGCCCGCAGTCCAGACACACGACATACGTCCCAGTCTGACGGGAGGCGAACGGACGACGTTGGCCGCGTTTACCGCTCATGGGGAAGCTGAGGCGTTTGTGCCAGCAGCCGAAAAGCATATCCAGAATCTTCAATTCAACTCCTCCTGGGCTACCACTTCGCTCGCTCCAGGTAACTCGAGGGGGCGGCGGGGGATTGCCTTCTCTACTATCTAGTGTCCTTAAACCCGAATTCGTTTCATGGGTTTTTCCAGAAAAATAAAATGTCGGGCTAGGCTTACATTTCTTAAGATCACATCCCTAATATGTAGAACGAGAGACAGGGCTAAAATCCGCATGAGGGAGCCAAAAAAAGCGCTTAAAGACGTGCCCCTACCGGTGTTCCACGGAACGGAATTCACCAAAGGGGCACGAAAAAGATTCGCGGCCCGGCATTTTACCAGGCCGCGAGGAGATACTTCACGATACAGAAACAGGAAGATGACCGCCGGGAGAGAAGGAGCCACCTGATCCCCCGGCCGGCCGTCTTTTTCGGTTTCCTAATGGGTAGTGCAGAAAAACCCTGGAACGTTACAAAAATAATTAAACCGATTAATTTTTTTTGGTGGCGCCCGTGGGGGAGCCTTTGCTGGCGTTTGGAGTCATTTCCCAGTGGGTGAGAGCCTTATAACCACAGGGTTGAAGGGTGCGGGCCAACGCCTGTGCTTCTTAAGGCCATGCCTTGCAGCCGTTTAGCCGCAAGGCATGGAACCCACCAAAAGACAGCGCACAATGAGGTAAGAGGAGATGTGCTCTGTTTTTTCTCTCTATTGGTAAGTGATTGAGAAGGCCGAAACGTTACAAGGAATCCGCCTAATTGCGTAAATTCTTACGAAAATCCGGTTCATCGCATTCAAATCAAAAACTATGAAAAATTGAATGCATTCTGTTATATGGATTTCACCGGGATCATGGTCAAATCTTCCACCAGACCGACCTCTTTTTGCAGGAAAGGCTCGCCATACCTTACTCCAGCTAACATGCCATAAAACTGTGCCATGGCCGTGACCCTCTCCCGGATCTCGGCATGGGCAGGAAAGTCGCTGCGCCCCGCCTCCTGGTCCGCGTACTGGGATTGGTACGCATAGATCGATTCCAGGCGCGCCTCAAATTGATCGGTGATGTCCACCACGAACGTTGGGCGAATATCGTAATACAGTGTGGCGTAGACGATCTTGAATGGACGGTGAGGGCGATTCTTCCAAGCGTTGGCTATTGGCGTTGTGCCGCCGTCTGAAGCTTGTCTCTCTTCCTCCAACTGCAACTTGCTCAGCCCGGCGAGAAAACATGCTTCGTACCCCAGGGTTGAGCAGTTGTAGTGGTCCGGATGCCGCCCTTGCCAGTAGGGAAGCACCACGACTCGCGGCCGCTCCTGCCGGATGATACGTGCAATCTTCAAACGGTTTTCCCAGGTGTTTTCGACTCGGCCATCGGGGATGTCGAGAGCATGGCGGAAGGAGACTTTCAAAATCCTGGCTGCCTCTGCTGCTTCACGGGCGCGGTCCTGGGCCGTGCCGCGAGTCCCCATCTCCCCTTGCGTCAGATCAAGGATACCGGTGCGGTACCCTCGTTGCGCCATCTTGAGCAGAGTGCCGCCACATGTCTGCTCCACATCGTCGCGATGCGCGGCGATGGCCAGAATGTCCAAAGGAGAATCGTTCACGACTTCCAATCTATCTTACTTTCAGCACCACTACGGTTTGATCGTCAAATACCGGGGCCCCGGCGGAGAATTGGTCCGTTGCCTGGAAAAGAGCGTCCGCGATGTGCTGCGCGCTGCGATTGCAATTTTTAGCCACCACCTGCTCAATGCGCACGCGGCCAAATTGTTCATCCTTGGCGTTACTGGCATCCACAATGCCGTCACTGAAGAAGACGAATACATCTCCGGGCACGGCTTGGAGCACGATTTCCTCGTAGCTGACGTTTTCAAACAAACCCAGCGGCAGACCCGTCGCCTCAATCATGTGAGTGTGTCCGTTGCGGCAGTAGAGAGGGCGGGGAAGGCCGGAATTGGCAACCCGCATGTTTCGCTGCGCGTCGTCCCAGACCGCGCACGTCAGCACCACGAATTGGGCATCCAGCCGCCGATGATTCAAGGATTGGTTGAGCGCTGCCAGCATGTCCGCCGGTGCGGGTTCGCCGGGAGTCAGGCTGCGTACTATTCCGCTGACCAGGGCCGCGTACAACGCTGCGGGGGCGCCCTTGCCGCTTACATCGCCGACAACGATGCACGCCCGGGGCGCTTTGTAATCGAGAAAGTCGTACATATCGCCGCCGATGGCGTGGGCCGGATTAAACCGGGCCGCCACTTCAGCGTTCCGCAGCACCGGACACGCGGGTGGCAGAAGGTGGTGCTGCACCTCCCGCGCCATGGAGAGATCACGCTCCATGCGTTGCTCCTCCAGCTTGATGCGCTCGTAGAGTTGCGCATTCTCGATTGCAATCGCAATCTGTGCTGCCAGTGTGCTTACGGTACGCAGATGATCGTCGTTGAAGTAGTTCCGCCGCGTATGCTCCACGTCGAGTACGCCGATTACTTCATTCTTATAAATCAGCGGCACGCATAACTCTGACCGCGTCTCCGCATTCAGTTTGATGTACCGTGGATCTTTGGTTACGTCAGGAACCAGGATCCCCTTTTTCTCCCATGCCGCTGCGCCGACCAGCCCCCGTCCCAGGGGAATATCGTGCTTGATCTGGACGTTTTCCTTAAAACGCAGTGAAAAACGATGCACCAGCTTTTGCCTGCTCTCATCCACCAGCAAAATGGAGAACATCTGGTAGTCGATGATTTCCAGCAGCAGGTCGCCAATGCGCTTGAGCAACTGGTCGAGGTTCAGGATGGATGTGAGTTCCCGGCTGATCTCGTTGAGCAGGGCCAGGGTATTAGCCTGCCGCAGCACGCGCGTATACAGGCGCGCATTTTCAATGCTTACCGCAATTCGCGAGGCAATCAGAGTCAGCAACCGGGCATGTTCCGCCTTGAAATAGTTCTTCTGAGGCGCTTCAATGTCGATGACTCCGATCACGCGGTTCTTGGTAATCAACGGCACCGCCAATTCAGAGCGCACGTGCGGCACGGCCTGGATATACTCTTGCTCGGTTGTAACGTCGTTCACCAGAATGGCGCTGCGTTCCTTCACCGCCCGCCCCGTGACGCCCTCACCTACCTTAACCCGGATTTTTTCTGTCACTTCCGGCAAATGGCCAATCTGAAAACGGAAGCGTAACTCCTGTGTCTTTTCATTCAGCAGCAGGATGGCAAAAACTTCGTAATTAATGACCCGCTTGACTACTTCTGCAACCCGGTGCAAAAGCGTATCCAGGTCGAGCGTGGTATTAAGCACATCAGACACCTCGACCAGCAGGGACTCAACGTCCACCGGTGGAGAAGGAGCCGAGATTGTCGCCAAGTTGTCCAAAGAATCATGATATCAGCGTTGTCGGACGGTCGGGACAGGTGGCTTCTGTGGATTTATTGAGCTGTGATTTTAGTCACATCCAGATGAGCCGATACATAAGACGATAGCTCTTTGCCAATATCCATGAACTCCAACTCCAGATGCTCAAATGCTTTGCAACTGATCCTGGGCACAGGTGCGTTTGCGTTGTGCTTCGCAGTCTTTGGTTCGGTTTCCGCCATGATGCCGGTGCTTAAGAAACAATTTCATCTGGCGCCGGTGCAAGCCAGTATTGCCATGGCAATTCCAGTCTTACTGGGCAGCCTTGGTCGCATACCACTCGGGCTGATGACCGACCGCCTGGGTGGGCGCAGAGTCTTTACCTGGACCATGATCTTTGCCGTTGCGGCGGCGGTGCTGATGGGTGAGGTAGAAAGCTATCCTCAACTGCTGTTGTTCGGCTTTTTTACGGGAATCGCACTGGCCAGCTTCTCAGTGGGAGTGGCTTTTGTAAGTGGGTGGTATTCAGCAGAAAAGCAGGGATTTGCGCTAGGTGTGTACGGCGCCGGCAACGTGGGGCAATCTCTGGCTGCATTTGGAGCGCCATTCCTGTTCGCTCATGTTGGGTTCCGCAGCACTTTCTGGAGTTTCGCCGGCCTGCTGGCTCTGTGGACCATAGTCTTTTTCTCTTTTGCGAAAGATGCTCCGCGAACCGCTCCACCCAAGTCATTCGCACAGATGGTTCGCCCTTTGAGCGAAAAGATGAGTTGGGTGCTCAGTTTCTTCTACTTCCTCACGTTCGGCGGCTTTGTGGCCATGAGCATTTACCTGCCCATGTTCCTCACGGAACTCTTCAAGCTGACGCCGCAGGACGCAGGCTTGAGGACTGCCGGGTTCGTGCTGTTGGCGACTGCAATGAGACCCGTGGGCGGCTGGCTCTCTGACAGAGTCGGTGGCTTGAGCATTCTGCTTTGGATATTTCCCTTGGTGACTGCGATGGCCATGTTTCTAACGGTCCAGACGATGGTGCCGTTTACGATCGGTGCGCTCGGGATGGCCGCCGCAATTGGTCTGGGAAACGGAGCGGTTTTTAAGTTAGTGCCTCAGTATTTTCCGCAATCCGTAGGTGCGGTTACAGGACTGGTCGGGGCCATGGGAGGGTTAGGCGGCTTCTTCCCTCCGTTGGCGCTTGGCATTATCAAACAGCAGACCGGTTCATTCCTGTGGGGCTTTGTCTTGCTGGCGTCTTTCGCTCTGCTCTGTTTGTTGGTCGCCAAGTTGACGACTCGAGGCCACTTTCAAAAACAGGTGTTCACAACGCCGTAGGTAGTGTTCCCTGATAATCGCCCTATCGGAAAGCGATATACTTTGATGTTTCGGTGGAAAACCTTCCAGAAACAGGAGCTGCGTTTGATGCGAAGCGAAGCAAGGGGAAAGGACGTCACCCATGCAACGCTTTGGGGCCTGAGCGTTGCCGGAGCGTTACTATGCGCCATCTTCCTGGGCAGCAACGCGCTAAAACACTACGATGCGGCGCTTGTGCCCTACACTGGAGCTTGTGTGTTTTCTGCTTTCGGCATTGGATACCGTTTTGCCATGTGGCTGCGGCGGCCGCCTACGCGAATGTACTGGTTCCAGGGTTGGAGGATATTCTTTCGTCCGGCCCAATTACCGCGCAACATCCTCCGTTTGATACAGGTGTTCTTTGCAGATTTCTTTGCCCAGCGATTCATTGAAAAGCGCTCGCACCTGCGTTGGGCCGCTCACTGGCTGATCGCCTGGGGATGTCTTCTGGCTGCTGCCGTTACCTTCCCGCTGTCTTTTGGATGGGTACACTTTGAGAGCGCCCCAGACAATCAGAAAATCTATCGCGCGTTCGTTTTTGGCCAGCACGTCTCGACATTTCATTTGGGGACTATAGCCGCTACGCTGACGTTCAATATCCTGGATATTTCCGCTGTAGTGGTGTTGACTGGCGTTGCCCTTGCGCTTTTCCGCCGTGGCCGTGACCGGGGCGCAATCTCCGTTCAGCAGTTCGCCCAGGATATGATGCCGCTGCTGATGCTGTTCGCTATTTCCATCACGGGCCTTTTCCTGACGGCATCCACCCACCTGCTCCACGGATTGAACTATGGTTTCCTCTCCATGCTGCACGCAGTCACTGTAATTTTCACGCTGCTTTACCTTCCCTTTGGGAAGTTCTTTCACATCTTTCAGAGACCGGCGCAGATCGGAGTGCATTTTTATAAGGAGGAGGGCGCTCGCGCCGAGCAGGCCAACTGCTTACGCTGCGGCGAGCCTTTCGCGTCGCGCATGCACGTCGAGGATTTGAAGGACATCCAGAAGTCGCTAGGCATCCACTACGAACTTGCGAACGGCGCTCATTATCAGGATGTATGTCCCGCCTGCCGCCGCAAATCGCTCGCAATGGCCCAGGACAAACAGTGGCGCGAACTGGGTACACGCTCAGCCGCCATTCCAGAACCAAGCGGAGGAATATGGCCAAACCACCAGTAACGATTCCCGAGTTAGTTGCACAGTTCGGGCCGACGCTGAACCGAATTCCCCCCACAGGATGGAATGCGAATGTTGAACCGGACCGCATGGTTAAGACTCATTGTTGTTTTTGCGGGCAGCAATGCGGCATTCAGCTCAAGGTGAAAGGCAACCGGGTCATTGGTTTTGAGCCGTGGGAAGACTTCCCCTTCAACCAGGGTCGTCTCTGTCCCAAGGGCGTCAAGCGTTACATGCAAGATGAGCATCCTGATCGCCTGAAGGCGCCCTTGATGCGCAAACAGGGCACAGGATTTGTGCCCGTGAGCTGGGATGAAGCGCTCGACAAAGTCGCCAGCGAGATTCAACGCATCCAGAAGACCTACGGCAATGACGCGGTAGCCCTTCTCGGCGGAGCATCGCTCACGAATGAAAAAGCCTATCTCATGGGCAAGTTTGCCCGCGTTGCGGTAAAAACTGCGAATATCGACTACAACGGCAGGCTGTGCATGGTCTCTGCTGCAGCCGCTTCGAAGAAGATTTTTGGTATTGATCGCGCAGCCAATCCGTGGAGTGACATTCCACTTGCCAAAGCCATTCTGGTGGCGGGCGCTAACGTCGCAGAGTGCGCACCGATCACCACGCACTATCTATGGCAGGCACGGGAAAATGGCGCCAAATTGATTGTGATCGACCCGCGGATGACGCCGATCGCCCGCAATGCTGACTTATACATTCCGGTGCGCTCAGGCGGCGATATCGGCGTATTCAACGGCATGTTGCACGTAATGATCGAGCGTGGCTGGATCAATCGCGAATTCATTGCCCGGCACACCACGGGATGGGAGCAAGTGGAAGAGATAGTCCGAAAGTACACGCCCGAGTACGCCTCCAGGATTGCGGGTGTGCCTGCCAGCATGATCGTGCGTGCGGCAGAGATCTGGGGGCCTGCTCCTACAAGTTTTCTGCTGCATGCGCGCGGAATCGAGCACCATTCCAAGGGTGTGCAGAACTGCATGGCGGCGATCAATCTGGTGGTCGCCACCGGGAGGATCGCCCGCGAGGGATGCGGCTATGCCATGATCACCGGTCAAGGCAACGGCCAGGGTGGCCGCGAGCAGGGGCAGAAATGTGACCAACTACCTGGCGGGCGCGAAATAGAAAACCCCGAACACCGCAAGTACATCGCAGGCGTCTGGGGTGTGCCAGAAGAGAGCATTCCTCACAAGGGACTTTCCGCGGTCCCCATCCTCGAAGCAATCCACGAAGGCAAGATCAAAGGACTGCTGGCGATTTCCTGCAATCCCATGGTTTCTCTGCCCCACAACGCATATATCCGCGAAGCATACGAGAAGCTGGAATTCTGTTGCCAGATCGATTTCTTCCTGTCAGAGACTGCGCGATATGCGGATGTGGTTCTGGCAGGTTCCCTGATGGAAGAGGACGAAGGCACCACGACCAATGTTGAAGGCCGGGTCATCCATCATCAGAAAGTCGTGGACCCTCCTGCCGATGCTCGAACTGACTGGAAGATTATCTGTGATCTTGCCGCTCGCCTTGGCGTGGGTGATAAATTCAAGTACAACTCGCCCAAGGAAATATTTGACGAGCTGCGTGTCGCTTCCAAAGGAGGCATCTGTGACTATTACGGCATTACCTGGGAGCGCATTGACCGTGAAATGGGCGTTTTCTGGCCGTGTCCTTCGCCTGATCATCCGGGCACGCCACGCCTTTATGAAGGCAACAGGTTCAATCATCCGGACGGCAAGGCCCACTTCCAGCCAGTGGAATGGAAGCCTGCGGCCGAGAAGACAGACAACGAATACCCGATCATCCTTACTACAGGCCGAGTGGTCTCCCAGTATCTTTCGGGGACGCAGACGCGCAGGATTGGCGCTCTTGTCGATCAATATCCCCAACCCTTGTGTGAGATTCATCCACTGCTGGCAGGCAAGGTAGGCGTAGTCGAGGGCGACTTCGTCAAGGTTGAGAGCCGGCGGGGTTCAGTTACGGTGCGGGCGAGTGTGGTGAAAACCATACGGCCAGATACAGTATTTGTCCCTTATCACTGGCCGCTTGATCGCTCGGCCAACAACATGACCGTGCGTGCGATTGATCCGATATCGAATATTCCTGAGTACAAAATCTGCGCCGTCCGGTTGAGCAAGGCGCCGGCGCCACAGGACGCCCTTGCTCAATTGGAAATGGAAGCCGGAGGCGTGCGATGATCGGCGCGGATGGCCTGGAGTTCTTCATCGATCATTCCCGCTGCATTGGCTGCAAGGCCTGCATGCAGGCCTGTGAGGAATGTGACACCCATCGCGGCGTTTCGCTGATCCACCTGGAAACCATCATGCGCGCTGATAGCGTGCAGACTGCGCCACAAGTTTGTATGCATTGCGAGGACCCCATCTGTGCGCAGGTCTGCCCGGCGGATGCCATCAAGAAGACGGATGACGGAGTGGTGCAGAGTTCGCTCAAACCCCGCTGCATAGGTTGCTCGAACTGCGTTCTGGCCTGTCCGTTCGGTGTTCCCAAGTACAAGGCTGAGATTAACCAGATGATGAAATGCGACATGTGTTATGACCGCACCAGCGTGGGCAAGGGACCCATGTGTGCGACCGTCTGTCCTTCTGGCGCGCTCACTTTTACAACGCGGGAAAACATTGAGCGCAACCGGCAGGGAATGGCAATTCGTGAGTGGCAGTTTGGCGGCGAGACGGTGCGGACCAAGGTCAACGTCCTGGTGCCGCGCAATGTGCAGAGGATCAATGTGTCAATCGAGCCGTTTGGAATGACCAGAACCGACCAGTACGATGTCGCCAACCTGCTCCTGGGAGATTGAGATGCCTGAAGAAGAAGACGAAAAGAAAGACGAATGTCTGGAATGCAGGAAGAAGAACGCGCGCTGGCGCGAGGATTTTCCCGTAGGCTGGGAAGGTGACAATTATGTTACGCGCCGCGAGATGGTTAAGTTTCTCGCCCTGGGATCGCTCACCATCGCGGGCGCAAATGCTGTAGTTGCTGGGATTCCCCTCGTGGTGAAAGCATCCGAAATGTCCAGGGCAAGGATTGCGCTGGCATCCTCCATCCCGGTTGGGGGTTCCAGGCTGTTCGCGTATCCCACGGAAGAAGACCCTTGTATTCTTGTGCGCCAAAACAATGGCGACCTCGTTGCCTACTCCCAGGTATGCACTCACCTCTCCTGTGCTGTGATTCACAATGAGAAAGAGAATGCTCTATTCTGCCCCTGCCACCACGGCTACTTCACCGTGGAGGAAGGGCGGCCCTATGCCGGTCCGCCGACGCGTCCGTTGCCCCGCATCAAGCTGGAACAGCAAGGGAACGAGATTTTCGCGATTGGAGTTGAGGTCGGATGAGCAGCCGCCAATCGCAAGGAACAACGCTGTTCACCGCACTTCTGGCGCTGATTGGGATCGGCGTTGTGGTACAGCTCTGGCTGCTGGCCGTTTCTGTCGATGCGCTTCTGCGTCACGAATCAGGAACCCTGGTTCGCGCCGCGATTGGGTCTGCCATAGTTTTCGTCATCAATGGCCTGCTGGTTTTGTACGTCTTCAATTTCGACCGCAAGATCAGGCTGCGCTAGCCGCTTTGATCTCATGCGCGGGCAGCTGCTTGAAGGTTAAAAGCAGATTGGCGGCAAACACCGATACAGCAGAGAGCTCGCAAATAGCCGACCACGGCAGCACGTTCCAGGCAGGTAGCCAGTAACCTTCGTAGGCCAGAATTTCACTGCTCACGCGCAATGCGCATCCTGCGTTGAGCAACAGCAGACAGGTCAGCATCAATCTCGGGCTGTAGAGCACGCGCATTCCCGCAAATGCAGGCAACACTCGCTGACCGATGGCAAAGACCATCGTAGCGATGAACCCTACCGTGAGCGCATGGCGTGACGCGCCCACCCAGCCGTTGGAGTGGTCAAGATATGCAGCGCAGATGCCCAGGCCCGACGCAACTACCAGCCAGATATAGGCAATTCGAACAAAAACCGGAAAAGAAGCATGTACTCCCGTGGTTTTGGCCGTTCGTTCCGTCCTCTCGAAAAGATGAAATGCCAGTACGGACGTAACGGCCGCCAGCGCAATGACCCAAGGTGCGGCATGGAAAAATCCAGCTTCGGCCAGAGCCACTCCGATGATGCTGAACAAAAGAGCGTAGAGGAGCGCTGTCTGATTCACCGCTTTGAGACCCAGAAACACGGGAAGCCAGCGCGCGCTAAAGCCCCAGACAGTTGGAACAATGAACGCATATGCCAGGAGGGTGAGGAACCGTGATTCGAAGCCTGCGGGAAATGCCGGGCCTGTTGCCGTTACGCTCACACACAAGGCTGTAAGAAAGTTCAACAAAAGGCCGACGCCAAACCCGGCGGTACCAATCATGACTGAAATGATCCATACCGGCTTACGTCCGCCCAAAGCTTTCGAATCAGCCGGACGATGGCTTCGCACGGAATTAAGAAAGATGAAAAAGGCGCAAAACTCAAGTAATGCTGAAAGCGGCAGCGACACACGCCAATATAAGTAATAGAAACCTGCGGTCCACCGCAGCAGAACGCCGCCTGTCCAGATCAGCCAGGCTATCCAGCCCCTGCCGACCGGCTGGGCCGTCCGGCTTGTCATTTTCGGTATTGAGTAGAAGCCGATGCCCAGGATGAAAGTCCCGATCCATCCAAAAATCTGGGCATGCCCGTGTGCTTGAATCCAACTGGCGGAGATGGTTGCGCCATGGCGTCCGCTCATTGAAATCAGGTTCCACACACCCAGAAAAGTGCCCGGCAAGAGCATGAAGAAGAGGCCTGTGAGAGCGTATACCATCAGCAATCGTTGGGCGCTCGCTTCCCGGGCCTTGAGCAGTATGGCAGGTGTTTCTTGCTTCCTGGGCTCCTCGATGTTGAGTGTTGAATTCATCACAGACCATCATTTTCCAACTTGATGGCTCGCGGAAAGAGGATGTTGTTCTCCAGATGCACGTGCTGATGCAGATCCGTTTCGAATTCCTTTAGAGCCGTATAGAGCGTCCTGTAACTGAAACAGGCATCGTCAGGCGCCGTGTAGTTGGCGCTGAGAGAGCAAATCGCCTTCAGGGCCGCTCCCGCTGAGTCGTGCTCCAGTTCCATCATGTGCACGGGGTTGCTCACACTACCGAACATCGGGTTAGGCGCTGGCTTGCCTGCATTGGCCGCTTTTTCCAGAGCGGCGATATAGGGAAACAGAATGTGTTCTTCCTTCATCATGTGGGAGATGAGTTCAGCGGACATTCCCTGGAATGTCTGCTGGATCTGGCCCAGCTCCGGATGGTTTTTCCCGTGAACCGCAACTACTTTGTGCAGGAGTTGATGAAGACGTGGAAGCTCCTGCTTCACGTAGACGTGGTGCGTGGTGAGGATGTGTACGATCAGATCGCCGAGGCTCCCAACGGCGAAATCCGGCAACCCGGCTTCCGGCGCTTGCCTGAAGCCGCTGTCCTGCTCCAGGGCGCGCAAAACATCATCCACTGAGAGGTGAGCATGCGAGCAGGCATCGCTCAACGATTTTGAGCCGCCGCAGCAATAGTCAATACCGAGTTTCTCAAACGTGCGGGTTGCATTGGGGACTTCTGCGGCGAACTCTTTAACGGTCCGGGTTGCATCGAGACTCATGACTTACTCTCCTTGTTAGATTTCAGCGATTCGAAATCTCAAATGCGAGTCTAGGAGAGCACGACCATCGAGCCTATGACTTTTGTCACAGCCAGGGCACAAAGTTATTCGGCGTCTTTGAGTTGGCTCTCAAGGCGCTCAAGATCAGGGATAATGACGGTTTTTCCCTCCATACTGATCAGCTCTTCTGCCTGCAAGCGGCTCAAGTTGCGGGATATCAGTTCCCGCACTGTGCCGATCTGCGCCGCCAACTCCTGGTTGCTGGGAGGCAGCTGAATTTCAATTCCTGCCGATGTTTTTTTCCCCGCTTTGGCGAGACGAACCAACACCGAGATGAGCCGTGAGCGGACAGTGGTGAAAGAGAGTTCTTCAATAATCCCCACCAGTTTACGCAACCGAGCGCCAACAACCTTGAGAACCTTGAGAGGAACCTGGGGATGGACCAGGCAGAGGCCATGGAAATCCTGCTTGCTGATGAAGTACACGCGTGAATCTCCTGCTGCTGCGGTAGAAGCAGGATAGTTGCCACCATCAAATACCGGGAGTTCAGCCACAGAGCTGCCCGGTCCTTCAACCGTCAGGACCTGCTCGCGGCCACTGGGAGAGCTTTTGAAGATTCGCAAATGGCCACTTTCAATGACGAATAAGCCGGTGCAAGGGTCGCCTTCGCTGAAAATGAGCTCGCCCTTGGTGTAATTGCGCGGTACCGCTCGCTCCGCAAGAAACTGGAGTTCAGCTTCCGAGAGATCGGCGAAGATCGGCGCCCGTCGAAGCGTTTCCAGAGCGTGGCTGACTGGTGGCATTCATCCGTATTGTAAATCTCAGTGAGCCTTCCGAAAGAAGACGACTGCCGGAGTTGTTCCCAAGTGCTGCATGAGGCATGTTACCGTGGAAGAGGCAGGTTCGGTTGGGGACGAAACCTGGGATAATCATCGACTCGAGAATTCGGGTGCTCCCAGCTCTTTCATGATGGCCACGCTGGAACTGGTGCCGATGCGGTCCGCCCCGGCGTCCAGCATGGCACTGGCCGCCGTTGCAGTGCGAATCCCGCCGGATGCCTTCACTCCCGCTTGATCGCCAACCACTCCACGCAGCAGCGCGACGTCTTCCACTGTCGCAATGCCCGCAAAACCAGTGGCTGTCTTTACGAAATCAGCCTTAGCCGCCAAACAAAGCTGGCAGCTAAGGATTTTCTCTTCGAGAGATAGCAGTGGAGCCTCAAGAATCACTTTAACGATGGCCCCGTGATTGTGAACAATCTTGGCGACGGATTCGATTTCAGTCTGCACCAGCTTCCGGTCGCCCGACTTGAGCGCGCCAATATTCATGACCATGTCTAGTTCTTGTGCGCCCAACCGGACCGCTTCATGGGCTTCAAAGCGTTTTATGCTGGTAAGGTTGGCGCCCAGGGGAAAGCCGATTGTGCTCGCCACCTTGACCGGAGTTCCGTGCACAATAGAAGCCACCAGGCTGATCCAGCAGGGATTCACGCAGACTGCAGCAAAGCCGAAAGCAATGCCTTCTTCACTGAGCTGGATGATTTGATCTCGATTGGCTTCTGGTTTGAATAGAGTGTGGTCAAGGGCGGCAGCAATTTGGTGCCAGCTCCGCGCGGGTGCCTGAACATCGGAAATAGCCTGTGACATCCCAAGCGGATTGTAACTTATTTTGGGGTGTCGTTGACAAGTACACAAATATCAGGAAGATTGCGGTAGCGCTCGGCGTAGTCCAGGCCATAGCCCACCACAAACTCATCAGGAATCTGAAATCCTATGTAATCGCCCTCGACCGGGACCAGCCTTCTTGAGGTCTTGTCCAGCAGGGCAGCGGTTTTCAGAGCGCGCGGCTGTCGCGCCGCAAAGAGCTTCTTTAGAAAGCTCAAAGTCAGCCCCGTATCCAGTATGTCTTCCACCAGGATCACGTTTTGGCCTTGCAGCGGCGTGGTCACGTCTTTGATCAGCTGTACCTCGCCCGCGCTCTGCCTGGCAGCACCGTAGCTGGAGACGGCGATGAAATCAAAGGTCGCATCCAGTTTGATTTGCCGGGCCAGGTCGCTCAGGAACAGGCACGCTCCTTTGAGCACGCCAATCAAGACTACGGACTGTCCGCTGAAATCGTGCGTGATCTGTTGCCCCATTTCCGCGACTTTGTTGGCAATCTGGTCGCGTGTGAACAGAGGTTTTAGCATGCGGCATTGTCTCATAAGAGCGGTCAGCGCTCAGCATTCGGCCAAAGGGACATTCCCGTGTTCTCTTCGAGTAAGTGTAGGGGACTGCAGACAGATCACCGGATCACCCGATCACGCGCGATCACCCGCTCTATGAAATCGCTATTGATCTCGTGGAGGTTTCTTTGCCACGCTGCTTTCCAGGCGATTGCTAATTCTTTCCTTCACAGACTAGAATTCTGCTTCTCTTTGGAGTCGATATGAGACTGAGTGGAATAAAAGTGACTTGGTTGGGACATGCAACTTTTCTGATTGAGACTCCGGGCGGCAAGCAGGTGCTGGTAGATCCATGGGTCACGAATAATCCCTCGACACCATCGGACAAAAAAACCTTTGCAAAAGTCGACGTGATTCTCTGTACTCATGGCCACGGTGACCACATTGGCGATGCAGTCGAACTGGCCAGGAAACATGATCCAATCGTCGTGGGCATTTACGAACTCTGCGCCTGGATGCAACACAAAGGCGTCAAACAGACTGCGCCCATGAACAAGGGCGGCAATCAACCCGTGGGTGACATCAAGGTCACCATGGTCCACGCTCACCACTCCAGCGGTATCGAAGATGGCGGCCAGGTGATCTATGGTGGTGAAGCTTGCGGGTATGTAATCACCTTTGATAATGGGCTCAAGATCTATCACGCCGGAGACACGAATGTTTTTGGCGACATGGCGATTATCCGGGACCTTTACCGGCCGGATCTGGCTATGCTACCCATCGGTGATTTGTTCACCATGGGACCGAAAGAAGCCGCGTATGCCTGCCGGCTGCTGGAGCCTAAATCAGTGATTCCCATGCACTGGGGGACCTTTCCTGTGTTGACGGGAACACCAACAGAGTTTGACCATGAGCTCAAAGGCAGCGGGCTGGGAGTGGAGTTGATCACCATGAGGCCGGGGGAGACAATCTCTTGACCTCCGAAATCACTGGCTCAGCGGTTGAGAAATATGTCTACGAGATTCTTCCGGAGCGCGACCCGGTGTTGCGGGAGATGGAGAACCAGGCGAAAAAACGCGATATTCCTATTGTGGGACCGGCGGTGGCGCGGGTCTTGTTCCAGTATGCTCGGTTGATCAATGCGAAGAAAATCTTTGAGCTCGGTTCCGCGATCGGCTATTCCACTATCTGGTGGGCGCGAGCTGTCGGTGACGGTGGGAAAGTCTTCTATACCGATGGCGACCCCAAGAAGGCTGCTGAGGCCCGAGGCTATTTTCAGCGCGCTGAAGTCGATACGCGAATTCATGTTGAAACCGGAGATGCCCTGGAACTGCTTTCCGAGCAAAAACAGGAGTTTGACATCATTTTTAATGACGTTGATAAGGAAGATTATCCTCGCGTGCTGCATCTGGTGAAAGACCGCCTGCGCAGCGGCGGACTCTTTATCACGGACAACGTCCTCTGGAGCGGCCGTGTGACCCAGAAAAAAACTAAAGACACCACTACCCGCGCTATTCAGGAATTTAATAAGCGCCTCTACGCAATACCGGACTTTTTCACCACGATTTTGCCGTTACGAGATGGGGTAGCGGTAAGTGTGAAGCTGTGAAGGTCGGTATTTAGTAGTACTTAGGAAATTCAAAATCGCAAGAGATAACGCTCGCGCCTGCTTTGGGAAGAAATTGCCTGACGCTCAGGTCTTCAATTACCCACTTACCAAATTACCCACTTACCAACTGCCCTCATTCTCCATAAGGGACCCAGATGTTCTTCACCTGGGTAGCATGCTCCAGAAACCACCGGCCCTCCGCCTGTTTGGGGTTGAACCAGTCGATGGCGCGGCCTTCGTTGCTCCAGACCTGCTTGAGATTTCCCACGGAGTGGAATTTCGCGTCGCGGGCGGACGCTTCATCAGTGAATGACCACAGAGCATCCACGTCGTTATGTTCAGCCAGGACTTTCAGCAATTGCGACGCAGAGCCGGTGACGATATTGACCGCCCCTCCCGGCAGGTCGCTGGTGTCAAAGAGTTGGTAAAGATCGCCCGTAATGAGTGGATAGGTTTCTGAAGGAACAGAAATGACTGTGTTTCCGGCGGCCAGGGCCGGCATCACCAGGGACAAGAAGCCAAGCAGCGGAACCTCGTTTGGGCAAATGATGCCAACGGTCCCAATTGGCTCATTCATCGCAACCGCAACATTGCGGAAGGGCGGATTGTGTACGGCGCCATCGAATTTATCTGCCCATGCGGCGTAGGAAAAGATGCGCTCGATTCCTGAATCCACTTCGGCAATCGCCTGTTTCTCCCCCACAGCGGCAGCCAGGTGGCGAGCAATCTCGTCGCGGCGTTGCGCCAGATTCTCCGCCATGTAATAGAGGACTTGAGCGCGGTTGTGTGCCGTGGCTTTTGACCATGCCTCTGCCTTGCGGGCCGCCTCGACCGCGTTGCGAATGTCTTTGCGGTTGCCCAATGGCGCTTCACCCAGCAACCGGCCGTCCACGCCACGCACTTCTACGCTGTAGCCTGAGTCCGGCCGGGCTTGTTTGCCGCCAATATAGAGCTTGATCGTATGGTCGATGGCCGGAGTCGCTCCGCCGGAGCTGTCAACGTGCGCGGCCGTGTGTTCCCTGGGAGCTATGGCCGATGGCAACACAGAAGCGTTCTTGAACCACGCCGGTTCCAGATACTCGCGGAGACCTTCTTTGCCACCCTCCCGTCCATATCCACTTTCCCGGTATCCACCGAATCCGCAGGAAGCATCGAACAGGTTGGTGCAGTTCACCCAAACTACGCCCGCCTTAATTTGAGCGGCCACATGCAGCGCCACGTTGAGGCTCTCGCTCCAGACGCACGCAGCCAGACCGTACGTCGTGTTGTTGGCCAGTTCCACGGCCTCGCGCGGCGTGCGGAATGTCATTGCGGCCAGCACTGGGCCAAAGATTTCCTGTTGCGCCACGATGGATGTCGGGTGCACGTTGGTCAGCAGGGTAGGCGGATAGTAGAGACCGCGCGCGGGCAAAGATAACTCCGGTTGCCAGCAGGTTGCCCCTTCTGCTACTCCCTGATCGACCAATCGCCGGATGCGCTCCAGTTGCACCGGCGCTACGATCGCCCCTATATCAATGGACTTGTCCAGCGGTGGACCGGCGCGCAGCGTGGTCATGCGCTGGCGCACCTTTGCAATCAACGCTTCCGCGATGCTTTCCTGCATCAGCAGGCGTGATCCCGCGCAGCATACCTGGCCCTGGTTGAACCAGATTCCATCCACCAGGCCCTCGACTGCGCTATCCAGGTCAGCGTCCTCGAAGACGACAAAAGGCGATTTTCCTCCGAGCTCCAGGGAAAGCCGTTTATGACTGGAGGAAGTGGCCGCGCGAATGGAGCGCCCCACCTCGGTCGAGCCGGTAAAGGCGATCTTGTCGACGCCCGGGTGTTTGACCAACGCCTCACCGGTCAAGCCATCTCCCGTCACGATGTTCACGACCCCGGCGGGAAGCCCAATCTCGTGGCAGATTTCCGCAAATGCCAGCGCCGTGAGCGGAGTGAATTCTGCCGGCTTCAGGACTACGGTGTTTCCCGTTGCCAGTGCCGGCGCAATTTTCCATGCCAGCATTAGAAGCGGAAAATTCCACGGAATAATCTGCCCCACAACACCGCAGGCGGCATAGCCGGGAAACTCTGATTCCAGCAGTTGCGCCCATCCGGCATGATGATAGAAATGGCGGGCTACAAGCGGAATATCAATGTCGCGGCTCTCGCGTATGGGCTTGCCATTGTCGATTGTTTCCAGAACAGCGAGCCTGCGCGAGTGCCTTTGCACAGCCCGCGCTAAGGCGTATAGATAGCGGGCGCGCGCATGTGGAGTGAGAAGCTGCCACGCCGGAAGCGCCTTTCGCGCAGCCTGGACCGCGGCATCGATATCCGTTGCGGAGCCTTGCGAGACGCTGGCGATTTTTTCGCCGGTGGCAGGGTCCGTAGAATCGAAGAACGCTCCTTCTGCCGGCTGGCGCCAGTCGCCGTCGATGAAGTGGCCGAACCTTCGCCCATGGCGGTCCAGCCACGCTAGCGTCTCCTTAGGGTCCTCTGGCGCGGGGCCGTATTCCATTTTGAGGAACTGCTCAGCTATGCTCATTCGATTCGGTTCGATTTCCTTCCTTATCCCTGTCTGGTCCTGTCGACGATGTTTGCTAACTATGCAATTGGATGGCGGTAATCGGCTGAATACCGGCCGGTGGCGAAGTGCTCCAGTTGCCGCTCGATATCGTTGAGAAGCCCGCTGGCGCCGAAGCGAAACAGCTCTGCCTTCGTCCACGGTATGCCTAGCTCCTCCTTCATCAGCGCCAGCCATTCTGTCGACTGCTTCGCCGTGCGGATCCCGCCCGCCGGCTTGAATCCCACCGCCATACCAGTCTCCTGGGCGTATTCTCGAATGGCCCGCGTCATGACCAGACCAACCGGGAGAGTAGCGTTGACAGGCTCTTTGCCGGTTGAAGTCTTGATAAAATCCGCGCCTGCCATCATGGCCACAAAGCTCGCTCGGGCAACATTGCGCAGCGTAAGCAAGTCGCCTGTTCCCAGAATCACTTTCAGGTGTGCGCTGCCGCAGGCTCGCTTGAATTCGGCAATCTCGTCATACAGTTCCTGCCATCGTCCGGCGAAAACGTGGGCCCGGGTTATGACAGTGTCGATCTCATGGGCGCCCGCCTCCACCGACCGGCGGATCTCGGCAACGCGCTCCTCGAACGGAGAAAGGCCGGCGGGAAATCCGGTAGAAACGGCTGCGACGCGGATGCCGCTGCCCTCCGTGGCTCGCAGCGCAGTTTCAACAAACCTGTGATAGACGCAAACTGCTGCCACCTTGATTCCTAATTCTTCAATTTCCAGCCGTTTTACCAGTTCGTGCCCGATCGGCTGCCGGGCCTTGGCGCACAGCCGGCGCACACGTTCTTCCGTGTCGTCACCGGAAAGTGTGGTCAAATCCATGCAAGATATCGCCCGCAAATGCCACGCAGCCTGCCACTCCTTCTTCACCGTCCGCCGGGTAACGTGGGTTTGTGCCCTGCGTTCCACGGCGCTGATATTGACGCTGATTTGCTTGATCCACTCAAGATTCAGCGGAACGCCGTGATTTGCGAGCAGAGGATGACCGAAGAGCGTAGCAACGGGAGCGGCAGAATCTGGCGCGAATTTGTTTGCGGTACCATCTGCCAGGTGGTTCGCGATTCCATGGCGGCTTGTGTGCTCTCGCGGCATTTATGCCGTATTGTACGGCACACGGCGGGGAAGTGGGCTATGACATTATCACTCTTGTCCAAATTAGCATTTCTCATCTGAAGGTGTGAGCCAAGAAAAAAAGGCCGAGGCTCTGATAAGTTTGTTTTGCGAAGACAAAACGAGTCAGAGGAGGCTCAGCCTTGAATAGAGTATGC
>Ga0209168_10000608_pt1 | contig 32758 bp, 32 predicted proteins | sample Coa_R1_FD_187156 | JGI IMG/M metagenome (GOLD analysis project Ga0209168, IMG submission 187156) | Surface soil microbial communities from Centralia Pennsylvania, which are recovering from an underground coalmine fire - Coalmine... | ecosystem: Environmental > Terrestrial > Soil > Unclassified ...
GCTGGTCCTGCGGCTGCGTTCCTTCGCTCTGCGGCGTCGTGTTCTTCCGGTTCCCGCTCTCCGGTTCCTGATTTCGGCGGTCATCAGGCTTCGCCTGCTCCTGTGGCCGAGCCTGATCCTGCGGATTCTCCCGACGCTCTTGCTGCGCGCTCGGGCGCTCGGTATCTTGCCTGTCGTTCTGACGCTGTTCCGGCTGATGCTGATCCTGCTGATGCTGATCTTGTGCGACCGCGCTCAGCGCCAGCCCGAACAAGAACGAAGCAAGAATCCCAGGGATTACCGCGAATCGCTTCATAAGATCACCTCGCATCGAACACTAGTTTCGAAATGCCAGCACTCGCCACAAAGACAGAGCGGGCAGCAAGCCAGATGCGAGGAAAATGAAAACCGTTGTCGGATAGGGAATTCAATGTATGTGGGAGAATTCGACTGGCCCTGAGCGTGTGTACACGCGCGGATGGCACTCCCCGCGTACATTTATGTGGCGCGGGCGCTCTCGCCCGTGAAAACTGAATTCGTTTTGAAGCCGAGTCAGACCTCTCTCGCCACCATCTTCCCCGACTCTTCCTTCTCAATGTACGCCCACGGCGTCTCGGGATCGTGCGTAAACACCGTCAACCACTTCTCCGGCAGCGCGCGCGCGTAGTACTCCTTCTTGCTCTCGATCGTATCCAGCGGATGCAGATCGAATCCCATGCCCCACGTGAGGTCGATGTGCGCCGTCGTTGGCATGAGATCGGAAATGTAGCAAGCGATTGGCGCAGCGGAAGAATGGGATGGTTGCCCCACCATTGTCGCGTTTTCTGCGACAGGGTGGGGGTTCTTCCCGGAACCATGCACGATAACCGCCTGCATGCTCGCCGTATGTCCCCGAAATGTCTTCACTGAAATTCCAGGCACGATTTCCTCGCCGCCCTTGAGCAGCGTCATCTGTCCACTGGCCACCAGCGGATCGTAATTCCCCGGAATGTAGCTGATCGCATCACGATCGCTCGGCTTGCGCGCGTATTGCCATTCGCCCTCCGGCGCGAAATACTTTGCTTTAGGAAACGTCGCGACGATCTTTCCGTCCTTGTCGCGCACCGTGTTCCATCCGCAATGGTCGAAGTGCAGGTGCGAATTGATGACAATATCGATGTCTTCCGGAGCGATACCCGCGGCTGATAGATTGTCGAGGAGCTTTGCCGGCTGCCCGTAGAACTTCACCATGCGTTCGGAAAGCTTGTTGCCCATCCCCGTTTCGACTAACACGGTCTGCTTGCCAGTGCGAATGAGGAGCGAGTTCAGCCCCGCCATAACGTAGTTCTTGTCGTCCGCCGAAACCTTCTTTGACCACATCACCTTTGGAATGACACCGAAAAATGCACCCCCATCCAGCGGATACGTTCCATCCGAAAAAACGCTGAGTTCAAAATCGCCAAGCGCGAGCCGATGCATATCTTCAGTTTGCCACACGCGGATTGAGTCCATTCACACCGGGGCCACGGACTCACCGGAAAAGGAAAATCAGGAATTGGATTTCTCAGTGCCTCTGCCTCGGTGGTGAAAAGGGTTTGATGGGGGGAACGAGGAATCCACAGGCTGTTGATTTTCGCTGTGACATCTGACCTTGCGCCCGATTTCCGGATTGTGCCATCCTTCACATCGGCATAGCCGTGGCGAAGGTAGCCTCGACGGAGCTAAGTCTATGCGGCTCAAGATTTTGCCCGCAACTGATTGAGCCAAATGGATTATTTTGCAGGTTCCCGCTAAATCCATGATTCCACAGGGCCGACCACGGGGGGGGGGTGGTAATTACTGATCAGTAAACTTTCATCTCCGAACTCTAAAAACCTCTTCGCGCCGCAAGAAAGCCGCCTGCTTCGCTCTTCCCGACCAGCTTGAATCCTCACTTCATCTAATAAGTGTAGGCCGATTATAAGAACGAAGAACGGAGCACGTCATGATTACGATTCGTCCGAGTGCTGAACGTGGTGGAGGAAACCACGGTTGGCTCAACACCAAACACACCTTCAGCTTTTCCGATTACTGGGATCCCAAATGGATGGGTTTCCGCTCGCTGCGCGTCATTAACGAAGACCACGTCGCGCCGAACACCGGATTTCCCACGCATCCGCATCGCGACATGGAAATCATCACCTATGTCCTCGAAGGCAAACTCGAGCACAAAGACAGTCTTGGAACGGGATCGGTGATTCTTCCCGGCGATGGACAGCGCATGACAGCAGGGAGCGGCATTCGCCACAGCGAGTTCAATCCGTCGACGACGGAACCTGTCCATCTGCTGCAGATCTGGATTCAACCGGAGAAAGCTGCACTGCCTCCAAGCTATGAACAGAAATCCTTTCCCGAGGAAGAAAAGCGCGGCAAGCTGCGCCTGATCGCCTCGCGCGATGCCAGCGACGGCTCGGTGAAGATCAATCAGGATGCGAAGCTCTATGTGACGCTGCTGAAGCCCGGAGAAGAAGTCAGCCACGAGTTCGCTGCCGGAAGATCTGGCTGGCTGCAGATCGCGCGTGGTGCAGTCGAGGTAAATGGCAAGAAACTCATTCAAGGCGACGGCGCAGCAATCACCGGAGAGAAGAACCTGACGATAAAAGGTGCACAAGACGCCGAAGTGCTGCTTTTCGATCTCGCGTAGAGAAACATCACCACAGAGGACACGGAGGAACACAGAGGTTTACCCTGTGAACCTCTGTGGTGAAAGCCTTTTATGGATCAACCAAAGGGCGTGATCGCAATTGCGGTTCTGTTCGCGGTCGCCGCCGCATATCTCTGGACCGTTGCCGCCATCCTGCTGATCTCGCCTGGCGCGATCTCGCTGATGGCAGGAAAGTACTTTATGTACGGACTGCAAATCGCTGGACCGTACATGATCCTGCTGGTCGGAAGTTGTTACGCAGTCGTTGCAGGCGGTTTGTTCTATCTGCGGAATTGGGCTCGATGGATCGCGATTCTGATCATCGCCTTTAGCATCGCACCTCTCATTCCTAAGATATCCATGGCAGAACTCGGCGCTCCCATTTTCTGGTACGGATTTCAAATTGCGTTGCGGGTCGCCGCTGGATGGTATCTGGCACAAGCACCTTCAGTGCTCGACGCCTTCACCGCGAAGCCCCAATAACCACGAAGACACGGACTCCAGAGGAAGAAAAAGGCTTCGTCTTCTCCGTGCCTCGGTGTCTCCGTGGTGGAGTTTTACTTTCGAGCTTTCGCGGGTTCTTTCTCTCCGACCCGTTTGCTGACTTGGAAGACCATCTTGCCGGCTTTCTTGTCGGCATCGACCACGACATGATCGCCGTGCAAGACTTCGCCGTCGAGAATCTTCAGCGCGAGCGGATCCTGCACCAGCTTCTGGATGGCGCGTTTCAGTGGACGCGCTCCAAAGTTCGGGTCGTATCCTTGCGTGAAGAGCAGATCTTTCGCTGAATCCGTCAATTCGAGCGAGATCTTGCGATCCGCCAGCAAGCGCCGGACGTCTTCGAGCCGCAGCTCGATGATCTTGACCAGTTGCTCTTTGCCCAGTGGGCGGAAGACGATGATGTCATCCACGCGGTTCAAAAACTCAGGCTTGAAGTGCGAGTGCAACAAGTTCTGCACCTCTTGCGAGGCGAGTTCGAAATCGTGCTCCGAGCGAACCGCATCAGCCTGGAGAAGCTGGGAACCGATGTTCGACGTCATGATGATGATCGTGTTCTTGAAGTCGACCACGCGGCCTTTGCCGTCGGTCAACCGGCCATCGTCCATCATCTGAAGTAGCACGTTGAACACATCGGGATGCGCCTTCTCGATCTCGTCGAAAAGCACCACCGCATAAGGACGGCGGCGCACTTGCTCGGTCAGCTGTCCACCCTCCTCGTACCCAACATATCCAGGAGGCGCGCCGATCAGTCGAGCCACGGAATGTTTTTCCATATACTCCGACATGTCGATGCGCAGCATGGCGCGCTCGTCGTCAAAAAGAAATTCGGCGAGGGCACGCGCGAGTTCAGTCTTACCGACGCCCGTTGGACCCAGGAAGATGAACGAACCGATCGGACGCTTGGGATCGCTGAGTCCGGCGCGGGAGCGGCGAATCGCATTGGCTACCCGCTCTAACGCCGGATCCTGGCCAATCACACGTTGGCGCAGGCGCTCCTCCATCGTCACGAGTTTCTTGACCTCACCTTCGAGCATCTTCGACACCGGAATTCCCGTCCACTTGGAGACGATGCGTGCGACGTCTTCCTCGTCCACTTCCTCTTTGAGCATGCGCTGCTTGCCTTGGCTCTCCATCTGCTTGGTGAGCTTCGAGAGTTCGTCTTCGGCCTGGCGAATCAGGCTGTAGCGAATTTCGGCCACGCGTTGCAGATTGCCCTTGCGCTCTTCTGCCTGCTCTTCGACCTTAAGCTGCTCGATCTTTTCCTTGAGTGCTCGCGCGCGGGCGATCAGGTCTTTTTCTTTCTTCCAGTTCGCCTTGAGCGTGTTCGATTTCTCGCGAATCTCCGCGAGTTCTTTCTCGATGACCGAGAGCCGCTCTTTCGAGTTCGGATCATCTTCCTTCTTCAGCGCTTGCTTTTCGATTTCGAGCTGCATGGCGCGACGCTCGAGTTGATCGATGTCCGTCGGCAACGAGTCAATCTGAATACGGAGCGAGGCTGCCGCTTCGTCGATCAGATCGATAGCCTTGTCCGGCAGAAATCGGTCAGAGATGTAACGGTGCGAGAGAGTCGCCGCCGCGACGATGGCGGAATCTTTGATGCGCACGCCGTGATGCACTTCGTACTTCTCTTTGAGTCCGCGCAGAATGGCGATGGTGTCTTCGACGTTCGGTTCGCCGACGAAAACGATCTGGAAGCGACGTTCGAGCGCTGCATCTTTTTCGATGTATTTGCGATATTCGTTCAGCGTGGTTGCACCGATGGCGCGTAGTTCTCCGCGGGCGAGCGCCGGCTTCAGCATGTTCGAAGCATCAATTGCACCTTCGGCTGCACCTGCTCCGACCAGCGTGTGCAATTCATCGATGAACAGGATGACTTGTCCTTGGGCATCCTCAATTTCCTTTAGTACCGCCTTGAGGCGATCTTCGAATTCTCCCCGATACTTTGCTCCAGCGAGCATCGCGCCGAGATCAAGCGAGACTACCCGCTTGCTCTTCAGAACTTCTGGGACGTCGCCCGAGACGATTCGCTGCGCCAGGCCCTCGACGATGGCGGTCTTACCGACTCCCGGTTCGCCAATCAGCACAGGATTGTTCTTCGTGCGGCGCGAGAGCACTTGTACCACGCGGCGGATTTCCTCGTCGCGCCCAATAACCGGATCAAGCTTGCCTCGACGAGCTTGCTCGGTCAGATCGCGAGCGTAACGCTCGAGCGCCTGATATTTCGCCTCCGGATTCTGGTCGGTGACTTTTTGAGATCCGCGAACCACGGTGAGCGCCTTCAGGATCGCGTCGTAGGTCGCGCCGGCCTGGGCGAGAATCTGCTGCGCCCTGTCGCGCCGCAGGTGCGTGATGGCTAGCAGAAGGTGCTCGGTGGAGACGTATTCGTCCTTGAAGTTGCTGGCTTCTTTGAAAGCTTGTTCCAGCAGCTTGTTGACCTCGTTCGACATCGTGGGCTGCGCAGCCTCTCCGGAAACCTTGGGTAGCTTGTCGATCTCGCTGTAGATCTCGCTCAGGACGGCTTGCGGACCGATGCCAATCTTTTCGAGCACCGGCGGAACGATGCCTTCTTTGTCTTCGAGCAGCGCTGCCAGCAGATGAATTGGCAGCAGCTCAGGATTGCCATGCTCGGAAGCGAGCTGGCTGGCGCGCTGTACAGCTTCCTGCGCTTTAACAGTAAATTTGTCCCAACGTATGGGCATGATGAAACCTCGATTCAGCAATTGCGGGATTTAGTAATTGAGTCATTGGAAGGCAATTCAGGAGCGCGGGGTTCAAATTACCCAATGACTAAATCAAACAACCACAAAACAAATCGGGAGGCGGTCACCTCTGCCGCCTCCCTTGGAAAACCGTCGAGCGTCGCTCGACTGGACAGCCGAGGGCGGCTGTCCCCACATATCAGCATTCCCGCATTATGCGGCTTTGCTGGGGCCTTTGCCTTCGAGGGTTTTCTCCGAGCCAGAGTTGACGTTGACCTTAATCTGTTTCGGCTTGGCTTCGGCCTTTTTGGGTAGCTCGATCTTCAGAACACCCTTGTCATAGTTCGCCGCAACCTTCTCGGTGTCCACAGTCTGGGGCAGAGTGAAGGTGCGGGTGAAGCTGCCATACTGACGCTCCACGCGGCGATAGTTCTCTTCTTTCTCTTCCTTCTCGATCTTGCGCTCGCCCTGGACGGTCAAGGTGTTGTTCTCAACTCGGACGTCGATGTCCTTCTCTTCGATTCCGGGCACTTCGATCTTCAACGTGACCTTGTGCTCATCTTCGTAGACGTCGACGGCGGGGGCAAAACTCGAGGTAGTGAGGGACTCATCCCGCCCTGCATCGTTGTAGGATTCGCGGAACAAACGGTTCATACGGTCCTGCAGTGTGCTGAATTCACGGAACGGTTCCCAACGGGTTAATACGGTCATGGCTAAATCCTCCTTCAGATATTGGTGTTGATCAAAGCTTGAGATTTTGTGACCAGTACCAGGCTTGGATGGCTCTGGCTGCCGTCACCTCATTAGACGCATCGTTAGCGTAAAAGAAGCATAAAAGTTGAGCGTGTTGTTGTCAAGCACTGTATTTGCTTATTTTGCTTTAATTTACAGTGGATATGACGCATTTCAAATAGCCGGTTTCGGGGACATTCAGCAAGACCGGGTGGTCCTTTGCCTGTCCTCGAACTTCCAGCAAGCGAACGTTGCGGTGAGCGTCAATAGCGGCGGCTCCCAGCATTTCGAGGAAGCTGGACTCGCTCACATGGTATGAGCAGGAGCAAGTGACAAGAATTCCGCCGGAGCGGAGCATCTTCAAGGCGCGGAGGTTCAGTTCTTTGTACCCACGCAGAGCGGCGTCCAGGTCGCGTTTGGTCTTGCCGAATGCAGGCGGGTCCAAAACGATCGTGTCGTAGAGGCGGTTCGAGCTGGAATAATCCTTCAGAAGATCGAAGGCGTTCGCCTCGATCCACTCGATCTCCTTTCCTCTGAGCAGATCTTTGTTTAAGGCTGCGTTCTGGTCCGCGATTTCCAGCGCCGGCCGTGAGCTATCGACTCCCGTGACCTGCTTGCATTTTGCGGCGAGATGCAACGCGAAGCCTCCCTGATAGCAGAAGACGTCGAGGACTTCGCCATGCGCATACTGCGCCGTAACGGCGTAGTTCTCGCGCTGATCGAGGAAGGCTCCAGTTTTCTGGCCTTCGAGGGCGTCGTAATGGAATCGCACGCCATTCATGGTGAAGGTGGTTGTGGTCTTCTCTCCGTGCAGAAGGCCGGAGTTTCGGGGTGGGAGCGTTTCAAGTTCCCGTACGCGAGGATCGACTCGCTCGATTACCGACGCGGGACTCAATTGCTTGACTAGTTCAGAGATGACGGTTTCGCGAACCGGGTTGCCGTCCATTGCCTGGGTGAGAATTTGCAGGGTCAGGATTTCGTTGTAGCGGTCGACGATGAGTCCCGGGAGGAAATCGGCCTCGCTGAAGATGACGCGATAGGCATCGGTGTCACGAACGACGTTCTTACGATATGCGATGGCGTCGGAGATCCGGTGCCGGAGCAGCGCGGCGAGATCAGGAACCGTCTCATGCGACAGCATCCGGACCGCGATCTGCGAGGAACTGGAGTACAGGGCGGTGCCGAAGCGCTTCCCGCGCTGATCGGTGACTGTGACAAGGGAGCCGGGTGCCATCTCGTCCGACGACAAGAGATCGGAGCGGTAGACCCAGACGTGTCCGGATTTCAGGCGCGCAATGCCGCGAGGAGAAATCTTCAGTTTCGGGAGATCAGATTTAGCGGGAGTCGGGGGCATGAGGACATCTTAAACGGCCGTACTAACAAGCAAGGAGTAAAGCTATCCGGGGATTGATCATTGTTGGAGCTTTGCTCAAGGCGTGCTAACTTGGCCGCATTATGGAAATACCGGCTGAGCTTAAGCCCGATCTCCATCGCTTGCTTCTTGGTCCTCTTTCCTTGGCCGCGGATCTGTACGGCGCCCTGATTCCCGGCGGCCTCTTCATAATTCTCATTTGCATCAAGGAGAGGTGGATATCTTGGCTGTTGTCTTATCCTCGCGTGGGTTGGGTTGCGAAGGTTGTCATTATGCTCCTTGCTTCATTTGTCGTTGGCAAAGTCCTCCTAAGTGGGTTCGCAGTTTTCGCGACTGCAACCAGCTGGTTGGGGAGGGGCGCGGCGCGGCTTAAGGCGCGAGCAGGCATCAGCGATCCGCAACCTCAACCTGTGCCGCCGGATCGGACAAAACTTGGCGTGCTAATTACCGCAATGCTGAACCTGCTGGAATCTCACCAGATAGCCCGGGCCTTTCTCAGTGGGCTCCTCACAGGGTCGGTACTGACCAAGTCTCAAATCTCTTATCACTACGCCGCGCACAATGCGGCCGTGACCTTTCACTTGGGAGCTGGTTCGGCTTTGATCGTAAGCTCCTTCATCCCAGGGGATGGCAACTTTCGCGTCTTAGAGTTTGTGGCCGGGCTGCTTCTGCTAATCGCGGGGCTCAAGGCGGCTCGCGAGCGGCGAGGCTTTTTCCCTGCCGCTGTCGGCATCGCACTAAATGACGCTCTTTCGAATCTCACGCCGGAGCAGTTTTCTGTGGTAGCAGAGAAAGCCACGGCAATCATCGGAGAGCTCTACAGGACGCCCGCTCAGGGGTCTTCCGGAGATGGCCCTATTGATGCACACCACGGTTCGGATGGAGGGGATTCAGAGGCGTCGCGTATGTCGGCCCAGCAACCCAGCTAGCCGGTCCCATCCAGACGATCTCCTCTGCTCTCAGGGCCTAGACCACCCGCCGACGGACCAACCTTGTCATCGACCAACGCGAACGCTCGTGATATAAGCACCGACATAAGGAGTCCTTCTGTGCGGGGAGAGACTCGTTTTGCGATTTGCGAGTGCCCGATCATGCGCGAACACCGCGCGTGTTTTACACCGGACCGGGCCATTTCCGACCTACCACCGCATCGAATCCAAGCTTTCAGAATTCAAGATTTCGAAATCCACAAGTACGAACGAATTCTCCGGGCCCCAGCGTTCGAACGGAGCCAACATGAGTTCACCCGAGACACAACCGAGCAAGGAATCGGCATGGCAAAACCTGTGCCAGGAGAGTGGCTGGCGGTGCAAAATCTGCGGTGCCTTCCCGGAAATTGGCCAGCCATTTGAGAAGAACGTCTGCGAAGACTGCCAACTGTTGCTGAATAATTACGATCCCACGGCGACCGCCTGAGGTGAGCCAGGGCAGGATCTCGGCCCATCTGACCGGGGAAAACTTTGTCACAGGTCGATCTCGCGAAACCCCGAAGAATGAAGAGGATAGAAGCCCGGCCGAGTGGATCCACTGATGCCTGAAAATGCCGTCCTCAGGTAGAAAGTGGGTCGGTCTCCGGGGTCGATTGAGTCATGTCCACGGAATTCCTGCAGTCTTTCTGCGCTGGATACCCGATGGCTGGTCGGGCGCCGGCAATCTATCGTCTGAAGCAACAACGATATTCGCCGTGAGGTGGTCCATGGCATGCCCCAGATGTAACCGATCAAGAATTGAGCTGTACGGAGAAAATACCCGGTGCGCTGTGTGCGGGATGCCTTATAACCCCAACGACGAATCATGCGGCGAGTTTGTTGCCTCCTCCTTGCTCCCGCCGCCAGAAGCTGAGGTTCAGGCGGCGGGTCATGGGTCTAGAGGTTGAAGTGGCGCCGGGCTGCGAACTCTGAGCGGCGGGCTGCGAACTCTGAAGCGAGCTACTTTGCCGGAATCAAATCAAACTTTCCGGGCGCCTCTTCGTAGAAAAGCGCACCGTCTTTCTTGTCTCCACCACTCCAGTGTTTATGGCCTCCAGGCACTCGAATAAAGTCGCCTGGGCCTACACGCTTTTCGCCTGCATCGTCTTTATACAGGTAAGCGCCCTTGATCACGACAATCCAGGTATCGTTCGTGTGTGTGTGTAATCCTGCATCGTATCCGGGTGCAAACTTGCTGAATGTCGCGTGCGCCCCCGTATTGGCGTCACCCCAGATGGGCGCCGTTGAGACGCCTCCCCTGCTTCCTTCCATTTGGCTGAAATTTGCATGGCTCGAGGACACAAAAATAACTTTGTCCCCATTCGCTTGCCCCTGAAGCCGTCCAATCGACCACGCCCCGACCATCCCCACAACAACTGTGACCATCAACCATGAACGTTGCATACGTCCTCCTCTGTGGCAGTTTGTGTGGCAGTTTTCCTCTCGCGATTAAAGCCGTCGCATTCTACATGGAGAAGGAAGTGGAACCAAGAACGATATTGAGGATCTCTAGATGAAAGCGGATATCCGACCTCTGTACATGGGACGGTTTGGATTTCGCAGGAGCCCAAGAAGGGAGCTTTTTCTTCGGGGCGCGGATGCCGAGGCACGCTGCGCTTGATGGACAACTGGTCCCCGGATAACCCAAAACTAGCTGGCGGCTTGTGAAGTTGGTGCGGCTGGAACTTCGTGCTTCGTGTGAGACGAGCTCCGGGCTTCGTGCTGCGCCAAATCGAGATCTGCTCGGAGTGAGTCGAGGATCACCATCGGGAGTTCGGCGCCGAAGCCGTCGAGTTCGTCCTCGGTCCAGTTCCCGTTGAGGCGTGTCGAACCGGTGATGTCCTCGGGGAAGGCCTGGCGGTAGTCGCCCTCGCGGCTGAGAATGTCGCCGATCAAGCGTCCGGTATTGATGTCGTAGACGCGGCGGCTGGCTTGGCCGTGATTGTTGGTGAGGCACAGAAAAACCTCGCCATCATCGGCGAACTCGGGACGATAGTACCAGGCTTGCGGCGCGTCGATCTTAGGATCATGCCGCTTGGGCCGGTGAACCGTCTGAATCTGGTCGACCAGTTCTTCTTTGGGATTGAAATAAAGGATGCGCTGGCAGGAATCGCAAACGATGGTCTGATTTCCGGAGCGAACTTCATTGTAGGTCTGCGGGCGCAGCATGACCTGGCACGCCATGCATTTGTGATCGCGAACTTCGGAGATGCCGCTGCCGCGGAATTTGGAGACGCGCTCGTAATGGCGAAGCAGGTCCTCGCGTATGCCGGTGCGGAGCTGATCGCGTTTGGCTCGGGCTTCCGTGAGAAGCTTCTCATCGATGGCGGTGCGCTGGCGCGCCTGCTCTTTCTCTCTTTCGATCTCGGCGGCTTCGGCCTTCAACTCAGCCTGCGCGGCTTTCACTTCTTTGTCGCGGGCATCGGCGTTGACCATCAACTCTAGAATCTTGTCCTCATTCGTGGCAATCTCTTTTTCCGCGAACTGAATTTCGTGCAAGAGCGCCTTGTACTGGTCGTTGGTCTTTACGTCGAGCGACTGATCACGATATTTGGAGATTTTGCCGCGAAGATCGTTAATGTTGGTTTCGTACTTGCGGCGGGCGGCTTCGTCTGCCTTAACGGCAGCCTGGGCCTTTTCAAGCTGGGCTTTGGTCCCGGCCAGTTTCTGCTCGATGACGGCAACGCGTTTGGGGAGTTCGGCAACTTCGTCTTGCAGACGGCGGATTTCCTTGTCCGTATCCTGCAGTTTGAGCAGATTTTCTATGTCTGGAAGCATCCGACTGCTTTGATTCTAACATGCTGAGAGGAGCCAAAACTCTCAATCGGCGGACCACAGGCGGACTAAGAGGACATCAAGCAGGGATCAGCCATGCTTGGGTGTTAAACTCATTCGTTCGCCTTGGCTTTGTTACTTCTTTCCTGTGAGGTCACTTCGTGAAAAGAAAGCCTGGTTTTCTAACCAGTTATGCCCTGATAGCGCTGATCGCTGGCCTTTGTAGCCCTTATGTCGCGAAGGCCCAAACCGCTCCGACGAAACCGCTCACGATTGAGTCGCTTTTTCAGCCCGGTGGGTTGGGCGGGCGTGGTCCGGAGACGACGGAATGGAGTCCGGATGGGACAAGGCTCACGTTTGTACAGCGGGACGAAAAGGGTGAGAAAGGGGAGTTGTGGTACGTGGACGCCGCGACAGGAGAGAAGAAGGTGCTGGTCAGCGCGGAGAAGCTGGCCTCTCTGGATCCGGACGTGAACAAGGTGAAGAACGAGCGCGAAAAAGAACGGCTTACGCGGTATCACGTCGCCGCATATTTGTGGGCTCCGGATTCGAAGCGCCTCATGTTCGATTCGCAGGGACAGTTGTGGCTTTACGATCTGGGGAATCAGACGGCGGTGCAGTTCACGTCGGCTCCGGATCCGAGCGGAGATCCGAAGTTTTCTCCGGACGGAAATCATGTGGCGTATGTCCGCAAGCACAATTTGTATGTGCGTCCCATAAACGGCAAGGACGAGAAGCAGCTGACTAAAGATACGGGTGATAATTTCCTGAACGGAGACATCGACTGGGTGTACGCCGAGGAGTTGGCGGTCCGCAGCAATTACTTTTGGTCACCCGACAGCAAGGAGATTGTCTTCCTGCACATGGACGAAACGAATGTGCCGACCTATCCCATCACCGACTGGATGCCGACGCACCCGACGGTTGATCAGGAAAAGTATCCGAAGGTGGGCGATCCCAATCCAGTTGTGAAAGTGGGAGTGGTTGATGCGGATAAGGGCAAGCCGCGCTGGATCACTCTGACGAGCGACACCGACACGTATATTCCACGATTTGGCTGGGTGAAGGATGGAGTGATCTGGGCCGAGGTGCTGAATCGCACGGAAGACAAGATGGATTTGTACTTTGTCGATGCGAAATCGGGTAAGTCGCGAATTGTGCTAACCGAAGAGACGCCTGGAGCGTGGATCGATTTCGAGCATTTGGAGGTGAAGTTCCTGAAATCGAATCCGCAGTTCCTGTGGCCGAGCTGGCGCGATGGGAACATGCACATCTATCTCTACAGCTTTGACAAGCAGACTCCGATGGCTGCCGACGCGAAGCTGGAGCGGCAGCTGGAAAAGGGCGATTACGAGGTACTGGGGATTACGGGCGTCGATGAAGCGGCTGGCACGGTCTTTTTTGAAGCGAATAAGGATGATCCGCGGCAACAACACATCTTTTCGGTGCGGCTCGACGGTACGGGATTCAAGGCGCTTACCACGCAAGAAGGTGAGCATTATGCAAACTTCAGCGATGACGGCAAGCACTATACGCACATGTATCTCGGTCCGCAGACGGCGCCGACACTGACGCTCTGCGCCGTAGGGGCCTCGTGCAATCCGGTGTGGAAGGCGCATGACGACATCGCCGAATACGGTTTGCGCTCGCCGAAGTTTCTGGAGTTCAAGGCGGACGATGGAACGACTCTTTACGGGCGGCTGCTGCTGCCTCCGGATGGCGCGGCGAGCGGGAAGATTCCAGTGATCGTCAACATCTACGGCGGCCCAGCAGCACAGACGGTGCGCAAGGGCATGCCGGATGCGTTCGATGAAATCCTGTCGCGGAAAGGATTCGCGATTTTCTCAGTCGACAATCGGGGCACTCCAGGGCGAGACAAGAAATTTCAAACGGCGATTCGCCATGAGTTCGGGGCGGTGGAGTTGAAGGATCAGCTGACCGCGTTAGATCAGCTGCTGTCGGAATATCCAGAACTGGATAAAGACCGGATCGGAATCTGGGGTTGGTCCAATGGCGGGTCGATGACGCTTTACTCCATGACGCATTCCGACCGTTTCAAGGCAGGAGTGGCGGTCGCTCCGGTGACCAATCAGGTCAACTATGACTCGATTTATACCGAGCGCTACATGGGCCTGCTAAAGGACGATAAGGCCGGGTACGAGATGTCGGACGTCACGAAAGCGGCCGATAAATTGCACGGAGCACTATTGCTGGTGCACGGCACGAGCGACGACAACGTGCATTTCCAGAACAGCATTCAGATGATCAACGCGCTGATCAATGCAGGGAAGCAGTTTCGTCTGATGATTTATCCGAATAAGACGCACGGCATCGCGGGGAAGGATGCGCGGGTGCATCTGTTCACGATGATTGAAGATCAGTTTGAGCGGGAGTTGAAGTAAGGCGATCGTAGTGGCGGATCTTAGCAAAAGCGGATTCGCAAACACGAAGCCGCTTCATTTTTGCCGGCCCGAACCTTTGCGCACGGTTTCTTTCGAAGAGCCTTCTTTGGACGAGCTTTCTTTAGACGAGCTTTCTTTTGACGATCCCGCCTTTGATGAGGTTTCCTTGGTGGAGGCCTCTTTAGACGAGCTGTCGGACTTCGACTTGTCGTCCGTTTTGTCCTTGGATCCAGAGTCGCCGGAAGATCCGGGCGAAGAAGATTTCTTGGCGTAGTCGGTAACGTACCAGCCGGAGCCTTTGAACTGGACGGCCGGGGCGGAGATCACCTGCTCGACTTGGCCGCCGCATTCGGGACACTTCTTCACCATCTTGTCGGAGAACTTCTGGATTTTTTCGAAGCGATGGCCGCACTTCTTACACAGATATTCGTAAAGTGGCATGAGTTTGAGACGATTGTGAGGAAAAGCTCACTTTCACTTCGATTTTAGGGGTGAAGAGGGTTGGCGTCAATTTTGGCCCTGACATTGCGCTGCGTTGGAAGCCATAAGCCTGTCAGCATCCTCGATTCAAAGTTGTTGTCTTTCGAAGCATCTTGGGCTAGCATCCAGCCTCCAGGAGGTACCCCATGACAACTCCAGAGAATATCGCGTTGCTAAAGCGCTGGTATCGCGAGGTATGGCGCGAGGGCAAGAACGAAACCATTCACGAATTGCTTGCGGCCGATGCGGTGGTTCGCGGACAGACGGGCCCGGATGCCGAAATCCATGGCCCGGCCGAATTCGCCAAATTTGCAGAGCAGATCAGAAGGGCGTTTCCTGATACCGACGTTGTCGTCGAAGATGCGTTTGGCGTTGACGATAAGGTTGCCGTTCGCTGGTCAGCCACGATGACCCATCTTGGGGATGGCGTGGGCGTGCCTGCAACGGGCAAGAAAGTCAGGATCACCGGGATGACGATTGCCCGTTTTGTCGATGGGAAGATCGTCGAAGGTTGGGACAACTGGGACAAGCTGGCGATGCTGGAACAGATCGGGGCCTACGCGGCTCCCGAAACGCCGATCCTGGCGAAGACCGCCTGATCCTGTCTCGGGCTTCGATACCTTTTGTGACGTTCGTCGCGCAGCTCAGACTTCGGCTTGACGCGTTGGGGATGGATTTGTGTACCCGCCTGCGGCAGCGTTCTCAGCGCACGCCCATTTTGCCTTCTTAGGCCCGACTAGCCGTTTTGGGGCGTGTTGCGTCAAGCGGCTTGAATTGCTTTGTCCAGGATTTCCTTCTTTGCAGCTTTGAGTTGAATCTTGGTCGCGCCACGGCGTCCCCAGGTGCCTTTCACTTCGGTGAATACGTAGGATAGCGCCTATGGACAACCCGAGCCGCTCGCCGCACATGAGTATCGATGTCCCCTTATCCAACGGTGGTAGACTCCGGCCATGACGGCAGAAGCAAGAGTCAAGACGTCCGCACCGGCGCTTTATCTGGTGGCAACGCCGATCGGAAATCTCGAGGACATCACGCTGCGGGCGCTGCGCGTGCTGAAAGAAGTCGATGTGATCGCGTGTGAAGACACGCGGCAAACGCAGAAGTTGCTCAATCATTTCGCGATTGCGACGCGGACCACCAGCTATCACGAGCACAACGAGATGACGAAGTCGGCGGAACTGGTGAAAGAGATGCAGGAGGGCGCAAGCGTGGCGCTGGTAACCGACGCCGGAATGCCGGGGATTTCCGATCCAGGATACCGGCTGATTACGTTGGCGATCCGGCATCACGTGCCGGTGGTGCCTGTGCCGGGAGCATCGGCGTTTCTGGCGGCGCTGGTGGCGAGCGGACTGCCGACGGATTCATTTCGCTTCAGCGGATTCCTGTCGGCCAAACGAGGAGAGCGGCGGGCGGCGCTGGAGGCGGTCAAAAGTTCTCCGCGGACGCAGGTGTTCTATGAAGCTCCGCACCGGATTGTGGAGACTCTGACCGATGTGATCGAAGTTTTGGGCGAATCGCGACACGTTGTAATCGCCCGCGAGGTGACCAAGCTGCATGAAGAATTTCTGCGCGGGCGAACTGGCGAGGTGCTGGCGAATCTGAAGGCGCGCGAGGCGGTGAAGGGCGAGATCACGCTGCTGATTGGGAAGGCCGAGGAGGATGCAAGTGGAGTGGCAGGCCATGTGGGAACGGGCACTCTTGCCCGTCCGACGGTCCGCCAGCGAGTGGAGCAGATCATGTCCGAAGAAAAAATCGATGAGAAGGCCGCGTTGAAGAAAGTGGCGAAGGAGCGCGGGGTATCGAAGAGCGAGGCTTACCGGGAGTTGCAGAGGAGTAAGTAGCCTCGCAAGGCGGGACAGCCGGGGGCGGCTGTCCCCACATGAGCATTGCTACTTTCCAGCTAACTCTTTCTTCACCATCTCGCTGACCACTTTCCCATCCACGCGCATGCCGGCGGCGTTGAACTTTGCCATGGCATTCTTCATGACAGTGCCCATTTCTTTCATCGTAGGAGAGCCCATTTCGGCAAAGGCGGCTTTGACTCCGGCGGCGATGTCCGCTTCGCTGGCGGCTTTCGGCAGGTAGCTCTCGATTACCACGATCTCGGCGGCTTCTTTGTCGGCCATCTCCTGGCGTCCGCCCTTGGTGAACTGCTCAACGGATTCCTTACGCTGCTTGATGAGCGTGGCCAGCACGGCCTGCGATTCCTTGTCGTCGAGCGGAGCCATCTTTTCGACGGCTTTAAGCTGGAGGGCGCTTTTGACCATGCGCAGCGTGGAGAGGCGGGCTTCGTCTTTCGCCTTCATGGCGGTGACGATGTCTTTTTGGATTTGATCGACTAAGGGCATGGTGGGATTATAGATGGCCGATCTTGCGCCACCAAACGGGCGCGCGCAGCATCAGATTGGCTGGAGGCACTCATCATGGCAAGAGTTTCGATATGGGCCCAGCTTGAGGCCAAGCCGGGCAAAGAGAAAGAAGTTGAGGCGTTTCTGAAATCCGCACAGCCGCTGGCTGAGGCAGAATCCGGCACACTCAGTTGGTACGCCATCAAGATGGGACCGGGAAAGTACGGCATCTTCGACACGTTCGCCGACGAAAACGGGCGCAATGCCCATCTCAATGGCGAGATTGCCAAGGCGCTCTTTGCCAAAGCGGGCGAGTTGCTGGCCAGTCCTCCGAAGATCGACAAGCCTGAGATTCTGGCGTCGAAAGGCGGACGCGGATAAATCCGAAACTGTGCGTCGCAGGACGGCGCTCGCAGACTGCCTCAATTGCGGCTGGAGTTCCAATAGGAGTTGGCGGCTTCCCGAAACTGTTTCGGACCGTCGGCAGTTGCGAAAGCTCGCTTTGGAACGACGTGGGCATTTGATCCACTCGTAAAAAAGAAAAAGTAGTTCTCGTCCTCGGCGATTTCTGTGATTCCCTGCCAATGATTCAAAATCTCAAAGTGCGAGAACTTTCCGAAAATACCGTCGGGTCCAATTCTCGTCGTGCGCTCTCCCAATGCAGATTTCCGCACACGCCGCATCCGGCGCCTTTGCATCCAGTGAATCAAGCTGACGGAGACCGTGGCCAGAAAAGCGCCGAGCCCAATTGCAAAACCGGCCGGCATGTTGGAAAGCAAAAATAGCGCAACGTAACCAGCAAAGAGCAAAAGAAACACCCGGATCGTTCTCCTCAGTTGCGCCCGGCGGTGGCGCTTTGCCCAGAAGTCCACGTAGTGCAGGTAGTCTTCGCGCGAGAACGTGAACGTGACTTCCATTCCGGCATTTTCGACGGGCGGCATGCAGGCTCAGCATATCCGGGATCGAATGGGGTTGAAAGTCCGTTTGCTCCACGAGCGCGCGATTCTGACGGTAATCTGGCCCTGGGTGTGAGATTACTTCCTCTACTTCCCTTTCCGGGCGTGCTGTGTGCGCGCGGTTCCTATAAACTAGAAGGCTATTCCTACACCCAAGGACTCCTCTATGTTGCATAAGAATCGTCTTTTTACTCCGGGCCCGACGCCACTGCTCCCTGCGGCACAGACGGCCATGGCCGCTTTTACGGCGCATCATCGCACCGCTGATTTCAAAGCACTTTTCCAACGGGTCCTCGCTGATATGAAAGATTTCGTCGGCACGAAGAATGATGTGCTGGTGCTAGCTTCTTCAGGTACTGGCGTGATGGAAGCCTCGGTTTCGAACCTGACCTCACCCGGCGACAAGGTACTGGTACTGACGGCCGGAAAGTTCGGTGAGCGCTGGACGGGTTTGGCCAAGGCATTCGGCTGCAACGTCGACGTCCTGAGCCGTCCGTATGGCGAAACGTTTTCGCCGGACGAGATTCGCGCGCGGGTGACGCCGGATGTTCGAGCCGTGTACGTGCAAGCGACCGAGAGTTCGACCGGGGCGCGGCATGACGTGCAAGGCATCGCCAAGATCGTCCGGGGTCAGGGCGGCGATGCCACGTTGGTAGTCGACGCGATCACGGGGCTGGGGACGACGCACCTTGACATCGATGGCTGGGGGATCGACGTGATCATTGGCGGATCGCAGAAAGCGCTAATGATGCCTCCGGGGCTCGCGTACTGCGCCGTCAGCGAGCGCGCGTGGAAGCGGATGGAATCGGCGACCTCACCGCGCTACTACTTCGATCTGAGAAAAGAAAGAAAATCGGCGGCGAAGGGCGAAACCGCTTTTACCCCGGCGACTTCTTTGTTCGCGGCTTTGGGAGCGGCGCTGGAATTCATTCGCGGCATGGGGGCCGGCGACCTGGCCAAGGGACGCGAGGAGCTGGTCAACAATGCGGAACTTTGCGCTGAGATGATGCGAGCGGGAGCAAAGGCTCTGGGGCTAAAGCTCTTTGCATCCGCGCCAGCTGCAGCTCTCACTGCCATCACATCGCCGGATGGGGTCGACTCCGGAAAGATCGTCAAGCAATTCCGCGAGTCATTCGATGCCGTGGTGGCCAACGGGCAAGGCGAGATGAAGGGCCAATTGTTCCGCATCGCGCATATTGGCTACTACGACTATCTCGACACGATTGGCATTTTGGGGGCGCTCGAACATGTGCTGGCGAAAGTGACCGACAAAGCTGTGGAATATGGCGCAGGAGTGCGGGCGGCCCAACAGGTCTACGCCCGCGCCGCCTCCGGAAAGAAAGAATTGGCCAACGCTTAGCCCTTTCGCTCAGTTGATCGTGAAGGTCATGGGGCTGGAGGTTGCCGCCATGGTGCCGCCGGTGCCGTACATCCCAGTGCCGGTCGTACCTGGATTGGTCACCGTGACTTGCGCCGTGCCGGAATTGGCGATCATCGAGGCAGGAATCGCGACCATAAGCTGATTGCCGGTGACGTAAGTGGTGTTCGCCGTTTGAGCAGCGCCGTTCCAGTTCACGACAGCGTTCGTCCCAAAGTTGCTGCCGTTGACGGTCATGGTGAAGGCCGCGGCGCCTGCGGTCGTACTGTTAGGACTGAGTTGCGCAATGGCGGGAATGGTTCCAGCGGCCGGAGGAGTCATCTTGGCGCTGTAGCCACAAGCCAGCGTGATCGCGATCAGAGTTCCCAGGAGTAGCGTGTTAACGGTTTTCATCTTGTTCTCCCAAGGGTGGGGGCCCGTTGAAAGAGAGTCTAGAAAGGCTGGAGAGCGGGCTTGTCAGGCGCTTGTCATTTTCCCGTCAATTGGTTGTTGAGCCGATTTGAGCAGTAAAAACAAGGGGTTAGAGAGAATGCACTTGTGAAAATTATCGTGGCAGAGAAGATTTCCGCTTCCGCTGTGGCGCAGTTGCAGGAGCCCGGTTGGTCTGTGGTGACAGCCGATCAACTTGATGGCAAGCTGGCCGAGCATCTGGCATCAGCCGACGCGCTGATCGTACGCTCCGCCGTACAGGCCGATGCCAAGTTGCTGGCACACGCCAAGAAGCTGCGCGTGATCGGACGAGCCGGCGTAGGCGTGGACAATATCGATCTGGAAGCCGCGACTCACAAGGGCATCGCGGTGATGAACACGCCTGGGGCGAACGCAGTAGCCGTTGCCGAGCAGACCTTGGGGATGATGCTGGCGATGGCGCGCCATTTGTGCCGCGCGGACGCCCTCATGCATGCCGGAAAGTGGGAGAAGAAGTCGCTGCAAGGAACCGAACTTCGTGGCAAGACGCTGGGCATTGTAGGGCTCGGCAGGATTGGCATGGAAGTCGCCCGCCGGGCGCGCGCCTTTGGAATGGAATTGTTGGGACATGATCCGTTTGTCTCAGTTGCTGTGGCCAAGGAGCAAGGGATCCGCGTAGTCGGACTGGACGAAGTCTATGCCGCGGCGGATTACATCACGTTGCATGTTGGTTTGACTCCTCAGACTGCAGGCATGATCAACAAAGAGTCGATCACGAAGATGAAGAAGGGCGTGCGGCTGGTGAACTGCGCTCGCGGCGAGTTGGTGATCGAAGCCGATCTTGCCGAAGGGCTCAAGTCGGGTCAGGTTGCGGGCGCGGCAATCGACGTATTTGCCGTAGAACCTCCGAAGAACTCGCCATTGGTTGCGCTGGAAAATGTTGTGCTCACGCCCCATGTAGGAGGCTCGACGCACGAAGCGCAGGAGGCCGTCGGCGTGCAGATCGCGCAACAGGTAAAGGAGTATCTGAAGCACGGAGTAATTCAGAATGCGGTGAACGTACCTTCCGTCTCGGCTGAGGAATACGCCACGATGCAGCCCTATATCATCTTGGCGGAACGCATGGGAGCGTTCCTGGCGCAGATTTCAGAAGGATCGTTGGAAGAAATCTCGATCCGGTACAGCGGTCACATCGCGGAATGGAAGACAGAACTGATTCGCAATGCGGCAATCAAGGGAATCTTGAACCAGGCTCTCGAGGAGAAAGCAAACCTGGTGAATGCAGCCACAATTGCGCACGATCGCGGACTGCGGGTGCTGGAGTTTCACAAAGCAAAGGTTTCGACCGGTGGCGCTGGCAGCGTGATCACGATTACCCTCAAGACCGCCGGCGAAGAGCACATGGTGAGAGGCGCGGTGCTGCATGGCGACGCCCCGCGCTTGCTGCATGTAGATGGGATCGATGTCGAGGCTCCGCTGGAGCGAAATCTAATCTATCTGCGCAACCACGACGTCCCAGGTGTGATCGGAAAAGTAGGTACGATTCTGGGCGAGGAATCGATCAATATCGCGGATTTTTCGCTTGGCCGGCGTGGTGGGGAGAAGGATCAGGAGCGGGAGGCGATCGCCGTAGTGCACATCGACGGAATCGTATCTGATGAGGTTTTGATTCGATTACGCGGAATTGATGCCGTGAAGCAGGCGAAAGCAGTGCGGCTCTTCTAAACTCTGTCCACCGGAAATGCAGAGAGCACAACGAAACGCTAGTCGAGACCACACTTGATCCTCGCTGATTGTTGAGAGGAATTTCCGCGGCGATCTTTGCGAACTCGGCTCACTCAGTGGTGAAAAGACTTTACGATTCGGCCTCGTCCCTGCGCAATTTACGGCTCTCTGCCAACAGAGACATCGAGTGCATCAGATTCTGCAGAGTGACGATGCCCACCAGGCGCTCCTCCTCAACCACTGGGATGATGCTGGAGCTGCGGGCGGTGAGCTTGCGGAAGGCTGAGCCAAGAGAGTCGTTGCGCAGCGAAACTTCGAAGATCTTGCTCATCACGGCCTGTACATAGCCATTGCCTTCCGCGCGCAACGCATCGAGAATGCGTTGACGCGAGATTACTCCCACCATATCGCTGCCGCGAACCACGGGGAAATCGTCCTGCAGAGAGTGAACTGCCTTTTCGAGCGCGTCTTCCAACGTATCGGCAGGCGAGAGCGTCGCAAAATCGGTGAGCATGACTTCTTCCAGCCGCACATTTTCGAGAACCGACTGGAACACCAGGGCACGCTCTTCCAGGTTCGCGGCCGAGAAGACGATCACGCCAATCATGGTTAACCAGCTATCGCTGAATAGTCCGGCGAAGATCAGGACCATGGCGATCGCGCTGCTGATCGAGACCGCTCTGCGCGTGGCGGAAGAAACGTCAAGCGATCGCGCGAAGTAGACGCGCACCAGGCGCCCACCGTCCAGCGGATACGCCGGCATCAGGTTCAAGATTGCGAGATACAGATTCGCCCAAACCACGCTTCGGGGCAGGTTCGCGGCTTGTAGAAAAGGCCACTTCCACACATCTGCACCGCTGCCAGTCGCAGTAAAGATGGCCGCTGCCATGCAGGCGAGGCCTAGGTTCACGAGCGGTCCGACCAAGGCGACGCGAACTTCACGCTTCCACATCAGAGATGCAGCTTGTTTCTCGACTCGTGATTCGTCGTAAAGCGCAACCCCGGTGAGAGGAAGAAGAATGACAGCCTTCGGAACCAGACCAAAGCGGCGTGCGGCGAGCATGTGTCCGCACTCGTGAGCGCCTACACAAGCCAGAATGATGCCGACAAGAGCCAAGTCACGGCTGCCACTCACTGCTCCCTGATGGGCCGCGTAGTCCGTCCAATAGATAAAAATGGGCAAAATCAGAAATGTGAGATGGACCCGGACGTCTACGCCAAACAGCCTTCCCACAGAGATAGACCAGCTTCGCATAGGCTTTCGCTGCTTTTATTCTACATGCTCCGATATAGTGATGACGTATCCAGGAGTGCTGCGCCATGCGTGTTATTGCGGGTAAATACCGGAGCCGTCCGCTGAGCGCGCTACGCGGTATGGATACAAGACCGACCTCCGATCGACTTCGCGAAACTTTGTTTAACGTGCTGACGGCGGGCAATCCCAATGCCCTGGCCGGAAGCGTATGGCTTGACCTTTTTGCGGGCACAGGCGCGGTGGGCATTGAGGCCCTCAGCCGCGGAGCGAAGGAGGTTCATTTCGTCGAGTACTCGGCAGCCGCGGCGGAAGCGATCCGTAAAAACCTTCACAATCTTGGTATCGACGGTGGTTTCAAGGTCCTGCAAGAAGAATTACCGCGGGCCTTCTGGCGGATGGAGCGTCAGCGGGTCGCGGCAGACGTGGTTTTCGTGGATCCACCGTATCGGCTGAAAGATGCGTATTCCGACACATTGAGAGCGCTGGCAGATTCTTCGTTGATCTGGGCGATGTCTGTGGTGATTGCCGAGCACGATAAGAAATTCGATCCGGGAGAGGAATTCGGATCGCTGCGGAGATTTCGGCATCTGGCGCAGGGCAGCACGGCGCTGAGTTTTTACCGGCTGGGAAATGCCGGGGATAAGCGCGTCTGATCGTGCCGAACTTACATAATGATCTCGTCGGTGCGGCGAACGATCGGATGCTGCATCTCTTCCAAGTCACTCTTCACCATGTTCAGGCCGTAGACGCAGCCTTCAAAATTCTGGGATAAGCTGGCAAAGAGTGGCGCAACTTTTGCGTACTCAAAGTGCTCGAATTTGGAGACGATGTAGTAGCTTTCTTTGCCAGCCTTCATCCAGTCGACAAAATTTTCCAGCCGCTGTCGGCGGAGCCGGAAGTGATTGATGCTCTCCGGAAACATGCCTGCGAAGAACAATGTATAGTCGCCAATGTGTTTGCGCACCTGGCGCTCGCGATCAAAAGACGGGGCGGGACCGTATACCGGATCCGACTCGAGCAGCATCTCGCCGACATCGCTCAGCGGACGATTGGCCGCGTCATGAACCTTATAGACTTGGTCAGCTTCGCAGAACTCGGCAAGAAGGTGGGAAACATAAGCCACGACCTGCGGGTCACGAATGCCGATTTCTTCAGCGTAGTGGCGTCCTACGAGATCCTGAAACAAGTCCTGGAGCGGATGCGATTCCGGAATCATAAGGTCCCCCCTGAACTCCGCGCCGACTGCGGAGTATCGTTCACATGCGTGACTACATAACTCACTTCGCTGTTGAAGCGCAAGTGACTTTTGTTTATCGGCTGCATTTGTTTTCCTGATTACTTAGACGGATTGGAATTGCAGATGAGTTGTGCACAGGAGCCATTACGAATGAGGTGATTCTCTCGGCATTTCGCGGCGAAGTTCACTGTACGTTGCTGGCACTTGATGAAGTCGGCTGCCAAAACCAGCGCAGCAATCAACCCTCCGTGTAGAATTAACGCCCTTGGAGGAATGAAATGGCGAGGCAAAACATTTCCAGTGGAACAGCTTGGGAGCCTATTGTCGGTTACTCTCGTGCGGTCAAGGTCGGCTCCTATGTGCATGTATCCGGCACGACGGCTACCGGCGCGGACGGCAAGATCGTCGCAATCGGGGATGTATACGCACAGACGGTGCAGATATTGAAGAACATTGAAAGCGCCCTGAAGAAAGCTGGCGCGAGCATGAAGGACGTGGTGCGCACACGAACCTATGTCGTCAACATTGCAGAGTGGGAAAAAGTTGGAAAAGCGCACGGAGAGTTCTTTGGTGAGATCCGTCCAGCGACCTCGATGGTGCAGGTTGCCGCGTTGATTTCGCCGGAACTTCTGGTCGAGATCGAAGCGGACGCGTTCGTGGGGTGAGCTGCTTATCGAAGCGGCTTCGACATGTTGACAAAATGGCAGGGCAGTTTCGGAGTCAAATCCGAGGGGAAAGGCTGAGTACTGATCTCGACATATCCCCGACGGCGGTAGAACGCGTGATTTTCTTCACGCAGGTTGACGATACGCAGATCCATGAACTGGGCGCCAACCCTCAAGCAATGATTTTCAGCGGCATTCATCAGAGCGGACCCGATGCCCGCTCTCTGCAAAGTTGGATCAACCGAAAGTAGTCCCAGGTAAGCTCGTTCGCCTCTCGGCTCTACGTAAACCGAGCCTGCGAGTGCGCCCTTATCTTCCACGATCAGGAATTGTCCTTTTTCCATTAGCGTTCGAACGGACGCCACATCAGTGCGGTCGCCGTCGATAAAGAACGATTCAGCCTTGCGGAAAGCGGAATTGATCAGGGTGGTGATCGCTTCGGCATCCTGAATTTGTGCCAGACGCACCTGCATGGGTGCCTCCTGCTCGCAAGCGGCTAAGCCCAAATCGGAAGTGGGCTGGTATTTTTCTGCCAGGTTCGTCGCATTCTTCTTGACAACCGCTTCACGATGATCATAATGCCTCAAACCAGTTCCAACGGGACCTGTTTCTGTGGAGCCGAGGGAGGTGTGTATGAGCGTTCTGGACCTTTGTGACCGCGAGATTGCAGCGGTAGGGCTTGACGCAACGGTAGCCGATTCTATTCACAAGATGTTGGATTACCATGTCGGGGCAGTAGCTGTGGTCGATAGCGATTACCGCGTTGCCGGGATCTTCACGGAGCGAGATGTGCTGCGAAAGATGTCGCTCAGTCGGCTGGATCCGCAAACCACATCTATTCGCGATCTGATGACGACCCCAGTCGAGATGGCCACGCGGGATACCGGGCCGGGAGAGGCGCTGAGCATCATGCTGGAGCGGCACTTCCGCCATCTGCCGGTGGCAGACGAGAATGGCAAACTGCTAGGGCTCCTCTCCATTCGTAACCTGCTCGAGTGGCGGGTGGACGACCTGAGTCATGAACTGGACTCGCTGCACCAGTACATGACAAATGATGGACCCGGGGGATAGCACGCCGGTTGCGCGAAGAACATCAGCGGGAACGTTCTGAATTGGGGACGGGAGCTAGGAGTTCTTTTGGCGGCACCCGCTTTCTTTTGCCTAAGGGCGAAACGAATTAGGGTACAACCCGAAATTCCAGGTTGCTCTTGAGTAGGCCGCTTGGCGTTGTCGCTTGAATCCTTCCCCTGGTCGCGCCGGTCGGCACTTCCGCTCTGATTTCCGTGCTCGATACAACTTTGAACGAAGCCGCCGAAACGCCGTTAAAGCTGACGGCGGTAGCTCCTGTCAGGTTGTCTCCCAAAATTGTCACACTCTGGCCTGCTTTTCCGAAGTTGGGCAGGGCATCGATCATGGGAGGTAGGCCTAACGACAAGGAATAGACTGTGCCGCAACCTGCAACCTCGACACAGACATCAAGGCCCCCGATCTGCGTGGTTCCGAAAATACGACCGTCGGTGGCCTGCATCAGCGACGGACTCCAGTCCTGAGGGTTTAAACCGTCCGAGCAGTTTTTTCCGCCCTGAAGACAGAAATTGTAGAGCGTCGTCAGAACTCCGGTGGGAGTGATTCGGTAAATCGTGCCGCAGTTCTGCCGGTTGCAGTTCGGGTTGCTCCCGGTCCCGCCGTAGGCAGTGACTCCGTAGAAGTTACCATCGCTGGCTTGCAATACGCCAGAGATCGGGGTGCTACCGTCCGCGCAGTTCGCTTGCGAGCAGAAGTTGTATAGCGTCGTAAACTTGCCACTGGCGTTGATTTTGAAGAAAGTGCCAGCATTATGGGCTCCGCCAGCTTGGGCTGTTCCGTATAAGTTCCCATCGTTGGCCTGCAACAATGTCCCCAGCGGAAAGAAGCCGTCGGAGCACGGAGTGCCTTGCGCACAGAATGTGTGAACGGTGCTTAGTATGCCGGCAGGCGTCAGCTTTACCATCACCCCAGACCCGGCGCCTGCACTTGCGTTCACTACGACCGAGTTTGTGCCGTAGAAGTTTCCATCGCTGGCCTGCATCAAACCATTGTTCGGATAATCGGCACTGGACTTGAAGTAGCTGAGCGTTGTCAGCTTGCCTGCGGGTGTGATTTTGAAGAAGGAGCCTTGATTGTAGCGTCCTCCGCTACTGGTCGTCCCGTAGAAGTTGCCGTCGTTGCCTTGTACCAGTTGACCGGGGATTTCGCCGTCAGCGCAGTTTCTAAGCGCGCAGAAGCTGTACAGATTCGTAAGAGTGCCCGTTGGGGTGATTTCGAAGATCGTGCCGGCCGAATAGTCGCCACCTTGGGCCGTGCCGTAGAAATTCCCGTTTGCGCCCAGAAGTAGGTTTCCCTGCGGTCCCCAGCCGTCGGTGCAACCCAAGTCCCTAGAACAGAAGTTGTACAAGGTGGACAGTGCCCCAGTAGGAAGGACCTGGTAAACCGTGCCAACGTTCGTGCCACCATAAAAGGTCGTCCCGTAGAGGCTACCGTCGGTACCCTGAACCAACGGAGAATCGGGGTAGTGACCGTCAGTCCCGTCAAACCGGTCGAGTACGCTATACGTTTGAGCGGACGCTGCTGTTACAAAACCAAGTACTAACACAACCAGTACGGTTTCAGATACGCGAAGCTTTTTCATATTTACCCCATTCCGGCGCCGAGCCGGTGCCGGATTAAAATTCCGGACGATAGGTTGGTTAAGCATTTAAGAATCCTCATTGTTCAAGCTCTAGCCCCTCACACGTGTCACTGAACCTGAAACGGTGAACTACTTAACAGCGTGGCTCTGGAGGTTTTCACCTGAATCGTGCCTGTCGTCGCCCCGGTCGGCACCGTAGCTCTCAGTTCGGTAACTGAGACGACAGAAAACTTCGCCGGAGTGCCGTTAAACGTGACACTCGCAGCACTGGTTAGATTGCTTCCCAGGATCGCAATAGTCTGCCCGGATTTCCCGAAATTCGGATTCGCCTCCACGAGCGGTTTAAGTCCCGCCGTAAGGCCGTACACGGTGCCACATCCTCCCGAGCAACCGTGATCGGCGCCTCCCTCGCCAGCCAGTCCGAGCAGAGCTCCGTTGGTCGCTTGCACGAGACCGAATGCGCCTAAGCCGTCGTAGCAAAGGTTTTGGCAGAAGCTGTGGAGCGTAGTGATGACGGCATGCGGAGTTAAACGGAAGATGGTGCCGCAGCCGTACAAGCCGTTGTCCGAGCAAGTCGCGCCGCCTGAACCCGTTGTACCGTAAAAGTTGCCATCGTTAGCCTGAATGAGCGAGATCGGAATGGAGCCATCTGGACAAGCCCCATTCGACGAATTGCAGAAACCGTAAAGCGTGGTGAGGGCGCCCTTCAGCGAGATCTGGAAGACTGAACCTCCGCCAAGCGGCCCGCCTTGCGTTGCAACCCCATAGAGATTGCCATCGGCGGCCCGCATTAGCATGCCTGGCGTTTTTCCATCGATACATGACAAATGATCGGGACAAAAACTGTAGAGAGTACTAAAAGTGCCTGACGGGGTGATCCTGAAAACCGTGCCACAACCGAAACCAAGACAGGCGTTGGCACCTCCGGTCGGAGTTGTACCGTAGAAGTTGCCGTCGCTTCCCTCCACTAGCGTTTCGCTGGGAGATTCGCCATCCGGGCAGAATCCGTCCTGGTTCAAGGTAAGACAAAACGTGTAAAGAGTAGTCAACTTGCCCGATGCCGCGATCTTGAATATGGTTCCACACCCATACAATGCGCCATCGGGGTTGTAACAGGCCTGATTGTTAGGGTCGCCATTCCCACCGGTGCTCGTTATTCCGTAGAGATTTCCGTCAGTGGCTTGTAAAAGCCCGTAAGGAAACGCGCCGTCCAGGCAGACACTGAATGTGTTGACTTGAGAGCAAAAGCTGTACAGCGTGGTAAGCTTGCCATCTGCCGTGATTCTGAAGACTGTGCCACTTTGGGGGTTGGCGCTGCCGTGGGCGCCGCCGCCACTGGTGGTTCCGTAGAAGTTGCCGTCCGCGCCGAGGATTACTCCTACGGCCGGTATATCTCCGTCCGTGCAGTTGGGTTGAGAACAAAAACTATAGAACGCGGATAGCTTACCGTTCGAGGCCAATTGGAAAACCGTGCCACAGCCACCTGCCTGGCTCGCACAATTGAAGTTCGCACCTCCGTCGACAGTTGTTCCATACAAATAGCCATTCAACCCCTGAACCAAAGGCCCCCTTGGGTTTCCGCCATCGGCAAAATCGAAGTTCTCCGCCGCGAAATTTTGAGCCGACGCGGCGATCACAGTTGCGATGGAGAATGCCAAAACGTACCCCACAAACCTGGTGAACCGAAACTTTTTCATACTCTCTCCTGAGAATCGCCCCTGATTTTTCTGGCGAGGGCACATGGCAATGCGAGCCCGCTGGTTCCCGCGAGACCCGGCAAAGGAATTAGTGCCATCGGTGCCATTGAAGGTGAACCACACTTGGCAGAAAAATTTTGGCGTCGGAATTTTATTGTCAGAAGGCGTTTACCGCATAGATGGACGAAAGACTCTATTTGACAAAAAAACAGAAGCCTCAGTCCCTAAGAGAGAAAGACGCTCCGCTGGCCAGCAGCGGGCTCGCCGAACACAACGTCGACACACTGTTTTCGATCACCGAGTCGTCTTTGCGATTGAGCTCGCTGTATTCCACTCTTTCCATCGCCGATCTTCAGAAACTGATGACCCCGGAATAGCATCCATGCCTTCATGAGAACGCCTTGCGACGAGGCAGCAATGCGATCATCGGCTGCGGGAAATCCGCCTAGACCGGTGGCGACAGGATGGATCCTGACTGCGACCATTCTCGGTTCCAGTATTGCTTTCATTGACAGCACAGTCATTAACGTTGCACTGCCTGCGATCCAGGCCGTCTTTCATGCAACCGTCGTCGATGTGCAATGGGTCGTAGAGTCTTATGGACTATTTCTAGGGGCGTTGATTTTAGTCGGCGGCTCGCTCGGCGACCTGCTCGGCCGCCGTCTCATATTCGTCTTGGGTGTAGTGATTTTTGCCGTTGCTTCTGCCGCTTGCGGTATTTCCTCGAACATCCATCAATTGATCGTGGCGAGGAGTATTCAAGGCATTGGAGCGGCTCTTCTCGTGCCCGGCAGTCTTGCGATTATCAGCGTATCGTTTGACGAAAAGAGCCGCGGCCAGGCAATCGGCACATGGTCGGGCTTTACCGCGATTACCACTGCGATTGGTCCTGTGCTGGGGGGATGGCTGGTAGAGCACGCTTCGTGGCGCTGGGTATTTTTCATCAATCTGCCACTCGCAGCCGCAGTGATCGTCGTTTCGTTGTGGCGGATTCCAGAAAGCCGAAGCGCCGAGGCAGGCCATATCGATTGGCTTGGAGCTTTCCTTGCGACGGTTGGACTGGGTGGTCTGGTAACTGGGTTCATCGACTCAGCGAACCTCGGCTGGCGCAACCCCCTGGTTGCGGGGAGTTTGATCGTTGGTTGCGTGAGTCTTGCTGCATTCCTGTTAGTCGAGGCCACGGTCGCGTCGCCTATGCTCCCTCTGGCTCTCTTCAACTCCCACAGCTTTAGCGGCGCCAACTTGCTGACGCTATTCTTGTATTCGGCAATTGGAATTTTCTTCTTCCTGTTTCCGTTGAATCTGATCCAGGTCCAGGGCTATTCCGCGACGGGCGCCGGCGCTGCGGTCCTCCCTTTGATTCTCCTGATGTTCTTTCTGTCCCGGTGGTCTGGCGGGCTGGTCGCGCGTTTTGGCCCACGAGGTCCGCTGATCATTGGTCCCATCATCGTCGCGCTGGGCTTTGCTCTTTTCTTTGCACCTTCGGTCGGAGGGAGTTACTGGAAATCGTTCTTCCCGTCGATCGTTATTTTGGGGTTTGGAATGGCGGTCACGGTGGCTCCTCTTACCACGGTCGTTATGAATTCCGTAAATCAGGATCGAGTTGGTACAGCTTCTGGAGTCAACAACGCAGTGGCGCGGGTAGCTGGCGTGCTTGCGGTTGCAGTTTTTGGCATTGTGATGGTGAGGGCATTTGCGATTCGACTGAATCACGACCTTGTCCGCATGTCGCTGCCGTCCGGCGTCGTACAGGACCTCCAGGCGAATGAGATCAGGCTGGCTGGCTTGCAGCCGCCAGCTGGCCTCAGTCCCAGCCAGAATGCCGCGGTCGACCAATCGACCAGGAACGCATTTGTATTTGGATTCAGGATCGTGATTTTGATTTGCGCTGGTCTCTCTCTGGCAAGTACTGCTGTGGCGTGGCTTCTGATTCCGAAGAATGATGATCGCGCTGGCTCACCGAACGCAGGTCCGCCAAACGCAGCTAACGACGAGCTCGCTCAGTGACCCAGTCCGTCACGAATGACGACGCTGCACTGGCGAGCAGCGGCTTTTCGCCGAGCACCGCATCCACAAAGTTCTCAATCATCGGATAATGCAGGTTGGGATGGGCGGGCAGACTTTCGCGTCCGCCGGGATAAATCAGGTCGGGACCGTTCAGCGGAGACATTTCAATTTCGCCCTCAGTCCCTCGTATGCGGCATTCGTCGCGTCCCACTTTAGAGTGCCAGCGAACATCGACTACACCGCGAACCCCACCTTCGTACTCGATCATCACCGTGGCGTTGTCTTCGACCGCATAATGGTGCACGACGTTGGTGAGTTGTCCGCTGACACGCAATGGCCGGCCAAAGAGAAAATTGAGAACGTCGATGCGGTGGGATGCGACATCGAAGAGCGGACCGCCTCCAGCTTTTGCCGCATCAACGAGCCAGCTGCGGCTGCCAGTTCCATCAAACCACATGTGATTCGTCAACTCGGCGAACACCGGCTTGCCGATTACCCCACGCTCGATCAGTTCTTTGGCCCGCTGCACTTTTGGATAACATCGGCGATAGTACGCGACGCCACACGTCTTGCCGCTTTCCTCCGCCGCGCGCACCATCGTGCGGGCTTCGGCTTCATTCATCGCCATTGGCTTTTCACAGAGCACGTGCTTGCCGGCGCGGAGTGATTGGATTGTTTGCGGTGCGTGCAGAAACACCGGCGTCGCGACGTAGACCGCATTCACCTCGGGATCGGCAAGAGCTTCGTCCAGCGTCGTCCAGACCTTTGCGCCAACGTGAGCTGATTTTGCGGGATCTCGCGTGACGACGCCGTAGAGCTGGCTGCGGGACTCGGCCTGAATTCCCGGAATGACGCGGCGCGTGGTGATGTCGCCGATTCCAACGACCACCCAGTTGAGCATGAGCTAGTTTCTCACGTCCCGCATGGAAGCTCGCTGCTCGCCGGGCAGGCTACACGGCTGTTCCCATGTGAATCGAGAAGATTTCCCCAAAAATCAAAGGCCGGCAGCAGCCGGCCTCTGATCTCGTTTAAGATTCGAACTACTTCTTGGGGGCGATCGCGTCCTTCGCGGCTTTTGCGACGCGGAACTTCACGACCGTCTTTGCCTTGATCTGGATTGGTTCGCCAGTTTGCGGATTGCGTCCGACGCGAGCTTTGCGATGCGCCTTCACCAGGCGGCCGAGTCCGGGCACGACGAAGATTCCATTCTTTTTTGTTTCTTTGATGGCGGTGTCGGCGAGATGCTCGAGGAACGCCGCCGCGGTTTTGTTGGGGAGCTCAGTCTTCTCGGCCAGTTGCCGAATGAGCTGTGTTTTGGTCAGACCTGCAGCCATACAACCTCCTCAGAAAAATCGGTTTAATACCAAGCGGGCCTATCTTATACCCGCGGGCCTGTGGAAAAACACCTATTTTACGCGGTTTTTTTAATCCTGATACGTGGAGACAGGCGTCTTTACAGGCGATTTAATGAGCTGTAGTGCCGGAATGGGCCTGCCATGCGTATCAGCGTGGTAACGATCGGAGGTTCCGCTTCAATGCTGAGACACGGAATTAAGGAGAACTGATTGTTTCTTTTCGCCTCGGCGTCTCGGTGGCAGGTTGGTTCGCGGGTGCAATAATGAGTGTGGGAGTGCCACTTGAGCTGCGCGATTTGTGAAATCCGAAAAGAGAAGCGCTTTTGCCCGGCCGTACATGGCCGCATCTGCCCGCAGTGCTGTGGCGAGCAACGCGAGGTGACGCTCGACTGTCCGCTCGATTGTCCCTATCTGCAACAGGCGCGCGAGCACGAGAAGCCGCGATCGCCAGAGCAGATTGATCCTGCCGGATTGTTCCTTCAAATCGAG
>Ga0209168_10000609_pt1 | contig 32758 bp, 36 predicted proteins | sample Coa_R1_FD_187156 | JGI IMG/M metagenome (GOLD analysis project Ga0209168, IMG submission 187156) | Surface soil microbial communities from Centralia Pennsylvania, which are recovering from an underground coalmine fire - Coalmine... | ecosystem: Environmental > Terrestrial > Soil > Unclassified ...
GTTACGTTCGGCGAGCGATGTGCGCGAATTCGGCGGTTTTCAAAGTGCGTCGATAAGTGCTAACTGCTGAGTGCGCGCACAGGTCACCCGCCAACATCCGTGCGCATGCGCGAAGGAGAATGTTCCGCGATCAGAGCCATGCGATTTTCCAACTCGCTGGTTAATCCAGCAATCATCTCTGTGAGTCCAGCAAGCCCTTCCGGAGAGAAACTGCCCATAGCAAGTTTCAGCGCTACCATCCGATAGGAAAAGTGGAATTGTAGAGCGAGCCAAACCCACTCCCATTCTTGCCGTTTCCGGATTTCGGGGGAGAATGCGGCGATCAGGCGTGCCAATCGCTCGAGACGCCCGAAGTCCTGCCGCAGCCCGCTTAGGTATTGTTTGAGGATCCTGCGGCGCTCGCCACGCCATTTACTCTGAATGTGATGCGGCGCTCGCTCACGCATGAATTGAATGTCTTCCTGGCTCAGCAACTGGCTGATCTGCGGAAAATGCCGGCAGTTTACCGGAAGAACCTTCTCGATCTCGCGTGTGTCAAAGGATAAAGATGGTTCAGCCGCTGGCGAGCCGAACAAAAGCCAGAATACAGCGAGAAGAATCGCGAGTGAAGCCAGAACGGCCAAAAAAACTGTCATTTCCACATCTCCAGCAAACGGCTATTCAATTCGCGAAGCCGCAAAGTCATCTGCGGTGCGAGACGATCGTATTCACCCGGACCCAGAAGGACCGGTGCCGGCTGCCTGGCGGGAAGCGGCTTCCACAAGGCCACGAGCCAGAAAATCGTCGCAATGTTGAACGATGTTTGACGGATAATTTGCAAAACAGGAAGATGGGTCATTGGCTCACCCCTAAGAAACGTGTTATTGGCGACCTGTACCGCGGAATAAAATCCGAGACCCAGCGCAATCCACGCCAAGTGCCTGTCGATCCAGACACCGTAATACCGGCAGAAAATCAGTCCGAAAATTAAAATGCTGACCACCGTGAATTCCAAGCCTCGTTCTGCCATCAACGTGGTCGCTGAAATTGGATGCACTCGCTGCCGAGATGTGGCCGCAGCGCTGCCGGCAAGCACCAATCCCAGCGTGATCAACAGCGGACGGCAGAGCTTCCAAATGCCTGTGTACCGGGACAGAAGGGCTTGACATATTTCGTACACAACGATTGCGCGAATCGATACCTGAACAGCTTGCATCGCCCAATAAACATAGAAAGACGTATGCGATCTGATTCCAGCGAACGAGTAGGTCAGCGAAACGATTGCCTCATTCGCAACCAGAATACAGAGGTAGATTGTGAAGACCGGAAGTTGATCGAAAAGCTTCCGGCGCAGAGCGAAAGTTAAGACCACAACCTCAATGAGGACGGTGGCCGCCCAATGGACGGACTCAAATAACGAAAGGCCCATACGCCGGGGTGCACTATACCATTTCGATGTCGGTTACGTCTACCGGAAGGCACCCCGGCGTTTCGTTGCCTTAGGCATTAGCTCTAATCGCAGAAGGCACCGATAAGTCCGGGAACGGAGGCATTGGAGTGCCGCCGTCGGCCCACAAATGAGTCGTCGAAGCCGCTATATCGGGGAACGGAGGCATTGGAGTACCGCCATCCGCCCAAACGGTCGGACTCGACCAAGTGTTTACCGACTGCGTGTTGACGCTGAAACTCGCCGGGGCTACTATCACCAACAGTAACGCAAGAACAAAGAGCAAAGCGATTGTCCGTTTCATCGTGGAAGACCTCCTGCGGGCGTATATGTCATGCACGCAGCACATCAGGAGTTGATGGGATCGAAATGTTCCGACGACAGAACAGGTTAGAAAATGGAAGCTCTAGATGAATTCCAACAGAACCACCGCGTAATCGAGGATTTCGCCTCGACTACACTTGCGGGAATTCCGGGAGACCTTTGCCGCTTGCTGCACGTAGCGACGCTCCGAGACATGGGGACGGGCCGGTACCGGCATGCAGGGCTAGAGACGATCTATTCCGAACCGGCGGTTCACCAGGCACTTTGGCTGTGCCACCAGGAATTATTTGAGAGGATTTTGGAAACATCTCTGGAACGACAGGAAGGGGAGTTGCGGAAATGCCTGGAAGGCCTCGGCGGCCGCGCCGGCGAGATTGCCGGACGTTGGCAGGAGCACGAATTTTACAGAGTGCTTATTCCGTCTGGCGTTCCGTCTTATTTGCGCGAGCTTTTCTGTTCGAACATTGGCGTTTTGCTGGACCTGATTGCCGAAGAGGGCCCTAATCCGCAACCAGACGCATAGACACACCAACCACTTGTCCAACAACTTCCGCTTCGTCGGGGCAACGATACGCTTCCGGCACACTCGTAGAGAGGGGATGTGGCTGCAAGACGAGCCTGCCCTTTTCCATCAGGCACCAACAACAGCGGTAACCTCCTCGGATGTCGACGAGATAGATGGGCCTTTCCGCTTCATTGCGCCACCCACCTGCTTCCACCTTCTGTCGTTGCGGATCGACGAGGACCAGTGCACCGGGACGGAGTAGGGGCTCCATCCAGTGGTCGTCTTGTCCAACGTAGCCGTAGTGATAATTGTGGCCGTTTTTTAGGATGGCTGCCTCGAAATGTCCCCAACTCTCCACCATGCGGGTAAGGTAGCTCGTCCGCCTGGGATCGAATGCCGGATCAAAATGAATCGGCAAACGAACGACCCGGGGTGGCGCGGCCATGTGAGTTCGAGGCGGAGCCTGTGAAGTGGCAGGGCCGAAAATGTCGGCGAGTGGAACGTCATACCATTTGCATGCTTCCTGCAAGTCCAGGTGATAAATACTGCAGAGGCTAAATAGCTTGTGTAGACTCGGGACTACGCCCGAATTCTCGAAGTCTGCCAAGCGACTGATGTGAACTATGAATTCCGGGCGGCCGTGACGCTGCGCGAGCTCATAACTTGCCTGCTCCACATCTCGGTACGTTAGCCCAAGACGCTCGCGAACTTGGCGAAGGCAGATTCCGGGAAACATAGCGGTGGAACTCCAAGATTGGGTCGTGGGTGAACTAAAATTATAGCAAAGTTATCAGCTTGTTATGAAATCAGAACAGTGCTTTATCGCACAGTTCAGTCGCGCATACAAGTGCGAGAGTGACGCCTCACCGCGCTGCCCATTTTGTAGTTCGCTTACTTCATTGTTAATCGATTCACCGGTTGTCCGCGGCATTCCTGATAAGCTCGAAAAGAACGTGGAAACTATTTTCGCCCGTTTGCCATCCTATCGGAGCGAGGCAATATGCGAACCAAGAGCTGGATTCCGTTGATTTGTGTGTTTGCAATAGCTATTGGGACGACGTTCGCGGCCTCTGCGCTCACGACTCGTCACAGTTCTGAAACAAATACCCAAACCAATGAGGAATTCTTCGTTGCGGCCGATCAAGTTCTCCAAGTGATGAGCAAGATTTTGGATCTTCCTGCGAAATCGTCTCTGAAGAAAAGCATCCGAACGAAGGCGGAGATTCGTCAGTACCTCGTTGAGCAGCAGAAGAAGGATGAATCGCCACAGAAGCGTTATGCGGACCAGCGCACTCTGGAGGCTTTCGGCCTGATCCCCAAGGGATTTCCGCTCGATTCCTTTCTGCTCGACGTGCTGACCGATCAAGTCGCAGGCCTTTACGATCCCGAGAAAAAGGAATTCTTCATTGCGGACTGGATCGATCCGGTGGAGCAGAAGCCAGTGATGGCTCACGAGCTGACGCATGCCCTTGATGACCAGTATTTCCATCTCGACAAGTGGCAAAAGGCCGTGCGTGAGAACGACGATTCGTCGTTGGCGCGGGATGCGGTAGTCGAAGGTTCGGCGGTAGCGGCCATGATGGATTACAGCTTGGATGGTATGCACACCAGCGTTCGTGATGTGCCTGATATCGCTCCGTTCATCGAATCGGGCGTGGCAAGCGAGATGGACAAGGATCCGAATCTCGCGAAAGCGCCGCAGTTCATACGTGACGAGCTGCTCTTTCCCTACCTTGATGGCGCCGTTTTCACCCAACAGGTTTTGAAAGCGACTTCGGGATGGCCGGATTTTAAGAAAGTTTTTGAGAATCCGCCCGTTTCAACACAGCAGATTTTGCACCCCAGCCTTTATCTTCAAGATGTGAAGCCCATCGCCGTTGCGCTGCCCGATTTGAAATCGGCGATTCCACGCGGCTGGAATAAGCTGGACCAAAACGTAGTCGGCGAATTTGCGCTCGGCGAAGTGTTGAAACAGTTCCTCGACGCGAGCAGAGCGGAGCGTTTTGCATCCATGTGGCATGGGGACCGTTACGCGCTGTTTGAAAACAAGGAGACAAAGCAGACGATACTGGTCGTTCTGCTTGCTCTCGACAACGAAAAGGATGCGGAATCTTTCTTCGGCGCTTATAGCGAAGCGTTCGAAAAGAAATATGCCGTCAAGCAACCTGTAACGGGAGGGCCGGAGTTTGCGAGCTTCGGGAGCGCTTACCTGCGATGCTTTCAAGATGAATGTCTGAGCGTCGAAGGTGCTGACCGCGGCGTATTTGATCGCATTGACGCTCAACTCGGCTGGCCCGCGGAGCCAAGCGGCACCCTGGCAGACTCCGAAGGGCCTGACCGCTTCACACGCGAGACTGTGCTCTCGAAATAGAGCCAGAGTGCTACCGCTGCAGAGTGAGAGAGCGTGCGGACTTGCGATCGAGCCTGTTCAATCGGTGCTCCAATCTGGTTCGCAGGTTTCTGAAACCGCGGGCGCCCGTGCGGTCTGTATTTGAACGATTTGAATGGCCAGCCAGAGTGCCAAGGGCAGCGCGTATAATTTCCGCCGCACGCTCCGGATCGCGAACCCGGTGTTCATAATGCATCGCTAGTTCGATGGCCGCCTCGATGCTTTCCGCGAGCCCAGTTCGGTGTTCGCGGCTCAGCTCTTCCCACAGCGAGAGCGCAAGATCGTAATCGCGATCTCGTTTTGCCAATCGAGCCAATTGCCGCCGGGCGCTTCGGTGAAGCTTCTCGGGCAGTCCGGCATCAAGCGTGTGGCCAAGAAGTTCGCGCGCGCGGGCGCGTTCGCCGCGCCGGCTGAAAATACGGGACGCGCCATAAAGCTCAAATGCGTCTGAGTTTTCGTTTTCCGGCGATGCCAATAACGAAAATATCTTGCGCGAGATGGCGGCCAGTCCTCGCAAGTCCATTTGATTATGACGAAGAACCGGCAAGAGCGGTTCAGCCGAGCCAGTGCGCAAGAAATCAAAATAAATTTGTGGAATCAGATCAGAAAGCACATCGCCTTCACGTTCCCAGCCGAGAACGTGGCGCTCCAGTTGAGCGAGGCGCGCGTTTCCAACGCGCAAGCGCCAAAGCTGGCGGGCCGGATGGAGCAGGTCGAGATGGGCGAGTGGCGCCAACGGCTCGATTGCGCGCGTCATGCGGAAACGCGTTTCGAGCAATGGCCAATCGAATGACTTACCGTTGTACGTGACAAGAATCGGCCGTTCCGCCATGCGCTCGCGCAGCGCCAGCAGCACAGAGTGCTCCTCGCTATGGTCGCGCATGAAGAATTGCTCCACCTCCAGGCCACCGGCGTCCCACCATGCGAGTCCAATGAGAAATGCATATGTGCCCGAGCCGCCGGACAACCCCGTCGTTTCCGTGTCGAGAAACAGCCAACGCTGCGGGTCAACCGTGCCGTTCGAGGCACCGGGAGCAATTAGGCGCAGCACATCCGGATGAGGCGCGAATTCACATGGCTCCGAAAACCAGCGGCGGATCGAGAAATGCTCGCCGTAATGGTTTCGTTGGAGTGTTGCGCCGAGAAGGGTCGCAAGACTATCCGCATTCTCGGCAGAGCGGAGTTCACCATTGTCACTTGATAATGAGCTGCGCCGCGGGGCTGGGCGCAGCGCCTTGATGCTGGAGAATTTGTCTTTGAGTTTCAGCGGCAAGTTAGTCCTGACCCACGAGCCGTCTGAGAATATCGACCGCCGCTTCTTTGGCATGCTCTTGCCGCTCACCCAAAGCTCCCACGCACGACGGGCAGCCCTTTTCGCACGCGCACGCAGAGATTAAATCGCGTGTACGACCGAGAAGAATGCCGGAGGCGCGATAGAGCGGTTCACTGAAGCCGATGCCTCCGGGGTAAGCGTCGTACAGATATAAATTTGGCTCGAAGAATTCTTTCGTCTCAGCTGGATCAGTTGCAGTTTCCGGAAGCTGCTCCCATTCTTCCTCGACTCCCGGTTTTGGCGCGTGCTCGCCAATCGTTGCGCCTAAGTCGCGGCGGTCGCACATCAGCAGAAGAGTGGCGACGGATTCGAGCGCGTGCAGCAGTCCAAACATCCCGCCCTGTCGATCCGAAAGAGAGTAGGGAAGTGAGGCGACCAGCCCCCTGTTGAGCGTGACCCAGAACGCCGTCGTGTGCATTTCGTTTTCGGGCAACTCGAGCTTTCCGGCTCCCACGTTTTCATTTGTGAAGAATTTTATCTTCTTGAAGCCGATCACTTGCGAGCGCACCAGCACATCGCCATGAGCACGAGAGGAAGGACCGGCCGCAGGCTCTTCGGCGGCAATTTCTAATACGCGAACCTGCGTATAGCGAATGGCGTCGGTGAAATAATCCACGTTGACCCGTTTCACGTAAGCCTTCCGTTCGTCGAAGTCGAGACGCTCGACGTGATATTGCTGGCCCTGGTGGATGTAGATGGCTTTCGGGTGCACCGTCGTAAGGGAGCTTGAAAAGTCCACTTCGCCGATCACCTCAGGGCCCGAAGAGTCGCCCGTCGCATCACCGCTCTCGTCGATTATCACGAAATTATCCGAAGTGACCGAACGCAGGCTGATCGTATCGGCTGGATACGCTTCCTGAGCCCAATGCCAGTGGCCGCCGCTTTTGTGTAGAAAGCCCGCTTCGGCAAGGCGTTCGCAAATCGCTGAAAGATCAATTTCTCCAAAATGCTCGTTCGGAGAGAGCGGCAGTTCGAAGGCGGCGCACTTCAGATGGTTCACAAGGATTTCGAGGTTGTCGGGCTGAACAAAAGCATGCTCGGGCGAACGCCCGAAGAAATATTCCGGATGTTGAATGATGAACTGATCAAGCGGCGCCGACGAAGCAACCATAACGGCGCAGGAAGTCCCGCTGCGGCGGCCGGCTCGTCCCGCACGCTGCCAGGTGGATGCAATTGACCCCGGATAGCCTGCAAGCACCGTGGCATCCAGCGAGCCGATATCGATGCCGAATTCCAGTGCATTGGTCGAGACCACGCCCCGAATTTTGCCGTCGCGCAGGCCGCGCTCGATTTCGCGGCGTTCGCCGGGCAAATAGCCTCCACGATAGCCACGAATTGGTCCGCTGCGGCCGGGAGGTGCTGGGAAGGCCTGTCGCAGATATGTAAGCATCACTTCTGTATGTAGACGGCTGTTCGCGAAAAGAATGGTTTGCAGATTCCGCGCGAGCAATTCCTTCGTCACGCGCGTCGCTTCGTTCAAATAGCTGCGCCGGATACCTAAATTACGATTCACGACAGGCGGGTTATAGAAGACGAAAAGTTTCTCCGCAGATGGCGCGCCATTCTCGTCAATGACTTCGACTTGATCCTCGATCAAGCGCGAAGCCAGTTCTCCGGGATTGGCGATGGTGGCGGAGCAGCAAATAAAAATTGGATTCGAGCCATAGAATTGTGCGATGCGGCGAAGGCGCCGCAAGACGTTTGTGAGATGACTGCCGAAGACGCCGCGATATGTGTGCAGCTCGTCGAGAACGATATAACGAAGATTTTCGAAGAGCTGCATCCATTTTGTATGGTGCGGCAAAATCCCCGTGTGCAGCATGTCGGGATTCGTAAGCACGATATGGCCGCGCTCACGTATGGCCTTGCGCGCGTCCGCCGGTGTATCGCCGTCATAGGTGAAAACGCCAAAGCAATCGTCGAGGCGGGTTGCAAGGTCGTGCAACTCGGCAAGCTGATCTTGCGCCAGGGCTTTTGTGGGGAACAGATACAAAGCGCGCGTATCAGCGTTTTCGAGAATGGCGTTCACTACTGGCAAGTTGTAACAAAGCGTCTTGCCGGAGGCCGTCGGAGTAACCACGACAATGTTCTTGCCTTCGTGAAGTTTATCGACCGCCTGCGCCTGGTGGGTGTAGAGCTGTTCGACGCCTTTGGCGCGGTAGACTCGCGCTAAGCGCCCATTCACCCATCCGGGGAGTGGTGCATACTGCGCGTCACGCGCAGGGATGTGGTGGACGGCGGTGAGGACTTCGCCGTAACGGTCGCAAGCGGTTAGTTCGCCCAGAACGTCGCGAATCACGTCCAGGGTGGCGCACGGACGGACGGCTAGAGATGGGGGCAGACTGTTCCTCCTTCGCCTTTTGTTCGCTAAGACTAGCACTCGCCAAAGCAAGCCGCAATCGGATTCTTCAGATTTCCGGGAACAGCACATTGCGGTGAAGCAGGGACGCGCATGGCGAACTGCTCTTTGGGCGACTGCCGCATCCGTGTACAATTGAGATCGAAATTACGAAAGGCGATGGAGTTCGCCTAAACCGCTCGGAAGAGCTGATGACTCCTGGCTGCCGCGAGGCTCCAGGAGTTTTTTTGTTTTAGGGTTCGTGGCGCAGAAAAGGGAGCGAAGGTGCGTATATTATTACTCGCGGTATTTGGTGTTGCGGGAACGCTGGCGCGGTATGGCCTCGAAGGCGCGGTGCAGCATCGATCAGGCTCGAGCTTCCCGTACGGAACGCTCAGCGTAAATCTTCTAGGATGTTTCCTCCTGGGGTTGGTCGGGAAATTTGCGTTAAATCATGTTTCGATTTCGCCGGATTGGCGCGTCGGCTTGACGGTTGGGCTTTTTGGGGCGTTCACCACGTTTTCGACGTTCAGTTGGGAAACGATTTGCATGCTCGAGGATGGTGAATGGGTGAAGGGTTCGGCTTACGTAGCCGCGAGCGTGCTGCTGGGCTTGATCGTGATGCTGGCGGGCATTCGCCTGGGCGATGCCATTTAGGAGAGCCGATGACGCACGAACGATTCGAAGGCGAGCGCACGTTGATGCGGATACACATTGGAGAGTCGGACCACTGGCATGGCAAGCCTTTGTATCAGGCCATCGTCGAGATGCTGCGCACAGAAAAATTCTCAGGGGTGACCGTTCTGCGGGGCGTCGGTGGCTACGGTTCTTCGAGTATTTATCACACCGATAAAATTCTGCGGCTGTCGCAGGACCTTCCCATCGTGATCGAAGTGGTGGAGTATAGCGAACGGATCGAGCAGATCCTGCCGCGGCTGGATGAGATGGTTGGTGGGGGATTAATTACACTGGAAAAGGTTCGCGTAATCCTATATCGCACCGGGAAATAGGCACGCGAACGCCAACGTGCAGAGCTGTGAATCGTCAGGCTGAGCGGGGTAAACCCCCGCCAACACCACAGCCACTCCGTCTAGCACCCCGCACAACGTCGTGCTAGCATTCTCGGAGCGAAAATTCGATGCCAGCGCCGTGCAACAGGTCAAAAGGCACCCAAAAGCCGCCAAGAACCCCCCGAAAACGTCAAATCTTGATCGGTAATGGAATGCACAGTCCCGCAAGCACAACTACTTTAGAATCCGTCACTTCCATTTTCTTGATCGGTAATGAGTTTCGTTTTCGCCGCGCGCGTCAAGAGAACCCCCACGCTCCCAAATCGAGCATGGGGCACCCGGCGAGCGCCAAGTGCAAAAGGGGTGAAATGAGCGAAAAACTAAAGCTCGGCGAAAATCACCGCCGCGTGGTTTCCGTGCTGCTCCGCGGCTTGGAGCAAATGTGCGATGAAATTGAGGCGCGTCTGGCGGAGGTGCCGGGCGTCCTGCGTCAAGTGAAGAGTGACTTGTCTCATGCCCAGAGCGCCGCTCTGAGAGAGATGACCGCGCGCGTACGTGAAGAAATCCGGCGGCTGAATACGGAGATTGAGCTAGATGCCGCTGTTCGCTCACCGCGGCGGGCTATTCTGGCCCTTCTCTCGGCGAGCATTGTCAACCTAGAGGAATCGGATTCGAAGCGGCTGAGGGGCTACGGGCCGCTGGCAAGCGAGGCCGCCGCTCGGCTAGACGACGAATTGAGCCGGCTGGTTGCCTTACTCGAGGAAATGACCACGACTGCGGAGGGGGATTGAGCTCCTTTCGCTGTGGTCTGAGACTACTGCTCGCGATAGAATATGGATATGGCACACACCTTTCTGATTTTCGATTTTGGCACGAACGAAGAAGAAGCCCAGCAGGCGCGCCATCGCATTGAGGGTTGGAAGCAGGGCTTCCGTCTCGGCAACAAACTTCAATTTAAGTTCGAGAGAAAATCGCCGGAGAAGAATGAGGATTCCGAGGCGAAAGACGAGACGAAACACAAAGGCAAGAAAAAGGAGTCCGAAGAATCCGAACCGGTGCGCTTATTGGTGCGGCTTGATTTCTCAAACCATGAGAAGCACCTCGGGCAAAGCTGGATTGAACGCATCCCCGGCGACGACGCGTTCAAATCTGTCAAGAGTGAAGTGATTCGTCACAACGATCCTTTCTTCGAGAAGACTTCCGAGCTTTTCGATTCCCTTAGCTAAAACGGGAATCGGGGTTTGATGGCGAGTTCCGAACGGCGCCGGCTCTGGATTTGGTGGGCGCAATTGCTTCCGTTATAATGGCCAAGCGATTCAAGTCCCGCGAGGCGAAAAACAGCCCATGGCTCTGCAGACCAAAACCAAGACCGCCAAGTTCGACGCGGCAAAATATCACGGCCTCGACCGCGAAGCATTGATTCGGCTGTACCGCGTGATGTTTTTGTCGCGGCGATTGGACGATCGCGAGATTCAGCTCAAACGTCAAAATAAAATTTATTTTCAAATCAGCAGCGCGGGCCACGAAGCTGCGACCGCCGCCGCTGGGCTCGTGTTTAAGTCCGCCTACGATTGGTTTTATCTCTATTATCGTGACCGCGCGCTGTGCCTGATGCTCGGCGTCACTCCGTACGAAATGCTTCTGGAAGGCGTCGGCGCGAAGGACGATCCTGCATCAGGTGGACGCCAGATGCCCTCGCACTGGGGCCATCAGGACTACAATATCGTTTCCAAATCGTCGCCAACAGGGACGCAGTGGCTGCAAGCGGTAGGCGCGGCGGAAGCTTCATTGTACTACGACCGTTTCCCCAAAGCACTGGCGCAGGCCAAGGCAGCGCCGCTCGGCGAAGCCGTCCGGCACCAGCGTGATGAAGTAGTTTGCGTTTCGGGAGGAGAAGGTGCGACGAGCGAAGGCGAGTTCTGGGAGGCGCTGAATACGGCGTCGAACAGGAAACTACCGGTTGTGTTTTTCGTGGAGAACAATGGCTACGCGATTTCAGTTCCTTGCGAGGTGCAGACGCCGGGAGGTGACGTGGCGCACCTTGTGGCGAATCATCCGAACCTACACATCGAGGATTACGACGGAACAGATCCGCTCGAAAGTTATGCCGCATGCCAGCGCGCCGTCGCGCATTGCCGCGAGCGGCGGGGTCCGGCATTGCTCCACGCGCATGTGACGCGGCCATATTCCCATTCTCTTTCCGATGACGAAAAGCTGTACAAGACCGCCGACGAGCGCGAAACCGAAGCACACCGCGATCCAATTCCCAAGTTTGGATTATTTCTGGTGCGTGAGGGGATTCTGGACGAGAGAGAATTGGAAGCTTTGGAAGCCGGCGTTGAGAAAGAGATACTCGAAGCCGTTGACAAGGCTCTCGTCGCGGCAATTCCCTCCGCGGATTCAGTTTATGAATTTGTTTATTCCGCAGATGTTGATCCCACGGCTGTTGATTTCGCGAAAGAGCCCGAATTATCGGGCCCGCCGCTCACGATGGTTGAAATGGTTTCCGCGACGCTGATGGATGAGATGGGACGCGACGAGCGCATAGTTATTTTTGGCGAAGACGTCGCGGATTGCAGCCGCGAAGAAAACCTCGAGAAGGTTAAGGGCAAAGGCGGCGTGTTCAAAGCGACCTCTGGTTTGCAGCGACGCTACGGCGGAGACCGCGCGTTCAACTCGCCACTCGCGGAAGCCAACATTGTGGGCCGTGCAATCGGCATGGGTACGCGCGGAATGAAGCCAGTCCCTGAGATTCAATTCTTCGATTATATCTGGCCGGCAATGATGCAACTGCGCAATGAGTTTGCCACGATGCGCTGGCGGTCGGCGAACACGTTCAAATGTCCCGCAGTGATCCGTGTGGCGATTGGCGGTTATTTGACGGGCGGCGCGATTTACCACAGCCAATGCGGAGAAGTAATTTTCACGCATATACCGGGCTTGCGCGTCGTGATGCCTTCGACGGCGCTCGATCTATGTGGATTGCTGCGCACTTCGATTCGCTGCGATGATCCGGTGCTGTTCTTGGAGCACAAACATCTGTATCGCCAGCCCTACAACCGGTCGCCATATCCGGGCGCGGACTACATGGTTCCGTTTGCGAAAGCGCGAGTGGCACGCAAGGGGACGGATGTGACCGTCGTTACTTACGGGGCGGTGGTCCACCGGGCGGAAGTAGCGGCGGCGGAATTGGCCCGGCAGGGAACCGAGATGGAAATTCTGGATCTGCGAACGCTTAGCCCGTATGACTGGGAATCGATCGCCACGTCCGTGCGAAAAACGAACCGCGTGATTGTCGCGTATGAAGATTCGCTTTCATGGGGATACGGCGCGGAAATTGCAGCGCGCATCGCCGATGAACTTTTCGAAGATCTCGATGCGCCAGTGCGGCGGGTGGCCGCAACGGATACATTCTGCGCTTACCAGCCGAAACTCGAAGATGAGATTCTGCCGCAGACTGAGGACATCGTGCGCGCGGTCCGGGATTTGGTGGCGTTCTGAATCTTTGTCGAGAGGTGTGCAACCTTTCAGGTCGGTTGATCGTAACTGTAGTTAGGGAACGCGTAGAGGCCCGTCGAGCAGGCGGGAATTGGAGGTCATGATGAATTGCCCGAAGTGTCAAAGGGACATCACCAACTATTCCAACTATTGCTATTTCTGCGGTGCGCGTCAAGCTCACGCAACGGTGTCCACTGCGCCGCCGCGCCGTTTGCAGCGGTCGGCTACTGATAGCAAGATGGCGGGGGTTTGCGGCGGTCTGGCGGAATATTTCGCAATGGATTCGACGATCGTGCGATTGCTCTGGGTGTTGGTGACGTTCTTCACGGGATTGGTTCCCGGCATGGTTGTGTACGTGGTCGCCTGGCTGATTATGCCGGAGGGATCGTTGCCGATTCCCGTGCAACCGGTTCCTCAGGCGCCAGAAGCCCCCCACGCGTCTGTTTAATTGTGTTTTTCAGGCAGACTAGGCGTTGTTTTTGAAGATGGCGCGGTCGAGCGATATCGCTCCGGCTCCCACGGCGACCAGTGTGAATGCGGCTACCGCCAACGCCAACGGGAACTGGTAATTGCCGACAGCCATTGGACCGCCCTGCGGCAGGTGTACCTTAAGGATGGCGATTGCCATCTCGCCCGCAATCAATAGCGCCGCAATTCGCGTGAATAATCCCAGAATCAGCAGGCACCCGCCGAAAAACTCCACGATGCCAGCGACGTACACGAAATAAGAAGGGAATCCCATGTGAGTGAACTCTTGCAGGGCTTGGTGCGTGTGCGTGAATAGCTTCGGGAATCCGTGGTAGACAAAAATGATCCCGAGGCCGAGCCGGAGGAGCAGCAAAGCCAGCGGTTTGAGTTTCTCGAAATGATGCATCGTTTCACTCCTTGCTGAAGTTTTCCGCGACCGCACCAGAGGCCGACATTCTAGCAGAACCGTGGCACGACTGAACACACGACGTCACAGCATTGATTCGACACAATAACGGATGAGGTAGAATCGTCGCGCAAGCGTGATGGGCGGATCGTTGTTTGACTGAATTGCTTTCGGCCAACCGCATTCTTGCAAACTTCAAGCCCATGTGGACAACGCAATCGAAATGAGATCGACGGTTCACCCAGCGGGCAGCGCGGATCTCGGAGGCGTTTGGCGGGGAGATGCTCGCTGATGCGCCGCGCGTTCTTGATCGTTCTCGTGCTCGGAATTATGGCGGCCGTGGTGGTGCGCGAGGTGCGCCTGCACCGTAGGCCTTCGTTGGAATTGGCCTATGTGGGCCTGCAAGGCGCGACGATTTGGAACAGCACCGCGGAAGTTCGCGCAGTGGTGGCCAATCTTTCCTACGGCGAACCAGTTCAGATTTTTCAACGCGATGGCGATCACGCACTGGTCCAGACGAGGGGGGGCGTCCGCGGTTGGGTCTTATCGGACTCGCTATTGAGCTCAGCGCTGTGGCATGCGGCCGCGCTGCTCAATAAGGAGACGGAAGCGATGCCCGTGCAGGCGCGAGGCGATACGCGCGTTCGCAGCAACCTTCACATTCGGCCCGGGCGGCAGTGGGAAGTGATATCGTCCGCGCCCGGTGGTACGTCCGTCGAAATGTTTGCGCGACAAGCAACCGCGAATGTGGGACAACAATCGCGCTCCGGCTCCCCGTCTGATTCGTCGAACCTGGAGGATTGGTGGTTGGTGCGCGCAAATGTGAAAGATGCGGCCCAGGTGTCCGGCTGGATACTTGGCCGGCTTGTTGCTTTAAGTCTACCGGAGCCGCTTCCCGAATATCAAAGCTCTGAACACATCAACATCGTCGCATGGTTTGAAATCAATCGCGCGGTGGACTCGACGGGTTCCGTTAAGCCGGAATATTTGGTTATGGGCACGCGCGATGGAGAAGGAAGACCGTGTGATTTCACGCTTATTCGCGTTTTCACTTGGAGCCCGAAGAGACATCGGTACGAAACAGGCTTCATCGAGCCCGGGCTGTGCGGTAGTTTGCCGGTGCAGGTCGCGCCCGCAACGACGCCGGGCGGCAAGGCGCACTTTGACTTCAGCAACGTCGGCCTGAAAGGTCAGAAGAATCGCCAGTACGAAATGACGCTCACCACCGTGCATCGAATTAATTCCGGCGCGGGAGAGACGAGAAAGGGAAGAAAGCGTTCCGGAAAGGCCAGAGAATGAACGGGACAAAAATGGTCCGGCAGCGAGGCAGGAAACTGATCCGCGCGGGACTTGGCGTTTTTTGCGCACTCGCGATTGCGTCGTGTTCCGCTCCCCAACACGCCGCGCAGAGTGTTCCTCCGCCCCCGCTCCAATATCTCGGTGAATGGGGTAACGCAGGCACGGAGCCGGGGCAATTACAGGATCCGCAATCGTTCAATTCGGATCGGGTCGGCAATGTCTACATTGCGAACGACGGCAATCCAACGCAAATCGAGAAATTCGATTCCATGGGACATCCATTGCTGGCCTTTGATGTGGCGGGCAATGAGAACAACTGGGATATTGCCAATGATTCCGGGCAGGCGATCTTTGTTGTGGACGTTCGAAGGGCGCAGATTCAAATTTTTTCCCCGGAAGGCGAAACATTCCGCACCCTCTCGTTCCGTTATAGAAGCTCACTGAATCATCCTGCGAGCATCGCCATAGATCCTGACGACGACGACATTTATGTCGCTGATTTTGAAACGGCGCATATCGCGAGAATGAACGCGCGCGGGCGCATTCTGCAAGTGTGGGGGCAACCTGCAGGCTTGCCTGTGCGGCATTGGACGCCCTGTCGCATCCGGGTTGGCGGAAAGGGAAATTTGTACGTGGCCGATGCGGACAATCAGCTCATCGAGAAGCTTTCGTTCGATGTAGGCTACGTCTCTTCCTGGGATTTTCCTTTCACCAATCTGGAGCCGAAGCGCGACGTTCCAAAGGCCTATGGCTTGGCCGTGTCGCGGAATTTTGTGGTCGCCACCGACGAGACGAAGCGCTTGCTGGAAATCTGGTCGTCGGACGGGACGCCGAAGTTGACCGTGAATTTCTCCGAGCATCCGGAATGGGGGCAAAATGCAACGCCCACCGACGTTGCGTTCACGCCAAAAGGCGAATTGCTGGTGCTCGATCGAGCTGATGCGCATGTGCTGCGATTCCGAATTAATGCGAACTGAGATGATTGGTTGTTCGATTTCGGGTAGCGGAGAGTGCGAGGAAATCATTCATGGCGTTACTTCTGTCTGAATCCGATGTTCGTTCATTGCTAACGATGTCTTTGGCGATCAAGGCTGTCGAAGACGCATTCGCGCGACTCGCCGCAGGCAACGCGCTATCGCATTCTCGTCAACGCCTGCATCTGCCTGACAATTCCTATCTGCATTATATGGCTGCAGTCGACGGGGACGGCGGCTATATGGGCATGAAAATTTACACAAGCTCCCGGGAAGGCTTGCGATTCATGATTCCGCTTTTCCAAGCCAAGACCGGCGAACTGCTGGCGCTGATTCAAGCGGACTGCTTGGGCCAGATGCGCACGGGTGCGGCGAGCGGGTTTGCCACGAAGTTATTGGCGCGTCCAGAGGCACGCGAGTTAGGAATTATTGGCACCGGCCATCAGGCGCGGACGCAACTCGAGGCTGTCACAGCGGTGCGCAAAATCAAGCGCATCCGCGCGTTCGGACGTGATCCGGAGCGCCGCCGCCGATTTGCCCGTGAAATGGAAGAAAGGCTCCGTGTTTCAGTGGAGGCGGTTGCTTCCGCCGAAGAAGCTGTTCACGACGCGGATATTCTGATTACTTCAACTACAGCTTCGCAGCCGGTGGTTGAAGGCAAATGGCTGCGCGCAGGAACGCACATCAATGCTATCGGAGCGAATTTTCCGCAGAAGGCGGAACTCGATGCTGGGGCCGTGGGCCGTTGCGATGCGATCTTCGTCGATTCACGCGAGCAATCGAAACTCGAAGCGGGCGATCTGATTCAGGCATTTCAGGGAGACCAGTCGCGCTGGGATATAGTCAAGGAACTCACCGATTTAGTCGCTGGGCGCGGGGAAGGACGCACATCGCCCGAACAAATCACTCTTTTCAAGTCCAACGGAATTGCGATTGAAGACATTGTGACTGCTGGACGAGTCTACGAACTGGCGCTCGAGAAGGGAGTTGGGAGTAACGTGGAATTGTGGAAGGCGGACCCGGCGAGTTAACAGCGCACCGCAGCTAGCTGCGTGGTTTGTGCAGGCGTTTTACTAGGGCGTCATGCAGGCGGCTGCGGACGTCATCCGAAAGCGGCAAAGGTTCCGAATTGCAGAAAATTTGAATTGTTTTTTTCGTCGTATCCACCAGCAAGTGACAGTCTTCGCAGTGCTCGATGTGAATTTCGATGGATTGCTGCAGGCTTAGGTCCAGTTCTCCGTCGAGATAACTCGAAAGCTCTCTCACCACGCTTCTACAGTTCATTGGGCTACACCTCTTCGAAAATACCGATTCAATTTTTCTCGCAGCTTCAGGCGCGCGCGCAACAGCCGCGATTTCACAGCCGGCACGGACAGCCCGAGGGCCTCGGCGGTTTCTTCCGTGGAAAGTTCCTCGATGTCGCGCAGTTGAAAGACGGTCCTGAAAGACGGCTCCAGTTCACCGATCACTTGGGAGAGTATTCCCGCGAGCTCGTCCTGGGCGTAACGTTGCTCGGGCGAAGGACCCCAGTCCTCGATTTCGCGAGGCATGAAGTTGTCCTCGGTTTCGATGTCCTGGTCGAGCGAAATATCTTTCGTGTGCCGTTTGCGCAACTTCATCAGCGCCTGATTTACGGCGATGCGCACCAGCCAAGTGTAAAACCGCGAATTGCCCTGGAATTCTCCAAGGTGCTCAAATGCCTTCAGGAACGCTTCTTGCGATGCGTCCTGCGCGTCTTCCGTGTTTTGCGTGATGTGCTGGGTGAGACGAAAGATTTTCCGTTCGTAACGGTTGACCAGCGCCTCGAATGCCGCGACGTCTCCCGCTTTCGCCGACGCGACTAAGGACGCCTCATTATCGACAGGATCGGCTTGTGAGCCCGCTAGCTTGGCGTGTGCTGGTTCCATATTTGTGGACCGCTCCGGTATCAGGGAATAGTCATAAAGCGTAACACAAATGGCCGTCATGTTCTCGCGCCAGCCCGCACTCTTATCTGACGCAGCGGACGACTTGAAGATGCAAGATTCTAGTGTCCGACGAATTCTCTTCGTGCTCGAATTCGCCACTGTGGTGCCGCTTGACTGCGGTGGTGCGTGGAACTATGCTTGTGGTTCGAACGAACGTTCGACTCAGGATTGCCAACGAATGCCTCGTGCGGCGACACCAGACTCGCGAATCGCGTCCCGGAAGTTGGAGATGATTCTCCGGCATTCCGCGCGCGTTTTCGCCGAGAAGGGCTACGAAGGAGCCTCCATTCGCGACATCAGCCGCGCGAGCGGCGTTTCGCTCTCGGGCTTATATTACTACGTCGAAAGCAAACAGAAGCTCCTCTATCTGATTCAAATCCATACATTTAACACGATTCTGTCGCAGCTTTGCCGCAGCTTGGAAGGTGTGTCCGATCCCGCTGCCCGTCTTCGTATTTTGGTTCATAATCATCTGGAATATTTTTTGCGCCACCCGATGGAGATGAAGGTACTTGCGCGCGAGGATGATGTGCTTGCGGGGGAGTATCGCAGGGAAGTCGCGGAGATCAAGCGTCGCTATTACGGCACGGCGCTCGAGATTTTCGAGGAATTGCGGCGCGCGGGCCAAGCACGGCAGCTAAATCCTCGCATCGCCGTTTTGTCGTTGTTCGGTATGATGAACTGGATTCACACGTGGCATCGCCCACAGGTGGATCCCCAAGCCGAGACACTTTCGGATGTGATGTCGCAAATGTTCCTGCACGGCGTGATGAACGGCCACCGGGTTGACTCACAGAAAGCATCGCGCGCTGCGCGGGGCACCTTGAAAGTGGCGGCGCGTGCCACGGGTTAGACGAAATCGATATTCATAAGAGAGAGGAGTTTTTCGATGGCAACGACGCAAGCGGTGGATCAGAAACAGTTGGTGAATTATCGCGTGGAAGACGGCATCGCCATAATCGAAATGGATGATGCACCGGCGAATACGTACACATACGAGATGATGCGTCAGCTCGATGAATCAATTTTGCAGGCGCGCATGGACGACAACGTGCATGTCCTTTTGCTGCGCGGTGCGGGCGAAAAGTTCTTCTCGGCGGGAGCGAGCATTCCCATGCTCGCCAAAGTCGATCCGCAGTTCAAATATTATTTCTGCCTGCATGCCAATGAAACGCTCTCACGCCTGGAGCAGACTCCCAAACTGGTGATTGCCGCGCTCAATGGACACACGGTCGGAGGCGGCCTGGAAATCGCGCTTGCTTGCGATATTCGGTTGGCGAAAAAAGAGGGCGGCAAGATTGGTTTGCCTGAAGTGAACCTGGGCGTTCTTCCCGGCACGGGCGGCACGCAACGTCTTGCTCGCGCGGTGGGCAAGTCGCGAGCGATTGAGTTAATGGCGACGGGGCGCACTTTCAGCTTCGAGGAAGCCGCCGAGATGGGGCTGATTCAGTATATTTACGAGCGTGAATCGTTTTGGGACGAAGTGATGGCTTATGCGCGGCAATTCTGCCCTCCGAATAAAGCATCGCGTGCCGTAGGCCGAATCAAGCGCGCCGTGGTTACGGGATTGGAAGTTGGCTTTGGCGAGGCCCTGGGTATCGAGCGCGAGTTGCAGCAACTGCTCTTCACGAGCGATGACGCGAAGGAAGGCCTGAAAGCATACGTGGAGAAGCGCCAACCGGAATTCAAGGGAAGGTAAGGGAGCATGGCGACCGCAGCCAAAATTGAGGCGAAACCCGGGAAGTTGTTCATAGGCGGCAAATGGCTGGATGCCGCGTCGAGCAAGACGTATCCGACGGTTAACCCCGCCACGGGTGAAACGCTGACGCAGATTGCCGACGCAGACGCCCGCGATGCTGATCTCGCAGTCGAGGCAGCGCGGCGCGCGTTCGAGTCAGGCCCGTGGGCGGAAATGAGCGCTTCGGACCGCGGTCGCATACTCTGGAAAATCGGCGATCTTGTCGACAAATACAACGAAGAGCTCGGAACGCTCGAAACACTCGACAATGGCAAGCCCATCTTTGAATCATGCCAGGTGGATATGCCCATGGTGGCGGAGGTTTTCCGTTACTACGCTGGCTGGGCCACAAAGATTCACGGTGAAACGGTTCCCGTCCGCGGACCCTTTCTGCATTACACGCTGCGTGAACCCATTGGCGTGGTTGCGGCGATCGTCCCGTGGAATTTTCCGCTGCTCCTTGCGTCGTGGAAAGTGGCTCCCGCGCTGGCTGCCGGCAACACCGTCGTACTGAAGCCCGCGCCGTGGACATCACTCACAGCGCTGCGGCTCGGCGAGATTTGCCAGGAAGCTGGTTTGCCGGACGGCGCTTTAAATATCGTCACGGGCGCTTCCGATGAACTCGGCCGCGCGCTAGTGCGTCACCCGGGCGTGTCGAAAATTGCATTCACCGGCGCGACGATGACCGGGCAGGAGATTGCGCGCGTTTCCGCGGATAGCCTGAAACATGTCACGTTGGAGCTCGGAGGAAAATCTCCGAATATTGTTCTGGCTGATGCAGATCTGGATGGCGCGGTGCGCGGAGCGACGATCGGCATTTTCTATGGGAAAGGCGAAGTTTGTGCGGCAGGCTCGCGGCTTTTCGTGGACCGCAAGATTCACGATGATTTCATGCAGAAGCTCGTCGACCGCACGAAGAAAGTCCAACCCGGCGATCCACTCGACCCGAAAACGAAATTCGGCGCGTTAGTTAGCGAGCCGCAGATGAATAAAGTCCTCGGCTACATTGAGAAGGGAAAAACCGAAGGTGCGAAGCTCGTCGCGGGAGGCGCCCGCGCGCAATTCGGGAATGGCAAGGGGTATTTTGTGCAGCCGACCGTGTTCGATGACGTGAAGAACGACATGACAATTGCGCGTGAGGAAATCTTCGGCCCTGTGCTGGCAACGATTACGTTTGACGACGTCGAAGAAGCGATTCGAGAAGCGAACAAAAATCCCTACGGCTTGGCGGCTGCTGTTTGGACGCGCGACATTGCCAAGGCACATCGCGTCGCCCATAGGTTGCAGGCCGGAACGGTGTGGATCAACACGTACAACAATTACGACCCTGCCGCGGCCTTCGGCGGCTACAAGATGAGCGGTTATGGACGCGAATTGAGCATGCATGCGCTCGAGAGCTACACGCAGGTGAAAAGCGTTTGGGTGAATCTGAGAGATTAAACGTGACGATGGAGTTGGCTCGAAGCGATGCGCACGCTGCCTGATTATCTCCGGCGAGGAATGAAGCTGATTGTAGTCGGCTGCAATCCCGGCGAACGCTCGGCACGTGTGGGCCATTATTACGCAGGGCGCAGTAACGAATTTTGGCCGCTGCTCTATGAATCGGGCGTGATTCCCGAGCCAATCGTCTATGCCGATGATCGCCGCGTGTTGGAATTTGGTATAGGGCTTACCGATCTGGTCAAGCGGCCGTCCAAAGGCATTGACGACATCGAGCGCGAGGAGTTTGCCGAAGGCCGCGTTTTGTTGGCGCAAAAGCTCGAAGAGTTCCGTCCGCGTCTGGTGGCATTCAACGGCAAGATGGTCTACGAGAAATTTGCAGGGCGCCCTTGCATGCTTGGATTGCAGAAGGAAAAACTCTACGGCGCGGATGTTTTCGTGCTGCCTTCCACCAGCGCGCTGAATGCGAAGGGCCGAGGCGTGAAGATGCGTTATTTCAGGAAGCTGGCCGCGGTTCTGAAACGGATGGGCAGTTGAGCCAGCCTGCGATGCCGGGTGCGACGCAAAAATCGGTGACGGAAATGCTGGTTCTCGAAGAACGCGATGGCGCGGTATTGACTCTGCGCTTGAACCGGCCTGAGCGCCTGAATGCTTTGAATGTCGAGCTTGGTCGCGCGCTTGTGGATGCTCTCGAGCGCGCGGCTTCCGATGGCTCGACGCGAGTGGTTGTTTTGACCGGTGCGGGCCGTGGTTTCTGCGCGGGAGGCGATCTGGCCGTGCTTCGCGATGCGCGCTCGCGCAATGCCGGCCATGAGCTCGAAGGTTTGCTGCGCGCGGGAAAAGAAATCGCGATGGCCATTTGCACCATGCCGCAACCGGTGATTGCCGCGGTGAATGGTCCAGCGGCGGGAGCCGGGATGAATCTGGCTCTGGCGTGCGATCTTCGCATCGCTTCCGATCAGGCGACCTTTGGCGAGACATTCGCGCGAGTGGGGCTGTTCCCGGATTTCGGGGGGACATATTTTCTGCCGAAGATGGTTGGCGCGGCGAAGGCGGCGGAGTTGTTTTACACGGCGGAGATGATTTCCGCAGCTGAATCGGAGCGACTCGGAATTGTAAATCGCGTGGTGCCGGAAGAAAAATTCGTGGAGGAAGCAAAAAAGTTTGCCGTGCGATTGGCTGCTGGTCCTCCGATGGCGATCCGAGCGATCAAGCAGGTTTTATTCGCGGCTGAGCGCGAGGAATTGGAGCGCGCGCTGGACGCAGAAATCGAGCGCCAGGTTGAATGTTTTCTGTCGGCCGACTGCGCGGAAGGGCTTGATGCATTCTTCGCGAAGCGCGAGCCGCGGTTTCGAGGAAACTGAAAAGGAATTCCTGGGAATTAATAAACTCTTGTAGCTAGAGATTCCGGGGAAGGAGATGGAGCAATGCCTGCAACACGAATCGCAACTTTTGACGACTGGGTGGACTTATTCGGCTCCTGGCGCAAAGAAATTGGCGTGAACTACGCCGAAATCGAGAATTATAAGTTCGAGGCGAAATTCGGTCCGATTCGATCGAACGAAATCGAATTCGGCGCGTTCAAGGGCCGCTCAAAGTGGGAGAAGATCCTCGAAATTCCCGACCAGCGGATACGCGACGGCCTGATGAACCTGATTATTTATCAAGGCGACACGGAGTTCGCGTCGGTCGAGCAACAACGCCATCTTTTTGAGGCATGTCCGAGCGAGCACGACCGCAAATCCCTCTGCCGTGTGGTGACCGAAGAAATGCGCCACGGCTGGCAAATGTGCACGCTGCTGATTTCGCATTTCGGCTATGGCGGGCGCGTGGAAGCGCAAAAAATGCTGGAGCGGCGCGCCTTCGAGCAGAAGCGTTTGCTGGGCGCGTTTAACCAGGACGTGCGTAACTGGCTCGACTTTTTCACATACACGGATTTTGTGGACCGCGACGGCAAATTCCAGCTCACGATGCTGAGCTATTCCGGCTTCGCGCCGCTCGCGCAGTCCATGATTCCCATGTTGCGCGAAGAGTCTTTTCATCTGGGCACGGGTCACGATGGCATCAAGCGCATCGTGAAGGCCGGCGTGGTTCCTCTGGCGGTTGTGCAAAAATACATCAACAAATGGATTCCCGTGAGCAATGATCTCTTCGGTGTCGATCAATCGAGTTCGGCTCACTGGTTTTACGTTTGGGGCCTGAAGGGGCGTTACGACGAAGCGCAGAATCAACAAGCGGCCGACTTGGGCCACATGAACGAGCACAATCGCAGTCTCTATTATGCGGAGTGCTTGAAATTGATCGAGCAAATCAACAAGCACGTCCCCGCAGGCAAGACCCCGCTTTACGTTCCCGATCCAAAGTTCAATCGCCATATCGGCGAGTTTGCAAATCAACCGTACAGCGTCTCGGGTGAATTGCTCTCACCCGAGAAATATGCGGAGCACATGAAAGAAGTGTTTCCGCAAGAAGAAGACTTGAAGCTCATCAGCGACATTCAGAGCACGGAGCCAAAGTGGATCGCCCCCAAGGGATCAATGGAGTAGTCTCGCGCGTTTTGAAACGATTGACATGCTAGCACTGGAAAGCGTTCGCGTACGCACCGAAGGCCGCATTGCGCGGATCATGCTTGAGCGTCCGCCCTTGAACGTGATGAACATTGCGATGATGCGCGAGATCAACGCGGTGATTGAAGAACTGGGTCCGGAAATGGATTTTCTGGTCTTTCAGGGCGCAGGGGAGAAGGGTTTTTCGGCGGGCGCGGAAGTGGCGGACCATACGCCGGAACGCGTTGAGGATATGCTCCACGCATTTCACGGAATCTTCCGCGAAATATGGAGCGGCCGGTTCATCACTATTGCTGCTGTGCACGGGTGCTGCCTGGGAGGCGGTTGCGAATTGGCAACGTTCTGCGATTTCGTGATCGCAACAGAGTCGGCGAAATTCGGCCAGCCCGAAATCAAGCTCGGCTGCTTTCCGCCCATGGCGATGGTTACGTTTCCGAGGCTGATGGGGATGCGCGCGGCCGCGGATCTGATATTGAGCGGCCGACCGATTTCCGCGCGCGAAGCGCAACGCCTTGGACTTATTTCACAGGTAGTCGCGGATAGTGAGTTGGAGAGTACTGTTGGGGCGTTGCTCGAAGAGCTGGGGGCGCTCAGTCCCGCGGTCTTGGGAATGGCGCGGCGTACATTGTGGAAAACAGGCGGATTCGACTTCGAGCGTAGCCTGAAAACCGTCGAAGAGCTTTACTTGCGGGACCTGATCCATACGGAAGATGCACGGGAAGGCATTCGTGCGTTCCTCGAAAAACGTGCTCCCATCTGGCAGGGCAGGTGAGCCAAATCGCGTCGTTACAAATTGAAGCACGGTTGAGAAGGGAAGCAGAAGAAAATGCCTGAAGACTTGCTCGCAAATCTAGAGATCACTCCCGCCGAAGTGAAACAACAGCTCGACCGGGGCGACAAATTGTTTTTTGTGGATGTGCGCGAGCCGTGGGAACACCAGCTCTGCTATATCGAAGGCTCAAAACTGATTCCGCTGGGGCAGATCCCCGCAAGCCTTGCCGAATTCGAATCAGCGGACAGCACCGTACTTTTCTGCCACAGTGGACGTCGCAGCCTCGATGCGGCCGCATGGCTCCGCTCGCAAGGAGTCTCTAGTGCGCGTTCGATGGCTGGCGGGATAGACCGATGGTCACAGGAAATCGATCCGCGGGTGCCTCGTTATTGAAAGGCGAGCAAGAATGGCGAAAACAAAAATTAAATTCTGGCACAAGCCGACGTGAACCTCTTGCCGTAAAGCAAGAGGTCTCTTGCTCGAACGCGGGGTTGAACTGGAACTGCGAGATCTGGCTCAAGAGCGCTTGACGGTCGCGGAATTGGACAAGCTAATCGGCGAACGGGATTACCGATTGTTCTTGAACACGCGAAATGAGCTGTATCGTCAGCGGAACATGAAGGAAGATCCGCCCTCGCGCGCAGACGCTTTGAAAATGATGGCTGCAGAGCCGAATCTGATTCGCAGGCCGGTGGTAATTTCCGGAAAGCAAATCGTACTGGGGTACGACGAAGAAGCGTTGAAGAAACTCGCGTAGGAGATCCGATGAACAAAGAACTCATGCGTCTGCGCGTGAATGGAGAGGAGCGCGAAATCGCCATCGCGCCGAATCGTCTCCTGCTCGACGCGCTTCGCGAAGATCTTGGTCTCACTGGTTCGAAGCGCGGTTGCGATGATTCGAGTTGCGGCTGCTGCGCGGTGCTCATCGACGGAACGCCGATGCTTTCCTGCGTCGCGCTCGCAGCCAGCTACGAAGGGCGCGCAATCACGACGGTCGAAGGACTCGGCGGCCCGGGTGAGCTCGATCCCGTGCAGGAAGGCTATGCGGAAATGGGCGGCGCGCAATGCGGCTATTGCACACCGGGATTTATGATTGCAACCAAGGCCTTGCTCGACCGCAACCCAGAGCCTTCCATGGACGAGATTCGCGAAGCGCTCTCCGGGAATCTCTGCCGCTGCACGGGCTACATGCAAATCTACGAGTCCGTGAAATACGCGATTGAAAAGCTGCGCGCGAAGTCCGCGACGCAGGTCCCGGCGACCCGCTGACTATGGCGAAAAATACCAACGGGTTCAACATCATCGGCAAGCCCATGGCGATGACGGATGCTCGCGCCAAAGTCACGGGCCTCGGCAAATATGCGGATGATCTTTCCGTCCCCGGAATGCTGATCGGGAAAATCCTGCATTCGCCCTATGCCCATGCGCGCATTCGTTCGATTGACACTTCGCGAGCGGAAGCACTCGCGGGCGTCAAGGTGACGGCCACTGGGGAAGACGCGCGCAATCCCTACGGCATTCTGCCTATCGGCCACGACGAACGTGCGTTCGCGCTTGGCAAGGCTCTCTACATTGGCGACAACATCGCTGCCGTCGCAGCGACAACTCCTGAAATCGCCGAGCAGGCGCTCGATTTAATTCGCGTCGACTACGAACAACTGCCGGGATGGTTCGATCCCGAGGAGTCCATGAAGGCGGCATCGAACTGGATCAATGAAGAGCGGCCACAAAATATCGAGAAGGAATATCACCACGTATTCGGAGATCCGGAAAAGGGTTTTGACGAGGCGGATTTCGTTGCGGAGGAGCGTTATTACGCGGGCGAAGTCAATCAGGCCGCCATGGAGCCGCACGCAACGCTCGCGGTGTGGGAGCCGGATGAGCGCTTAACTGTTCATTCTTCCACGCAAGTGCCGTTCTACCTTCATCGCACCATCGCCACAGTTTGCGAAATGCCGATGAGCCAGATCCGAGTGATCAAGCCGCTCATCGGCGGCGGCTTTGGCGGCAAGAGCGAGATCATTCCTCTGGAAGTTGCCGCGTGCGTGCTCGCGAAAAAATCGCGCAAGCCCGTGAAGATCACGTATACGCGCGAGGAAGTTTTCCTGGCGCATCGTGGCCGGCCAATCACTATCGTTTATTTGAAAGTGGGGATGACTCGTGCGGGGAAAATAACCGCAGTGCAAGCGCGCGTGATTCAGGACGGCGGCGCGTATTGCGGCTACGGCCCGGTGACGGTGCTCTATTCAGGCGCGCTGCTCGGAGCGATTTACGACATCGCGAATGTGCAATACGACGGTTTTCGCGTGCTCACGAATAAGCCCGCGTGCGGCGCGATGCGCGGCCACGGCACGGTCAACGTGCGCTTCGCCTTCGAGTCCATCCTCGACCAGCTATCGCATCAGGCCGGACTTGATCCTCTCGAAGTCCGCAGGCGAAATCTGCTGAAGGCGCCGTGCATCACAGCAAATTCGCTTCGCGTCACAAGCTACGGCTTGCCGGAATGCATCGAGAAAGTTTTCGAACGTTCGGGTTGGGCGGAGAAGAAGGGGAAGCTGCCCTATGGCAAGGGCGTGGGCATGGCGTGCAGCCATTACGTCAGCGGAGCAGCGAATCCCATTATCCGTTCGAACATGCCGCACACGACGGTGCACATCAAGATTGATCGCGACGCGGCGGTCACCGTTTACACCGGCGCTTCTGAGATTGGCCAGGGTTCGGACACGATGCAAGTGCAAATCGCCGCGGAAGTTCTTGGCGTCACAGCGGACCGCATCAAGCTGGTCGCCGCCGACACGGAGCTCACGCCGATTGACCTTGGCAGTTATTCGAGCCGCGTCACGTTCATGGCCGGCAACGCGTGCCTGAATGCGGCGAAAGATATGCGCGACCAAATTGCTGCAGCGGTGGCGAAGAAATTCGGTTGCGCGGCGGAAGATTTCGAAGCGAAAAACGGGCGCATTTCGCACAAGAGCGATTTGGACAAGAATCTTTCGTTCGACGAAGCAGTCGCCGTCGCGCTCGAATTTCATGGAGCGCTGATAGCTCGCGGCACTTACGCGCCTCCCGAAACGGCGCGCGGCGGGAAATTCAAGGGCGCCGGCGTGGGCCCTTCACCGGCCTACAGCTACAGCGCGCAAGTCGCAGAAGTCACCGTTGATCCAGAAACGGGCCACGTCCGCGTCGATAAAATTGTTGCGGCGCACGACTGCGGCAAAGCGCTGAATCCGCTCACAGTCGAAGGGCAGATCGAGGGCTCGGTTTACATGGGATTTGGACAGGCGCTGCAAGAAGACATGATTTGGAAAGACGGCCGCCTGATGAATCCATCGTTGCTCGAATATCGCATTCCCGCAACGAAAGAGAATCCCGAGATTGAGTCCATCATCGTCGAAAGCATTGACCCGGAAGGTCCGTTTGGCGCGAAGGAGGCTGGCGAAGGCTCGCTTGCGGCGACGATTCCAGCGATTGCAAATGCGATTTTCGATGCGGTCGGAGTGCGCATCAACTCGATTCCCATCACGCCAGATAAAATTCTCGATGCGTTGCGCGAAAAACAGAAATCGGTGACTGGTAATGGAGTAAATGCGGCGAAGAAGCCACAGGTGACAGAGGCTCATCGATGACGCTTCCTGCCTTCAGAGTTTTGCAGCCTCGCAGCGTAGCCGAAGCTGTCAGCATGCTGGATCAATACGGCGCCGACGCGCTGGTGATTGCGGGTGGCACGGATGTGATTCCCAATTTACAGATGAGGCTTTTCACGCCGCGTGTGTTAGTCGACGTAAAGCCTCTGCGCGAATTGGCAACCATAGATTTGTCGCCACGCCACGGCCTGCGCATCGGCGCGACGGCCACGCTGACCAATATTCTCGAAACACCGTGGCTTCGAGAGGAATTTCCGGTGCTTGCGAGCGCGATTGGAACGGTAGCCGGTCCGCTGCAGCGCAACATGGGGACGATCGGCGGCAACCTGTGCCTCGAAACGCGTTGCCGCTGGTACAACCAGTCGCATTTCTGGCGGCAATCTCTCGGCGGTTGTTTGAAAAAAGATGGCGATATTTGCCACGTTGCGCCTGGAGGAAAATTCTGCTGGGCCGCGTGGTCAGGCGACTCCGCGCCCGCATTTTTGACGCTCGACGCAGAGCTGGAAGTCGCCGGTCCTTCGGGAACACGGCGCGTGCCTCTGCGCGAGTTCTATAAAAATGACGGCATGGATCGCATCGCCCTGGCGCGCAACGAATTGCTCATTGCCGTTCACGTGCCCGCGCATATGGCCGGCCGTCGCGGCGTGTATCACAAGTTGCGCGTTCGGGACTCGATCGACTATCCGCTCGCTGGCGTGGCCGTTGCGATGGAGGTCGATTCTGCCGGTATTTGCAAGGACGCGCGCATTGCTCTGTCCGCTGTGAATCCAGCTCCAATGATGGTGACCCAGGCAGGCGAATCGCTCGTCGGCCGGAAGTGGTCGCTGGAACTCGCGGAGCGCGTCGCGCACGCCGCAATTCAGACGGGCAAGCCGTTGACGACTTCCGGCTCGACGCCCGTCTATCGCCGCGACATGGTGCGCGTGTTTACGCGCCGCGCGCTCGAAGACACCTGGAAAAATGGTCACGGGAACGCGTAGGCCGCGCTGCGGTTTGCCTAAATTCTAAGGAGGAATTGCTTGCCATCAGATTCGGGCGCTGTAATTGACATTCATATTCACATTCAGCCTTTGCACATGTTCAAGCCGCATGCTCTGGCGTTGATTCAAAAAGGCCGCAAAGATTATCCCGAAGTGCAAAAATATTCCGCGGATTCGAAGCTGTTCCTGCAATTTCTGGATGAAGCTGGAATTGAACGCGCCGGCTTGATCAATTACGTGAGTCCAGATGTGATTGGTTTTCCGCCCGAGGTGAATGACTGGATTGCGAAATATTGCTCGGCCGATCCGAAACGGTTGCTCGCTTTTGGTTCCGTACATCCGAAATATGTGCCCGAGGCAGGAGCGGAAGTCGACCGGCTCGCGAAATTGGGCATTCGCGGGCTCAAAGTGCATCCTTCGCATCAACTCTTTGCGCCCAACGCCTATCGAGATGGGCTTGGTCCGCTTGCGAGCATGTACGATCGCGCGCAGGCGCACGGCATGCCCGTGATGATCCACACGGGCACTTCGATTTTCCCCGGCGCGCGCAACGTGTATGCCCAGCCGATGCTCGCCGACGACGTTGCCATCGACTTTCCGAAACTCGTTATCATTTTGGCGCACGGTGGCCGGCCGCTGTGGATGAACGAAGCATTTTTTCTCGTTCGCCGACATCCGAATATGTACATGGATATTTCCGGCATTCCGCCGCACCGGCTGATGGAATCTTTTCCGCGCATCGACGAAATTGCCGATAAGGTTCTTTGGGGAACTGACTGGCCGGGTCCTGGCGTGCCCGGAATTCGCGGCAATATGGAAAAATTCCGCGCGTTGCCGATTTCCGCCGAGGCGCAGCGCAAGATTCTGTACGACAACGCCGCCCGGCTGTTTCCGGCGCGCGCATAACGCCACACGCTTGTCGCGCGAAAGTCATCCGAAGGAGAGCGAATGGACATCAAGACCGTGGCAATCATCGGCGCGGGGACGATGGGACGCGGCATTGCGTATTGCTCCGCGCTCGCCGGCTACCGAACGATTCTCGAAGATGTGTCGCCATCGATGCAGGAGCAAGGCATCGAATACATTCGCCGCGCATTCGACGAAGGAATCGCGCGAGGCAAGGCGACGGAGGAGCAGAAGCAGCAATCGCTTGCGCGTATCGTCACGTCCGGTTCAGTGCAAGACGCCTGCCGTGAAGCGGACCTGGTGATCGAGGCCGTTCCCGAAGAGATGGAAGTGAAGCTCGAGATTTTCACGATTCTCGACAAATTCGCCAAGCCGGGCGCGATTTTTGCCAGCAATACATCTTCGCTTTCCATCACGGAAATGGCTGCAATTACTTTTCGCCCCGAGAATTGCATCGGCATGCACTTTTTCAATCCTGTTCAGAAGATGAAGTTGCTGGAAATTGTCCGCGGCCTGGAAACATCGGAAGCAACCGTCGCCGCCTGTGCCGAAGCGGGGCGCCGCATGGGGAAGGAAGTCGTGGTTGTGCGCGAGTCGCCAGGTTTCGTCACCAGCCGCATCAATGCGATGATCGGCAACGAAGCGTTTTACATGTTGCAGGAGGGAATTGCCAGCGCCGCGGATATCGACAAGGCCTTGAAGCTTGGACTCAATCATCCGATGGGACCTTTTGAGCTGGTCGATCTGGTTGGACTCGACGTGCGATTGAGTATTCTTCAACATTTGCATCGCACGCTTGGCGACAAGTATCGCCCCTGCCCATTGATTGAACAATATGTGAAGGCCGGGCGGCTGGGACGCAAATCGGGTCGCGGCGTTTTCGAGTACAAGGATGCGGCAGCCAAGCAGAAGGCGTAGGAGTTTTTTAGTATTCAGCCATGGCCGAAATTGCAGACAAAATCGTTTTGCTGCAAGGCGATTTGACGGAGGCGGATACCGACGCGATCGTCAACGCCGCGAACAATGACTTGCAGCTCGGAGGCGGCGTGGCGGGAGCGATTCGCCGCAAGGGTGGCGAGCAGATTCAGCGCGAATGCGACGCCATCGGTTCAATTCCTGTGGGCGGCGCGGCCATCACGTCCGGCGGACGGCTGAAAGCGCGTCACGTAATTCACGCAGCCAGCATGCAGTTGGGCGGCGCGACAACGGAACGAGCACTGCGCGGCTCCACAGCTCACGCGCTTCGCATTGCCGCGCAAAATAACCTCAAGACAATCGCGTTTCCAGCCGTCGGCACCGGCATTGCCGGTTTTCCGATGCGCGAATGCGCTGAAATCATGCTCGCCGAGGCGCAAAAGCATCTGCAAGGCGCGACGTCTCTCGAACAAGTGCAATTTGTTCTGTTCGACAAACGATCCCTCGAAGTATTCGAGCAAGTGTGGAAAGAGACCAAAAAGAAGGAAAGCAAAGGGGCATAAGGCGTAGCCCCCGTTTGCTAAGGTTTCGAGGGTTTGTCTTCGGGCTTCGTGGTGGCGGCTTGCGTGCTGCCTGCCGCAGTGTAAGGTGACTTCATATACTTCTCGGCTTCCTGCTGTGCCCCGCCCGTGTTGTCTTTCAGTTCCTCGGCTTTCTGATATTCATTGATGGCGCGCTCGCGCGATCCGGTCAGATCAAAAATCTTCCCAAGATAAATGTGGCTCCAGACTTCGACCCACTTATAGCTGGAATCAAGATCGCCATCGAGCGCATTACGGAAAGAATCCGCCGACGCCGAATAATTTTTCTGATAGAAATACGATTCGCCAATCCGAAAATCCGCCAGGGAATTGTTGGCTTGCAGGGCCAGCGCTTCCTGGTATTGCTGGATAGCCTCCTGGAAGTTTCCCTGGGCCGCGAGGCCTTCGCCGCGCGCGATAAGCGCCCGCACATGCAGCTGGGGACTAGATTTCAGGATATCGTTGTCCGGATCGATGGAGATGCCATCGGGCTTCGGCCTTCCGAAAGTTTCCAGTTCAAACGGAGTGCTTGTCCCGATCACTTGCACCGTTTTCGTGACCGGGTTTCCCTCCGTATTCACGCGGATTTCGGTCGGCATGTTGAAAGTCTCGAGCGGCTGCGTGACTTTGCCGACGACTTTGAAGCCCTTCGGTGTTCGGTAAACGATGTACTCCAGCTTGAATTCCGGAATGCCCGTGGAATCGAGCCACTGAGAAAAAAATGCAACCAGATTCAGATGCGGCTGGCCGGCCTTACGCGGCGGCATATGGGCTTCCGCAGCTTTTTCGAAATCCTCGATGCTTGCGGTCTTTCCAGCGTGCGCAGTATAGAAATCGTGCAGCACTGAATTGAAAGCCGCGTCTCCCATGGACGTCCGCAACATGTGAAATACCATCGCGCCCTTATCCACCACTATCGACTGATATTGCTGCGAGTACGGCTGCAAATCCTGCGATTGTGCAATGGGTGTTGCGCTGTCGAACATCACCGAGCCTACGGCATAATTCGTCAATTCGCGGCGAAAACCTTGCTCTCCCTGCGAGTGCTCGATGTACATTGCGGCCACGTATTGCGCCAACCCGTCAGTGGCCCAGGCGTCTCCCGGCGATGCGGGCAGCACCTGATTGCCCCACCACTGCTGCGCGGATAAGTGCGCGAGTTCGTTCTGATTTACCGTGGTGCCCCAGTCGCGCGCGCTGAGCAGCAGCAGTCCCGGAGCCGAGAAACTGTCGACCGTGCCGTCCGGCAATTGCGCCAGCGTCATAGTGGGCGACGGT